>Ga0172371_10004570_pt1 | contig 20869 bp, 20 predicted proteins | sample Lak12m_FD_114543 | JGI IMG/M metagenome (GOLD analysis project Ga0172371, IMG submission 114543) | Freshwater microbial communities from Kabuno Bay, South-Kivu, Congo - kab_022012_12m | ecosystem: Environmental > Aquatic > Freshwater > Lake | place: Democratic Republic of the Congo: South-Kivu... | reverse complement strand
AAAGAATATCCGTGAAACTCCGGGTAATCCGTGCAATCCGTGTACTGATTGCCGAGTCAAAGAATATCCGTGAAACTCCGGGTAATCCGTGCAATCCGTGTACTGATTGCCGAGTCAAAGAATATCCGTGAAACTCCGGGTAATCCGTGCAATCCGTGTACGAATATTAATTCCGTAGCGGCTTGCCTGTATTCAGCAGGCTCCACATCCGCTCCTGCGTCTTGGCGTTGCCGCACAGCGAGAGGAAAGCCTCGCGCTCGAGGTCGAGGATGTACTGCTCGCTTACCCAGGCTGGGCGGCTCAGGTCGCCACCGGTCATGATGTTGGCAAGCTTGCCGGCAATGACATTCTCGTATTCGGTGATGTACTTGCCTTCCTTCATTGACCACACACCGACGCGCAGCGCAGCCAGGGCATCCCGGCCGGCGGCATAGACCAGCTCGGGTGCGGGCGGTTTGTAGCCAACAGCCGCCATGTGCAGCACCTCCTTCTTGGCCTCGCTCAACAGGGTTTCGCGGTTCAATACAACGCGGTCGGCGGGACCCAGAATGGCGAACTGCCGCGCTTCCTCCGCGCTTGTGGCCACCTTTGCCTGCCCGATCTGTTCCAGCACCTTCATCAAACCCGGCAACACTTCGGCGCTGGAGAGGCGCATCAGCGGGTTGACGATCCGGCGCAGGTATTCCTTGGTGCCGCCTCCCGCGGGGATGACGCCCGCGCCCAACTCCACCAGGCCGATATAGGTTTCGGCTGCAGCGACCACGCGCGAGCCGTGCATCGTCATCTCGCAGCCACCGCCCAGGGTCAGGCCAGCGGGGGCAACCACCACCGGCTTCGCCGAGTAACGCATGCGCATGTTCACATCCTGCAAGCCCTTCACCGCCTGCTCCAGAACATCCCACATGCCCTGCTGCGCAGCGACCACCACCATGAACAGGTTGGCACCCGCGCTGAAGTTTTCAGCCTCGTTACCCACCACCAGGCCGAGGAAATCCCTATCCACGCGGTCGAGTGCCTCGCCAACCATGCCCACGTTATCCGCATCCAGCACGTTCATCTTGGTGTGGAACTCCACCAGGGCAACACCCTCGCCGATATCGTACATGGTCGCGCCGGCATTCTCGCTGATCAGCGCTTTCCTGCCCAGCTCTTTCAGCAGGACCAGCCCGGCAGGCCGCTTGATGGGAACGTACTTCTTCTTATTTACATCGTAGACGCCGACCTTCTGCCCGGCCTTGTACTTGTAGAACGTCTCGCAGCCGGATTTAAGCATCTCGCCCACCCATGGAGCCGGGGCGAACCCTGCGGCATTCATCTTCCCGACCGAGGCGGCAACCCCGACCATATCCCAGATCTCGAACGGCCCGGCCTCGTGCATGAAGCCCCAACGCACAGCATCATCAATCGGCTTGGGTGTATCAGCCACTTCGGGGATGATGGATGTGGCATACTGGAAGCCCTGGTAGGTCAACGCCTGGATCAACGCCGCGGCGCGGTCGGATTCGGCCAGGAAGACCGTCAACCGCTCGCCCAGCCCGGGCAGATCCTTGGCCTTGCCAACCGAATCGAAACGTGGCTTGCCCGGCGGGACATGCTCCATCTTCTTCAGGTCGAGCGACCAGAACTCTTTTTTGCCTTCCTCGGTGCGCACTTCCTTGTAAAAGCCCACCTTTGTCTTGTTGCCCAGCCAGTTGCGCTCGACCATGGTGGCGATGAGCTTGTTGGGCTTCTCAGCTTCCAGGTAAGGCATGGCCAGCTTATCGTGGGGGATGGCCGCTTTCAGGTTCCGGCCCACATGTTCCCACACGTCAATGCCCACCAGGTCGATCAGGCGGAAGGTGGCCGTCTTCGGGTGGCCCATCAATGGACCGGTGAGAGAATCCACTTCATCCACGGTGTAACCGTTCTCGAGGAAGTAATTCATCGCAAAAGCCGCGGTGCCAAAGGCGACGCGGTTGCCGATGAAGTTGGGCGTGTCCTTGCAAAGGACAATGCCCTTGCCAAGCCGGTTCTCCCCGAACCAGGAGATGAACGCGGTCACTTCCTTCTTCGTATCCGCGGTGGGAATGACCTCTAGCAGTTTCAAATAACGCGGCGGGTTAAAGAAGTGCGTGCCGAGGAAATGCTGCTTGAAACCCTTCGAGCATTCGGCGGCAATAGCCTTGATCGGGATGCCAGAGGTGTTGGTGGTGACGATTGCATCCGGCTTGCGCACCGCGTCGATGCGCGCCATCAAGCGCTGCTTGATGTCTATCTGCTCGACGATAGCCTCGATGATCCAATCGGCCCTGGCGCAGGCGTCAAAGTCGTCCTCCAGGTTGCCCAGCTTGACGAGGCTCGCCAGGTCGGAGGACATCAGGTTGGCCGGGCGAGCCTTCAGGCAGCGATCCCAGCCCTCTGTGACGATCTTATCCCGGGCGGCTTTATTGCCCGCGGGGGCATCCCTGGGAACGATATCCAACAGTGTGACCGGCACACCCGCGTTCGCCAGGTGCGCGGCCAGGGCTGCTCCCATCGTCCCCGCGCCGATGACAACGGCATTGTGGATTTTGTAGGTCATAGGTTTCTCCTTCACGTCAAAAAGAGATGTCACCCTGAGCAGCGGCATGCACCTGCGGTTTGGGCAGGTGAGCCACGAAGGGTCTCCTCGTCAATGGTGTGATTCTTCGCCTCCGCTTCGCTCCGGCTCAGGATGACAGGCAAGTTATCTCAGTTCGGCACCTGAATAGCCCAGGATCTGTCGGGCGACAACGAGCCGGTTGATCTGGCCGGTGCCTTCGTAGATATCGGTGATCTTGGCGTCGCGGAACCACTTTTCGAGCAGGAACTCACGGCTGTAACCCATTGGTCCCATCATCTCGACCGCTTTCTGCGTGATCCTGGTGACCACGTCGCCGCCCTTTACCTTGCTCATCGATGATTCGAGAGCGTTGGGCTTGGCGTTATCGGCCATCCAGACCGCCTTGATGGTCATCAGCCAGGCAGAGCGCAACATGACTTCCATGTCGATCACCTCGCGCTCGATGTTGGTCAGCTTCTGGCGCGGCAGCCCATAACGGATGGTGACGCCGTTCTCCGTCAGCTTCTCCCTGATGAATTCCAATGCAGCGCGTGCCACACCGAGGCCGGTGGCGGCAATAAGTGGACGGGTGGCATCGAAGGTGGCCATGGCGCCCTTGAAGCCCTTGGTGGAAACCTCCACGGTGGGACTGCCAAGGATGTTCTCAAATGGCAGGCGCACATCGGTCAGGGTGATGGTCGCAGTATCGGAGCAGCGGATGCCCATCTTATGCTCAAGTTTTTCTACTCTTACACCCGGCGTTCCCGATTCGACGACAAATGATCGCATACCGGCGCGGCCGGCCTTGGGGTCGATCGTTGCCCAGACCACGATGAAACCTTTGCCGAATTTTTCATCGGGGACGATGGACTTGTGGCCGGCGGTGACGAAGATCTTTTCGCCATTCAGCACCCACTCGTTCTTCTCCTTGTCCAGCACCGCGGTGGCGCGGATGGAAGCGGTATCAGAGCCTGCCCCGGCTTCGGTCATGCACATGGCGGCGAAGGTGGGTTTTTCTCCGCCGAAGCGTGCCAGGAACTTGGCCTTCTGCTCATCGTTGGCCGCGGATTGTACCGCCGCCGCACCCAGGCCTCCACCCGGCGTGACCAGGTACATGCCCACGTCACCCCAGCAGAGCATCTCGAGCATGTGGGCGAGCATCTGGTAGCCGATGGGCGGGCGCTTGGGCTTGTTGGGGTCCGGCGCTTCCTCCTTTTTCTCCCTCGGTGCCAGAGACCCGGCGCCCGTGGCGCGCATCGCCATGTGCATGAACTCTATATAATCGTAGGGGATCTCATGCTCGTGTTCGTCGAAGTAGCGCGACTTTGTCCGCATCATCTCTTCGGCGACGGTCTTCAGCATGTATTGCTGTTGTGCAATCGGTTTGGGAGCTTCGAATTCGATTGTCATATCTTCCTCCTTTAGACCATGGCCAGCCCGGTGAAAATTGCAATGCCGCGACCCTCGCGCATCCACATTTCGACCGGATGCTCACGGATATAACCGTGCCCGGCCAGCACCTGGACGGCGCGGTCGGTGACCATCATCGCCATATCCAGCGCACCGGTATGGGCCAGGTACGCCTCCTTGAAGGCGTCCTCCTTGCCGGTATCCAGCATCCAGGCGGCTTCCCAGGTCAATACCCGGCTGGCATCGATCTCCGTGGCCATCTCGGCCAGCATGAACGCCACGGCCTGTTTCTGGGCGACTCTGACGCCAAACGCCTCACGTTCCTTGGCGTAATCGCGGGCATACTCGAAGGCGGCTTTTGCCAGGCCAACAGCCATGGCTGCCAAAGCCACGCGCTGCGCGGCGAGGAGTGGAGCGAAGTCTCCGGGCAGCAAATTTGCCGCCGGGACTTTAACCGCCTCCAGCCTGACGCGGTGGAAGGGGATGGCATTCAATCCCATGAACTTCTCACGTTCAGCGCTTAACGAGAGACCGGTTGCGCCTCCGGGAACAATGAAGCCCTTTGTGACGCCATTCAAGCTGGCATAAACGATCATTGCCTTGGCCAAACCGGCGTAGGGGACAAGAGTCTTCTCGCCGCTCAGGATGTAATCCCCGCCCTTGGCCTCTGCTTTTGTACGCAGGTCGTTGGGGTCGAAATCGAAGGCTGGTTCGATGAGCGCGGCGGTGTATGCGCGCCATTCGGCTTCGATGACCGGCGGGAGGTACTGCTTCTTCTGCTCCTCGGAGCCGGCCAGGAGGATCGGCAGAGCGAACAGGCCCGGGGTTCCAACCGCCAGCGCCCCGGCCAGGTCACCGAAGGCCAGGGCCTCGGCTGCCAGGACGCCGGTCACCGCGGAGCGATCGCCGAATCCTCCATAGGCTTCGGGAATGGAAGCCTGCAAGAGTCCCAGCTCCCAACCCTTGTTGACCAGCTTGAGCGGAAGTTCCTTGTTCTCTTCCGCCTCGTGCGCTGCCGGTCGCAGATCGTTGGCCGCGTAACGGCTTGCGGCATCGATCAACATCTTCTGCTCGTCGGTCGGTTCAAATGAGTACATAGGCTCTCTCCTTTGAGTATGGTTCCGAATTGGTTGGGTTTTTCACCTGGCAATAGCGGATCGCGACGACCTCCCCCTTTTCCAATTCGTTCAGGTTGACGATCTCCAGCAAACCGCGCTGGTAAAGGTACTCGATGTATGCGCCGGTCTTCTCCAGCACCAGCAAGCCATTGTATCCACCGATATCCGGATGGAGGTGGGCGGTGATCTCAGCAATGGTGTGCGGCTCAACCAGGTAGTCCATCGTCTGGCGCAGGCGGGAATCCAGCGAGAGGCGGATGGAACGGGCGCGTTCCGGCAGGCGCCGGATGGGCGAATCGTGACCGTTCAGCACAAGGCGGGCGCCAGCCGCCCACCCCTCCAGCCTGCTCAGCGACTGAAGGTAATGGCCCAGCCCCATGTACTGGATGATGCGCTCTGGAGCCTGGTGCGGGATGATGTTTTCCAGCACGTGGTCACCACAGAAGATGATATCGTGCAGGCGGATGGCTACATGCCCGGGGCAGTGACCGGGAATGTGGATCATCTCGAAGGGACCCTGCGCCATCCCGGCGGCCTCGTAGGTGAAATCCACCGGTACTGAATGGTAGATGGCCTTGGTGAACTTGTACATTGACAGCAGGTGCGCCCGCTCCCCGGCGGGGATGCCTGCCTCGGCAAGATAATCCTCCAGCCAGCGGCTCATCAACACCAGGCGTTCCTCGTGATGGGTCAACGTGGCCAGGTCCAGCTCGTGGATACCCACCTGCGCCCCGGTCTGCCCGCGCAAGCGCACCAGCCCGCCGAAATGATCAATGTGACCATGCGTGATGAGAATGTGGGTCAGGTCTGAGAGCTTGACCGAAACTGCGTATTGCTGGTTGACTCCTTCCAGGCCGGTTTCCAGGCTTCCCTGGGAGGCTTCACTGCCCGAGCCGGTATCAACCAGCACAACCATATCCTCCACCAACACCAGGTAGGCGCAAGCCCAGAATCCGGGGAACGCCTCCAGCGGCAGGCGGAAGATGCGGGCGCCGCCGGATGTGGTGAACTGCTGGAGGGAAGGATTGGAAGACATCAGAGGTGAGTGGATAGCTGTTAGCTGTCGGTCGTGAGTCGGAAATCACGGTTGGTCAGCCGATCGTTGCTCATCCCTTGGTGTAACCTTCTACTTTTACGATCAATATTACCTGAGCCAAGACCGGCCACTGCTCAGTTTCGGTGTATCAATCCATTTAAGAAAAGTATGGAAATATGTTCAGCGATCTGGTCGATCGTGAGAGAACCAGATGGCTTGAACCACATGATCGTCCAATTCAAGACGCCAAGAAGGGAACGGGCAGCCAGCGTGGCATTGGTGGTGCAGAATAAACCGGCGTCTGCCCCCTCCTGGATTAAATCGCGCCACAACCTTTCAAAACGATCACGTCGGGGGATGTGGCGGGCATGGTACCTGGGTTCAAGGGAACGGTGTTCGAGCAGCAGCACAGAGGCCAGGTCCACTTTTTCGGTCAGGATACCGAGATAACAATGGATGGCCTGGCGCAGCCGCTCGTCAGGGGGCAGGGATAGTTCCATCACAGCGGAGAGACATTCGATCAACAACTCAAGAGCCTGGTCGAGCAGGTTGAGCAGTATCTCCTGCTTGTTCCTGACATGGTGATAGAGACTGGCTTTTTGGAGGTTGACCGCCCCGGCAATATCCCGCATGGAGGTGGCGTGATAACCCTTCTGCCTGAAAATCTGCGCAGCCGCTTCGAGGATTTGGTCTTTGTTCATTCGAACCTACCGACCGGTCGGTAGATAAAGGATAGCACATCTCACCCTCAAAAGTCAAGGGGTGATGAAAACTTTAATGTGCTATAATGCCTTTCATGTCCGAGCCCGACCTGCCGACGGTCAACCCAGAAGAAGCCGCGGCTGCCAGCGCAGCTTTGCGCCGCCAGCGCTGGATACTGGCCGGGGTGCTCCTCGCGGTCATCCTGCTCGTCGCCGGCATCGGATTCGCAGTTTTTGGCCTCATGCAAAACAGTGGGACAACCGCAAAAATCCGCGACATCTTCATTATTTTCATGGCTTTCGAGTCGCTGGTCATCGGGGCGGCGCTGGTCGTACTGGCCATCCAGGTTGCCAGCCTGATCAACCTGCTGCAAAACGAGGTGAGACCCATCCTGGCTGCCACCAACGAGACAGTCAATACGCTGCGCGGCACGACAACCTTCCTGAGCGAGAATCTCGTCGAACCGGTCATCAAGCTGAACAGCTACCTGGCCGGGCTGCGCCGGCTCTTTCAGCTATTTGGCATCAAGGAAAAATAACCCTTTTATCTTGTCGTGCTGAGCGAAGCATCCCCATGTCATGAGGAGATTCTTCGCTGCTCTCAGAGTGACACCTCTCATTTCGCGAAAGGAGAATAAAATGTCTGACCGTGATGATTTTGGAGCGTTCCTGATCGGATGTGTTGTCGGAGGAATGGTCGGCGCGGTGACCGCTTTGCTGCTGGCCCCGCAATCGGGGGAAGAAACGCGCACCATGCTGAAGGAAAAAAGCATTGAGTTGCGGGATAAAGCCACCCAGACCACCGAAGAGGCACTGGCGCGTGCTGAAGCCGCCGCAGCGGAAGCGCGTGCAAAATACGAACAGCTTGCCAAAGAGGTGAAGGCTCGCAGCAGTGAGGTGATCGCCGCCACCAAGAAAGCCGTAACCCCGCGCAAGCGAGTCGCGACCACTGAAACACCTTCGTAAGCAGCGACAAGCATTCGCGTACGTGCTGACACAGACAAGGATTTGACCATCCTGCAGAGGATGATAGTCAAATCCTTGTTTTGTTGGGTGGTTCCCCCCCACCCGACCTCCCCGAAAATACAAAAATACGGGATTTGGGGTTAGCCCCCTCCCGGCCTCCACCAAAACACGGGGTTTTGGGGAGGAGTTCACACCCTGACTCACCAAAATAAGAAAAAGGGGTATCATGGGGAGGAGACATAGATGTATACCACCGCCCGCTTGTTTCAGCTCCTCCTTCGTCCGTTCTACTTCCTCCTGTATCACCAGTTCGCCTGGACATATGATCTCGTCGCCGCGCTGATTTCGCTCGGCCACTGGAACGAGTGGGTGGTTTCTGTGCTTCCTTACATCCATGGAAGGCGCGTGCTGGAGCTTGGTCACGGGCCGGGACATTTGCAGCTTGCCCTGCAGGCGGGGGGGTTGCAGGCCTTTGGCCTGGATGAGAGCCGACAGATGGGGTGCCAGGCAGCCCGCCGCCTGCGCCAGGGAGGAATGGAGGTACGCCTGGCGCGCGCTCTGGCGCAAAACTTGCCTTTCGCGAAAGGGTCATTTGGGAGTATTGCCCTCACATTCCCCAGCGAGTTCATTTTCGACCCGCGCACACTGACCGAGATCACCCGCGTTCTCGCCCCGGGTGGTGAGCTGGTCATCCTGCCTTTTGCCTGGCTGGTGGGAATCCGCCCGCTCGAGCGGCTGGCCGCGTGGCTGTTCCGCGTGACGGGAGAAGTCCCCCCTCGACCAGGGGAACTGGACCCGAGGTTGAAGGAACGGTTCAGCCGCGCCGGGCTCGAGACCCGGCAGGAGATCGTCCACCAGGATGCGAGCCTGCTCTTGTTCATCATTGCCAGGAAGAAGTAGGTAGATTTTTTTTTACCCGGCATCCGTATTGTCTGAATAAATCCTGCCCTGCGGTTAAGGTGGGAATCGTCCACGTATGAGGCCACGAATGCACGAAAAAGGTATGGCGTTCGAGTATTCGTGGTTATATTCGTGGACGGGATTTCTCTACCCAACCCCACCCCCGGCCCCTCCCCGACACGCAAGGAGGGGAGAACACCCCACCCCCGGCTCCTTCCCGACACGCGGGGAGGGGAGAACATCCCACCCCCGGCCTCTTCCCGACACGCGGGGAGGGGAGAACACCCCACCCCCTGCCCCTTCCCGACACGCGGGGAGGGGAGATGCGGCGAAATGGATTATGGAACCAACACGGGAGGAGAATAATTTGGTGTAAAATGAAGGCGTGGAAGTCCAGATCGCGGTCGCTAAGGTCAACAAGTACGCCGTTTCCGAAAGCGGTGATACGCTCGAGGTTGTTGAGCGCCCCAACGGCGGGCTTTCTGTGGTGCTGGCTGATGGGCAGACCTCGGGACAGGGCGCCAAGGCGGTCTCGATGCTGGTCGTGCGCAAGGTCATCGGGCTGCTGGCCGAAGGCGTGCGGGATGGAGCCGCGGCGCGGGCGGCTTCCGATTCGCTCTACACCGAGAAAAAAGGAAAGGTCATTTCCACGCTGAATATCGCCTCGGTGGATCTGCAGACCGGCACGGTTGTCATCACCCGCAACAACCCTGCGCCGATCTTCATCCTGCGCAACGAGACGATTGACTGTCTCAGCGGAGAATCGGAACCGATCGGCATCTCGCGCAGCGTCCGGCCGGTCATCTCCGAGATCCCGATCGAGGTGGGGCTGACCATCGTCATATTCACCGATGGGCTGATGAACGCCGGCGAGCGGCGCGGCAGGCCGATGGACGTTTGCACCTCGCTGCAAGCCATGCTGGAAGAACAGGATCCCTCCCCGCAGGATATCGCGGATGCACTTCTCAATGAAGCCATCCACCTGGATGAAGGACGCCCGGCTGACGACATGAGCGTGGTGGTGTTGAAAGTGCTCAAACGCCGCGGAGACGAAGTGCGCCGCATGATGGTCCGCTTGCCGATCAACCAGGGGTGAGAAGCGGTGGACCTGCGGTTGCGAAGGTGGCGCACTGGCATCCGTGACACCCTTCTTTTATTGGGGGAATTTCGCAACCCATTATTGGTCTTTATCGCCGCCATCGTTGGGATTGGCCTGGTCTATTTCATGGCTGCCCGCCAGCTTGGTGAATCGCTGCACAGCCTGCCGGAAGCTTTCTACTTGATGCTGACCCTGGCATTCCTCCAGCCGAGTGGTGATTTTCCCCGTCATCCGTTCCTGCAGATCTGGTACTTCATCCTGCCGCTGATTGGCATGGCCACACTGGCCCATGGATTGGCCGATTTCGGCATCCTGCTTTTCAACCGGCGGGCGCGTAACAAGGAGTGGGAAATGGCTGTCGCCTCCACATTCAACAATCACCTGATACTGGTCGGCTTGGGCCACCTGGGTTATCGCGTGGTCAGCCAGTTGCATGAAATGAGCGAATCCGTTGTGGTCATCGAGCAGAACGCAAACGCCGATCTCTTCGCGGTGGTACAAAAAATGGGGATACCGGTCATTGAGGCAGACGCGGCACTGCAAGCCAGCCTGGAGGCCGCGGGCGTCCAGCGGGCGCGGACCATCGTCCTGTGCACACAGAACGACGCGCTCAACCTGCAGATCGCCCTCAAGGCGCGCAACCTCAACCCGGTGATCCAGGTGGTCATCCGCATATTTAATGAGGAATTCGCCCAATCGCTGCACGATCAATTCGGCTTCACCGCCCTCAGTGCCACCGGCATGGCCGCGCCGGTCTTCGCTGCGGCCGCGGCCGGTGCGGATGTGACCCCGCCGATCACGGTTGAAGGCCAGGCTCTCAGCCTGGCGCGGCTGACGGTTTCCGCTGCCTCCCTCCTCGTCAAGAAGACGGTCGGCACCATCGAGGATAACTACAACCTGAGCATCGTACTCGTGCGCCGCGACCACACCTCCGACATGCACCCCACCGACAGCAAAGAGATCGAGCCCGGTGACGTGGTGGCCGTGCTGGGCGGCCCGCAGCAGTTGTACCGCCTGGTGCACGACAATGAGGGATAGTGGTCAACGGATGGGATGGCGGATAAGCGGATGGACAGCAATGCTGGTGGTCGCGAGGCTACAAAGGATAGCCTGATCGGCATCGTCGGACCCTGCGGAGCGGGAAAAACAACGCTGGCAGAGGGGCTGAAGCGACTCGGTCATAACGCCCGCGCCATCGTCCAGGAGCATTCGTACGTCCCATCCATGTGGCAGCAGATCACCAACCCCGAAATCCTCATCTTCCTGGATGCTTCCCACCCGGTCACCTGCCAGCGGCGCAAGCTGGACTGGACCGAAGCCGAATACGCCGGGCAGCAGCGCCGGCTTGCGCACGCGCGGCAACATGCGGATTTTTATTTAATGACGGATGAGTTGAGTATTATTGAAGTCCTTACCCAAGTAATGGAATTCGTTGGATGCAGGAAGTACACATCCCGGAAATCGAGCGCTTGTCCAAAGGAATAGAAATCTTTTTTTTATCCCAGTTTTTTGTTACTTTTAAGACAGCCTCGCGCGGGGGGGTTAGAAAAGAAGGACCCCACCCCGCCCTCCCCCAAGGGGGAGGGAAACAACTCCCTCAAGGGGGAGGGAAACAACTTCCTCAAGGGGGAGGGAAACACCTCCCCCTTCCCCCTGGAGAAGGGGGCCGGGGGGTTAGGTCCTTATACGCACGAATTGTACCTCGCATCCCCTACCTGATATTATCCTTAGCAAGACCCCACCCCTACCCTCCCCCAAGGGGGAGGGAAACAACTCCCTCAAGGGGGAGGGAAACAACTCCCCCTTCCCCCTGGGGAAGGAGGCCGGGGGGTTAGGTCCTTATACGCACGAATTGTACCTCGCATCCCCAACCTGATATTAGCCTTTGTAAGACCCCACCCCTACCCTCCCCCAAGGGGGAGGGAAACAACTTCCTCAAGGGGGAGGGAACAACTCCCCCTTCCCCCTGGGGAAGGGAGCCGGGGGGTTAGGTCCTTAGGCGCACGAATTGTACCTCGCATCCCCAACCTGATATTAGCCTTTGCAAGACCCCACCCCTACCCTCCCCCAAGGGGGAGGGAAACAACTCCCCCTTCCCCCTGGGGAAGGGGGCCGGGGGGTTAGGTCCTTATATGCACGAATTGTACCTCGCATCCCCAACCTGATATTAGCCTTTGCAAGACCCCACCCCTACCCTCCCCCAAGGGGGAGGGAAACACCTCCCCCTTCCCCCTGGGGAAGGGGTCCGGGGGTTAGGTCCTTCAACCAGCCTTACTTCCCGCACGCGATCAGGATTTTTTCCAACGCCTGTGGCAGGTTATTCAATACTTCTTCGTTAGGCAAACGCATCACGCGCAAACCCAGCTTGGCAAGTACTGCATCCCGCTCGGCATCACCCTGTTGTTGTTCCTGATGAATGCCTCCATCCATTTCGAGCACCAGATCCGCCTCGTGGCAAAAGAAATCAACGATGAAACCGGCAATGATCTGTTGCCTTCGGAAGTGGAGACCAGCGAGCTTGTTGCCACGTAAAGCCTGCCAGAGCACTCTTTCAGTGGGCGTCATCTCGCGGCGCAGTTCGCGGGCGAGTTGGAGTTTTTCGGGGATGATCTTTTGGCCTGGGATGATACTTTTTATAGGCATGGGTTTTCTATTCATGAACCCCACCCCCGCTCTCCTCCAAGGGGGAGGGAAACAACTTCCTCAAGGGGGAGGGAAACAACTCCCCCTTCCCCCTGGGGAAGGAGGCCGGGGGGTTAGGTCCTTATACGCACGAATTGTACCTCGCATCCCCTACCTAATATTATCCTTAGCAAGACCCCACCCCTACCCTCCCCCAAGGGGGAGGGAAACAACTTTTCCTTAGGGGAGGGAAACAACTTCCTCAAGGGGGAGGGAAACACCTCCCCCTTCCCCCTGGAGAAGGGGGCCGGGGGGTTAGGTCCTTATACGCACGAATTGTACCTCGCATCCCCTACCTAATATTATCCTTAGCAAGACCCCACCCCTACCCTCCCCCAAATGGACATCGAGTGTTAATCTAATCCCCCTTCAATATCCACCCGGCGAGACGGCTTTTGATTCGCTTCTCTCTCTCGTTCGAAATACTCCCTACTTCTCCGAGTAAATGCCCGCCTGAACCTAGATCCCGCCACTTAAATTGCCTTCCCCAGTCCGATATCCAGTGGGCCGCGGATGAGTGCTCGGTTGGGAAGAGGTTTCCTGACCAGCCCCACCTCGAATACAACAACGGATCGCTTTGGTTTTTTCCTGTTATCGAAGAAATTTTTCAAGAAATTCGCAAGGGGTTAAGGTTTCGATGTTTCGATATCCTGACACCCTGGGAGGTGCCTGTCACCGCTGGCAAAGAGATCACTCCCGCCTGCCAGCAATCTCCATCGGAACACCACTTTCATTCAGGAAGTGCCGGTTAATTTTCAGCATGGATGGATAAATTACATTGCCGGGATGCGGGCGGTGAAAAACAGCATAATGCCTATTCAAACCGGGTCCGACCATGGAGTTGCCTCTCTCGGTTATGTCCGCACCCAATTCGGTGGGCAAACCGATGAAGTCATCCCAGTGGATGTCTTTGCGATCACGGCGGGCAAAAAGAGCAGCAAGTGTCTGGCGCTGTTTTCGGCTCACCTCCTTCATGGGATTGTTTTTTAGTACTAATGCCAAGAACTATCAACACTCCCGAAGGATTTCTCCGAGTTATTTGCCGCTTTATCGCAACCTTCGGGACATTTTGGCAAAGTCTAATCTACCCACCTCCCCCCATTGGGGGTATAATGCCTCCAGCCAGCCGAAGGCTGGCATTTTATTGACCGGAGAAGCGCCTTATGACCCGTCGCCCTTATTTGATGTTGGGGTTGATCCTGTTATTAACTGCACTGGCCATCTGGGTGGATGCCAGCCAGCGCATCACCATCACCAACCCATTCAACCAAAAGACTATCGTAAACCGAAACGTCTCCACTCGACTCGGCCTCGACCTGCGGGGTGGTTTACAAGTGTTACTGGAAGCAGACCTGCCGGCCGATACACCCGTGGATGCTGAAGCCATATCTGTCGCACGAACTATCATCGAGAACCGCACCAATGCCTTGGGCGTTGCCGAGAACATGCTCCAGGTGGCTGGCGACCGGCGCATCGTGGGCGAGTTCCCCGGCTTGGAAGACTCCAAAGCCGTCCTGGCTATTCTGCAAAAAACCGGGCTGCTCGAGTTCGTGGACATGGGGACCTCGCCGCTTGACCCCGGCACGGTCATCCAAACCGATTATGGTCAAACCTCAACCCAATCATCCGTGACCTCGACTCCCGAATCAGCCACACCGGTCATCACCCCCACCGAGGCCGATGCTACATCCACCGCTGAAGCCAATGCCACCCCCGAAGCGACCGCCACTCCCCCTGCCGAAGCGCCCACCATTTATCACACGGTGATGACTGGCGCGGCGCTCGATACCGTGAACGTGGTGCATGACTCCACCACTGGGTCTTACGAGATCTCCTTCACCCTGAAAACCGATTCGTCGGAACTTTTCGCCAACTACACCGGCAATAACATCAACAAATACCTTGCCATCGTGCTGGATAAAGAGGTTCTCTCGGTGCCAATCATCAAGAACCAGATCAGCGATGGACACGGCGTAATCGAGGGTAATTTCAGCGGTGATAGCGCCAACGCCCTGGCTGTCCAATTGCGTTACGGCTCCCTGCCCGTCCCGCTAAAGATCGTCGAGACGCGCATCATCGGACCCACCCTCGGCGAAGATTCACTACGGAAAAGCCTTATCGCAGGCATAATTGGCATGATCATCGTCATACTGTTCATGGCGCTCTATTACCGCCTGCCCGGCTTGGTGGCGATTATTTCCATTCTATTCTATGCCATCATCGCCTTTGCCATCTTCAAATATTTCCACTTCACATTAACTTTACCCGGCATTGCCGGGTTCATGCTCTCTACCGGTGCAGCCCTTGATGCGAATATCCTGATCTTCGAGCGTATGAAGGAAGAACTGCGCAGCGGGCGGACGCTTCTCCACGCTGTTGAACAGGGCTGGGCGCGCGCCTGGTCTTCGATCCGCGACTCGAACATAGCTGCCATCATCATCTCGATCATCCTGTTCTGGTTTGGCAGCACTTTCGGGGCCACGATCGTCAAGGGTTTTGCCCTGACACTGGCCCTCGGCGTCCTGGTTAGCCTGTTCGTGGCAATTTCGGTGACGCGCACCCTGCTGGCGCTCATCCTTAGCTGGTTCGAGATCAAGAATTTCCCCCGCTGGTTTGGCATCTAGAGGAGCCTCCCCATGAATATCCTCGGTAAACGTTACCTGTACTTTGCTATCTCTTTGATCATCATCATTCCCGGCCTGGTCATCCTGGGCGTGAAGGCCGCACAGAATAACCTTCCACTTTCGATTGACTTCACCGGTGGCAGCATGCTCGAAGTCAGCATCGAGGGAGCTGCGACGCCCCAGCCAGCTGATATCCATCAATTGGTGGCTGAAATGGGGACCAAGGATGTGAAGGTTCAATCAACGGAAAGCGGCGATTTCCTTATCCGCTCATCCTTCATTGATGAAACCACCCGCGACCAGATCATCTCGGCCATGCAGGAGGAATTTGGTGCAGCAATAACCATCCTGCGCTTCGACAGTGTCGGACCTTCCATCGGCAAGCAAGTAACCTCGAACGCGACCATCGCTGTCGGTGTGGCGGCGCTTGCCATCCTGCTCTACATCACAATAGCCTTTCGGCGAGTCCAGCATGCTTTCCGCTACGGGCTGTGCGCAATCATCGCCATGATCCATGATGTAGCCATTGTCTTCAGCCTGGTGGCAATTGGCTCGCTGCTCTTAGGTTGGGAGATGGACGCCCTGTTCCTGACCGCCCTGCTGACCGTCATTGGCTTTTCGGTGCAGGACAAGATCGTGGTCTTCGACCGTATCCGTGAAAATACCAATTTGCTGCGCCGCTTGAAATTCGAGACGTTGGTCAACCATTCCATCGTTCAGACCTTGCAGCGCTCGATTAACACCCAGTTGATGACCGTGGAATTCCTGTTGTTTGCACTGGCGCTCTTTGGCGGTGTGACCCTTCGCGAGTTCGCCGTCATCCTGCTGGTCGGCCTGTTGAGTGGCACCTACTCGTCTATCTTCATCGCCTCACCCATTCTGGTGGTCTGGGAAAACAAGGAATGGCGCACCTGGTTCAGGCGCAAGCCGCAGGCGGTGTGATCGAGTAAACGCAAAGGACTTCCGGATCTTGCTCTGGAAGTCTTTTTTTCTGCCAATCGGAGTGCTGTATAATTCCCGTAAGTGCTCAGCGCCACCCCCAACCCCTCCCCAAAGGGGAGGGGAGATGACGCAAATTTAAGCGCGGAGTTTCGCTCCGCTCCCAAATTTGCCACTTTTGCCCCCCTTCCCGGATGTGGAAGGGGGGCAGGGGGGATGGGTGAGTAGTCACGATTCCCGCAGAATAAAATGACCGGTATTGCCTACGCCATCATCACCCTGGCCACCTCCACCCTGTGGGGTGTATTGAGTGGGTGGCTGCTTTATTTTTACCTGCCTCCCTCGGGCACATCGCTCGTCCCGGCGGCGCTTTTCAGCCTGGTCATCCTTCTCAGCCGGGTTGCCAACGCGGCCATCACCCTGCCGATCGGCTACCTTTCCGACCGCACGCGCACGCGCTGGGGCCGGCGGTTGCCTTACATCTTTGGCGGAGCGTTTGCCATTCCCTGGCTTTTCTTCCTGCTCTGGACGCCCCCCCACCCGGCAGCACAATCCCCCTGGAACCTGCTCTACCTGGCTGCCGTGATGCTGGCGTATAACATCGTCTACGAAATCCACCAGGTTCCCTACGAAGCCCTGCTGCCCGAGTTGATCGGCGCGGAGAAGCAACGCATCAACATATCCGCCTGGAGGTCGGGGTTCCAGCTTGGCGGCGCGGTGCTGGCCGGAGCAGTGGGACCGATGCTCGAAACGCTGGGCTATGGGAGTACGATGATGATATTCGCCCTCGGAACCATCCCGTTCCTTTGCCTGCCCGCCTTCTTCCTGCACGAACCGAAGAACGCAGACCTGGGCCGCGAGGTCATCTCCTTCCGCGATAGCCTGCGATTGACCATCCACAACCGCGCTTTCCAGGTCTACACGCTGGCCTGGGTCCTGTTCTGGATGGCCTCCACATTCGTGATGGAAACCCTGCCCTACATCGTGACCGAGGTCTGCCGGCTGGGCGAGGCGGATACCATCTTTTTCTACCTGCCAGCCATCCTGGTTTCACTGGCGTGTTTCCCGCTGGTCACCTGGCTGGCCAACCGGTACGGCAAGGGGCGCATCTTCAGCCTCTCCCTGCTGGCTGGAGCGCTCGTACTGCCGGGATTATTCCTGATCGGGGCGTGGATCCCCCTGCCGCTGATCGTGCAGGGCATCAGCTGGATCATCCTGGAAGCGATCGCCCTCTCGGGGGCGCAGGTGTTGCCGGCTGCCATCGCGGCCGAGGTCACCGACCTGGATGCGCAACAGACCGGCCAGAGGCGGGCTGGATCCTTCTACGCAATGTGGGGCCTGCTCGACCAGCTTGCGAGCGGTTTTGCCCTGGCGCTCCTGCCGTTGTTTCTGCTGTTGGGCCGAAGCGCGTTGAGTCCCCATGGCCCGCTTGGGGTGCGCATCCTCGGACTGGTTGGCGGAGGATTGCTGCTTGCCGGTTTTTTCATTTTTAGAGCCTATCCGGCCAGGAGAGTGTTTTAAATCCTGATCCAGCGGAGATAAACAGAGATGAACGCCATTAAGCCAGGAATGGGGCAAGAAGAACCTGTGTATAATAATTGGATCCGGCAAAGCCCGGCCAAGATAAATAATATTGTCCATTTGCCGGATCTAATAATGATCAAACGATAACGCCTGGAAGATGTCAACGATGGATCTCGAGCTGGAGATGGCACATCGGGTATCAGAGATTGGACAAACCGCCTGGGAACGGCTCGGCGGAGGACGGCCGTTCTCCAGTTATCGCTGGTATTCTCTCGGAGAGGCAGCCCTTCCCAATTGTTCTCCCACATACATCACCATACATTGGAATAGCCAACCGGTCGGGCGCGGCACCTTTTGGCTCAAGCCGCACGAATGGCTGCAGATCTCATCGCTGCCGGTTCGTTACGGGATCGAGCGATTCCTCGAACACTGGCCGCTGCTCGTGTGCGAGGCGCCCCTTTCGAGCACATCCGGATTGATCCTGCCTGACGAACCTTTCCTGCGCGCCGCGGCATTGGAGAAGATCGCAACGGCCGCGCGTGACCTGGGGGAGAAAAGCGGGGCGTCCTTCGCCATCTTTGGTTACATCAAGCAGGCTGAAGCCCACCAGCCTGGCTGGCCGCAAGGCTTCTCGCCGGTTTCGTTTTCAGACCCGGAAACCAGCCTGGAGATCGCCTGGCCAAATTTCGAAAGTTACCGGCAACAACTGGCCAAGTCCACCCGGCGCAACATGCGGCTTCACGGTGAGCGCGCCGCGGAACTGGGGATCGTGACCGGAGTCCAGGCGGAGGCACCCGAACCCGAGCGCGCCCTACGCCTGATCCGCAATGTTGAGAAGCGTCATCACGTTGGGCCGCGCCCCTGGACGCGTCCGTTGCTCGAACACGCCAGCATGGTGGATGCCGCCTGGATCACGGCGCGCATTGGCGGTCACCTGGCAGGCTGCTGCTGCCTGATCGGAGATGGCGAGGCGCAGATAGCCACCCTGCTGGGCCTGGATTATTCCCTGCCTCAATTCATCTACGTTTACTACCAGATCATGTATGCCCTCATCCGCTGCGTTATAGAATGTAAAGCCAGGATCCTGTATGGTGGTGGCGGTGCATACGAGCTGAAGCGGCGGCTTGGATTTCGCAAGCTGCCGGATGACTACATGGTCCTCGCTGCCACCCGGAAACCCTTCCGCTGGCTGGTACGCGGCCTGGGGAGCTGGACCGGTGCCCGGGTGGAAGGATGAGCGGGGGCAATAACATGGATTTCGAAGTACGGGTGGCTTGCAGTGTGGCAGAAATCGGGCAGACTGCATGGGATGGGCTGGGCGGCAGTCTTCCCTTTGCCAGCTACCAGTGGTACAGTTTCGGCGAGAAAGTGATGTCCGATTGCCAGCCGATTTATTTTCTCCTCTCGAAGGATGGAAACTCCATTGCACGGGCGACATTCTGGCTGGTGCGTGAAGAACCGCTGCCAGTACACCCCTTCGCCTGGGCCATCCTCCGTCCCCTGCTGCGCCGCTGGCCGCTGCTGATCTGTCGCTCGCCATTATCCAATACATCCGGTTTGATCCTGCCAGAGCCGCCCATCCGCCAGGCAGCCCTCGAAACCCTGATATCCTCCGCCCGGTCGGAAGCGGTAAAGTATAATGCTTCCTATCTTGTATTCGATTATCTCGATGAAGGAACCGCCCGCTGGGATATCTGGCCGCGAGGTTTTACGACCTACACCGACCCAGACCCCGGCACATGCCTATCCATTACCTGGAAGAGCTTCGAGGAATATCTGCAAAGCCTCAGCCCAAAGAGTCGCAAGCACTACCGGCAATACAACCGCGATGCCGGGCAGTCTGGCCTGTGCATCACCCGGCACGATTCGATCGAAGAGGTTGAGGAAGCTGTGACCCTGATCCGTAACGTGGAAGCCCGGCATCATTCGCCGCCCAATCCCTGGACACGGGCACTGCTGCGGCTGGCCGGCCAAAATGACGGCCTCTGGCTGGTGGCCAGGCAGGATGGAAGGATGGTCGGCTGTGAGTTGATTCTGAAAGATCGGGATGCGCACATGGTCACCTGTCTGGGCCTGGCAGCAGATGTTCCGCATGTCTACCATATGCTGGGATATGCCGATATCCGTCATGCCATTGAGACGGATGCCCGCATCCTGCGCTGGGGCAGCGGCGCTCACCAGGTCAAGAGAAGGCTGGGGTTCGAAATGGAAAGCAACAACAACGCGGTGGTAATCGGGAGAGGCTTCTTTACCAAACTGGCAAAGATGATAGCAGGATAAGGATCCCCATGTTCCTTGGTATTTCACAAGCCCTCGCCATCCTGATTATTGCCGTCATTTTCTACGCGATGGATTTCTTTATGATCCACCGCTATGATAAATACCGCCGACAACAGAAATCCGGTCGCTCCTGGGATTACACGCTGCTGATGTTCGTCGTGGCCGCGCTGATTATCCTACAGCCGATTTTCCTACCCCAACTCGGCCTTGCAATAACCCGGGGCTGGGGGCTGGCAGTGCAGGCGGCAGGCCTTGTCCTGGCAGCTGGAGCGCTGGCGCTGCACACCTGGGCGCGGCTGCATTTGCAGCAGTATTACGCGGAGAGGGTGGAAATTCTGCCTGAACACCGGGTCATTGAGAGCGGGCCATACAAGTGGATGAGACATCCCATCATCACATCTTTTTTTTGCCTGGCAACCAGCTTCTTCCTGATCAATCCGGCAGTGACAACCCTGGTATTGCTGGTATATACTTTTTGGGATTTCGGGCATGCGGCCCGGCAGGAGGAAGAATTGCTCTCTCGAAACCTGCCCGAGTATGGTGAATATATGAAGCGGACCCCGCGTTTTCTGCCATGCCTGCTGAGGCGGCGATGATAAGGCTGGATGAATTCCTTGTTGTATCAGCTGAAGTGGTGGTAAACCTCCATCGCACCGCGAGGCTGAAAGTCAGTGTATTTCCTAACGATAGGACCCGGCGCCGGGTTGGCGGAACATATGGGGCGAAGAAATGAAATCATTACAAATAACCATTTTCCTCCTGGGTGCAGAACCGTGGGTTTTCTCACTAGCCGCAGTAATCAAGCTGGTTTTCCTTGCCCCTCTGGCCATCATTAGCTGGCGGATCTTCCGCCATCCCATGGAAATCAATAAACCCGAAATCTTCCCCGGTTTGTCCCTTGATCTTACCTTTGTCCTTTACCTGGGCGCTTTTATCTGGCTGGATATCGTTTGGGAAGCCTTGCTGGGTATTGTAATTTTCGCTTATCTGTTGGGAACACTGGAACGAAACTGGGAAAAGGGGTTTGTTT
>Ga0172371_10004568_pt1 | contig 20871 bp, 19 predicted proteins | sample Lak12m_FD_114543 | JGI IMG/M metagenome (GOLD analysis project Ga0172371, IMG submission 114543) | Freshwater microbial communities from Kabuno Bay, South-Kivu, Congo - kab_022012_12m | ecosystem: Environmental > Aquatic > Freshwater > Lake | place: Democratic Republic of the Congo: South-Kivu... | reverse complement strand
CGCGGGGTCTGTTGCCGTTTCCGCGCGCCCCGACTTGCCGAATACCTGAGAGACTTCGGGTATCTGTTTTAATAGTTTGTCCTGCACCTGAAGGAGCCTTGACGCCTCTGATATTGAAAGCGCGGGAATTGTAACGGGCATATAGAAAAGAGTTCCCTCATATAACGGCGGCATGAATTCAGTGCCGAGTTTGATAAAGGGATATGCCGTGACGGCCATGATGATAATTGCGATTATAATAACCGCTCTTTTGAATTTAAGCGCAATCTTCGCAACCGGCTCATAAATTTTGTGGAGAACTGCGCTTACGGGATGCTTTTCTTCAGGGTATATGGTAAAAAGGTATTTTAAGCCCGGTATCTTGTTCAGCCATGAGGCTCCGCCCCGGATAAAAAGGGTCATCAACACAGGCGTAAGCGTGACCGCAAGGAACGATGCAAAGAGCATTGCGAATGTTTTTGTATAAGCCAGAGGCTTGAACAATCTTCCTGCCTGTGCCTGAAGCGTGAAAACGGGGAGGAAGCCCACTGTAATAACAAGAAGCGAGAAGAAGAGGGAAGGCCCGACTTCTTTTGCGGCTTCTATGATTATGTTTAATCGGTGAATCGGTGAATCGGTGAATCGGTGAATTGATTCTTTTTCTCCATATTTATGTATCTCCACTTCTTCTAATTTCTTATGCGCGTTTTCAACCATGATGATTGAGGCGTCTACCATCGCGCCTATCGCAATAGCGATGCCTCCAAGGCTCATGATGTTTGAGGTTACTCCAAGATAGTACATACATATAAAGGAGATGATGATTGCGAAAGGAAGCGTAAGTATGACCACAAGGGCGCTCGGCAGGTGAAAAAGAAAGATAATGCATACAACGCTGACCGCAATGGACAACTTGACAATCTCTTCCTTGAGCGTGTCAATTGACCTGTGGATAAGGTCGCTTCTGTCGTAGGTTACGACAACCTTTACTCCTTCAGGAAGGGATGGCTGAATGTCTTTAGCTATTTTTTCCTTAACGCGCTCTATAACGCTCAGGACATTTTCGCCAAAACGGACCACGACAATGCCGCCCGCGACCTCGCCTTTTCCGTCAAGTTCAATAAGCCCCCTTCGTATCTCCGGCCCTAACTGCACTGACGCGACATCACGCAAAAATATGGGAGTGCCGATGCCGTTTGTGCCCACCGCAATGCTTTCGATATCTTTTGTTCCTTTGATATAACCGCGCCCCCGTATCATATATTCCGTTCCGGAAAGTTCGAGCACTCTTCCTTCAACATCGATATTGCTTTTCTTTACAGCCTCCATGACTTTCATCAGGGGAATATTGAAGGCGGCAAGGCGATTGGGGTCAATGGTTACCTGATACTGTTTAACAAAGCCGCCGACGCTTGCCACCTGAGAAACACCAGGCACGCTTTCTATCGCGAGTTTCAGGTTCCAGTCCTGCATCGAGCGAAGTTCAGAGAGGTCATATTTCCCTTTTTCATCAATTAACGCATAGCTAAAACCCCATCCAAGGCTTGTGGCGTCGGGGCCGAGCACAGGGTTTACGTCAGCAGGAAGTTTTCCCTTTACCTGCTGGAGGTATTCAAGAACGCGGCTTCGCGCCCAGTATATGTTAGTCCCTTCTTCAAAGATTACATAAATAAATGAACTGCCAAGGAAAGAAAAACCGCGAACTGCCTGCACCTTTGGAGCCGCAAGCAAAGTGGATGAGATGGGATAGGTTATCTGGTCTTCAACAAGGTTAGGGCTTCTGCCCGGCCAGTCTGTGAAGATAATAACCTGCGTGTCGCTTAAATCGGGTATCGCGTCCAACGGGGTCTGCGTCAAGGCCCAGTATCCCCATAAGGAAAGAAAGCCGACAAGCAGGAATATTATGAACTTGTTCCTTGCGCTGTATTCTATTATTTTAGCAATCATCTGTAAGTTATAAGCTATCAGCTATCAGCCATGAGCTGTAAGCTATCTTAGTGTTTATGCCCGCCAAGCGGGGCGACTCCTTTCAATTGAGCCTCTGAATCTATGAGGAATGTGCCGGATGAGGCAACCTTTTCTCCTGCCTTCAAGCCCCTGACAACTTCCCTGAAACCCTCGGCCCTTAAGCCAAGCGCTACTTCCCTCGGTTCAAAATAACCGTCTCCCTTATCAACATAGACAATCTGTCTTGTGCCGGTATCAATGACGGCGCTGTCAGGAATAGCAAGTTTTTTGCCGAGGTTAATCTTCACCTCAACATTAGTGAACATCTGCGGTTTGAGCTGTCCTCCCGGATTCGGGATAGTAAACCTCACCTTTGCAGCCCTGGTCTCTCCTGAAAGGGCCGGGTAAATGTAATCAATTACGGATGAGAATTCTTTTCCCAGGAAATAACTTAATCCTATTTTTGCTGTCTGCCCCTGCTTTATCAAGGGCAGTTCATACTCATAGATATCGGATACGACCCATACAGTTGAGAGGTCGGCAACGTCAAATAATTTTTCTCCGGGCATTACACGCATGCCGCGAAGCGCTATCTTTTGAACAATATAGCCGTTTACCGGGCTATAAATAGTAAGCGTCCTTATGGGCTTTCCTGTTTGTTCTATTTTTTTAATCTGGGCGTCAGATATATCCCACAGCCTCAGCCGCTGTCTCGCCGCCTCGATTATTGTCTCAGCATCTTTTGAAAGCATCTTGCCTACAGCGCTGTCTTTGTCCGCGCCTGGTTTGGCCCAGCGCAGAACATTTAAAAATTCCTGCTGGGTAGCGATAAGCTCGGGGCTGTAAATCTCGGCAAGCGGCTCGCCTTTTTTTACATAGCGGCCCGTGTAGTCAACATATAATTTTTCGATCCATCCCTCAAACTTTGTATTAATAGTGGCGAGTCTTCTTTCGTCGTATTCTATTCTTCCGACTGTCCTGATAATCTTTTGCAATGGCTTCATGGAAACCGCAACTGTCTTAACTCCTATCAATTGCTGTTTTTCAAGAGGAATCTCAACGGTCGGAGCCTCCGCTGTTTGTTCTTCAGACTTGGGTTCGACCTGCGCCTCTTTGCTTTCAGGCGCGTGCCCTTTATGCTCTGCCTTAGGCGAAGGAACCTCTGTTTGCGCGGGTGTCTGCGGCACGGTTTTTACGGATGTTTTCATAATGCCTGATCTTGAGATATAAAATATTAATCCCGCTGCAAGAATAATAATGACGATAATTATGAGATTTCTTTTTTTCATTTTTCTTTTTCCTTCTGCACGCTGACTTTTAATACCTTGCCGGCTGATGACGCATAGCCATTAATCGCAGTCAATGCCTCAATCCTTGCTATGGCCTTTTCCCTTTCGGCAAACTGCCCCCAGTATAATGTTCCGTAATCAATAAGAACCTTCAGCCTTGATATGACGGTGATGGCCTCGGTCTTCCCGCTTACATATCCGGCTATAGCTGCTTCAAAATCCTGATAGGCCTTTGGGATAAGGCCGGTTTTATATAGTTCCATAAGTTTTTCGGATGTCCTGAGCATCGAATAATTTTCTCTTACACCTGAAGAGAGCATGAATTTCACAGCCTCAAGTTCATGCTTTGCCTCTGATAAGGCAGACTCGGATTCAAGAACAGCCATCTTTTGCTTTGTCCTGTAAAAGAGCGGGATATTAATCGTGGTGGTGAGGCTCCACATATCCTCAAACTCTCCCTTCCGTTTGAAAATAGTGCCCGCAATAGTGAAATCGGGATAATATTCCTTCTCAGCCATCCTGACCTTAGCCTCCGCGGCGTTTATCATCTTCTGCCTTGCTTTTATCTCGGGTGAATTCTCATAAGCTAAGTTAATCAATTTTTCCATGTCTTCCTTGTACGCGATATAAACGGGCTCGGAAGGCCTTCCAAGAGGAGAATTAACATCCCGCCCGACTGTTGTATTCAGCATTGCTTCCAGTGACTGGATCTTCTGCTTAAGCATCTGCTCTTTTTCAAGTAGCATGTATTTTTCCGTCTGTGCCATTAACACTTCCTGCTGTGGGGCCATTCCGGTGGAATAACGGCTGAGCGCGGCATCCTCTATCCTTGAAAAAAGCGCGACTCTTTCTCTGATGAGGTCAATGCTCTTATACGTAAAAAATAGGTCATGGTAAAGCTCCTTGACTCTGGCAATAATCTTCAGGCGCATAGAATCAGAAAGCGCCTTTAAGCTTTCCGATTCTCTTGTAGCCATTTTTTCTTTTAACGGGCGTTTTCCGGGGAACAGGAACATCTGTGATAAAGAGTACATCCATTGGGCATCAGGGGATGTGCCGTAATTATACTTGTCGTATCCTTCATTCTGATAACCGACCATAAACATCGGGTCAGGAAGGCTTCCTGCCTGGGGTATTCTATATTTTGAGGTATTCACCTTAAGCTCAGATGAAATAAGGTCGTGATTGTTTTTCAACGCCTCATCAATCAATTGCTGAAGATTCAGTTCTTCGGCATGTGCAAATGAAGCTGACAGCTGACAGCCGACAGCTATCAGCAAAAGACAAATTAAACTAATACGCTTTATCTTTTTACTGATAGCTGAACGCTGATTGCTTAAAGCTGTCTTTTTATCTTGCATCCGCATTGAATTTTACGGTTGTTGTCTTTCCGCCGCGGGTTATCTTTACCGCGATATTCCAAGACCCTGACATAGAGAAATTCATCTTTGACTTATATTCACTGCCCTTGAGTTCCATATCTGTTTTATAGTTCATTGCGGGCATTCCGGGCATTGCCGGCATTGAATATTCAACCCTAACTTTTGCATCTGTCACATGCTTGCCGGAAGCGTCTTTCACAGCAACAGTTACGTTGTTGTCGCCAACCACAGGCGGATTTCTGTCTATCGTTACGGTTACGTCATACTCGCCCGCCTTCTTTTTAACCTCATAATCCTTTGCGTAAGCTATTCCTGCTATTAAGAGCAGAATTAAACTAAACAAAGCAGTTTTTTTCATTTTCCTGCCTCCTTATCTTTTATATTCCTTTTCGACCATTTCCTTTATCTTTTTTACCGGATAACCTCTTTGGTAAAGCTCGGAAGCCCGCAGGGCCTCCCCAAGACAAATGTCTCACATTGCCGCATGGTTGTCAACATAGCAGCTTAAAAGACTTTTGTGCTTGAAAGCCGGGGATTCCTCGCAATAACAAAAGCAGTAAATGCTGTCCAGAACCCACGGAATTTCCTTCGCAACCTGATATGCCTTTTTTATCCTGGCATTGTCTGAAAAGATGTTCGGATCAAGTGTCTGTTTTGTTTCTCCCATCCTGAGGGACTCGTCTTTCACGGGTTTCTGCGCGAGCGCGTCGCCGGTTACGAAGACAACCGCTATTGCAATCAGCGTTAACAATGTCAAAAACCTTCTCATACAATCACCTCCTCTTTTTTATTTAAAAAGAGCTTAACAGAAAATTATGAATGAAATATGAAGTATTAAATAGCATTTTATTTTCCCTATCTCGGCTCCTCATAAACATTAACAACAAGCTCAATCTTTCTTACGATTCCTTTATGCTTGAATTCTGCGAAAACAGCATGTTTGCCTGCTGTCATGGGAACTATGCTTACCGCCACCTCAGGGCCTCCGGGATTCTGCTTGGGGGTTGCGTAGATGAATTCTTCCAGATCCTCATCCCACACAGCCACCTGCATATCAAACCCGTCCATTTTTTCGAGTTCTTTAAGCAGGGTGCCTTTATACTTTATTTCATAGAGTACTGTGACAACATGTTCTGAATATACTTTTTTAGGAATGAGTCTAACGCTAATGCTGTAATCTTCATCTCCGGCAATAGTTTCAGATTCAGAAACCTTTTTGCCGCCTTTGATTTTTATATCCCTGCTGATATTTATCCAGCCGTCCTGAGTCTTAAATACCGCTTCGACCCTGTACTTCCCTTCCTGCGGCGGTTTGAAGGCAAATGTGTATTTGCCGTCTCCGGACATTATAGGCCGTAAATGCCTGTATATATGCAGGTTCTTGTCTGTAATGAATACATGAAGGCCTTCTATTTTTGTCTGCGATTTTGAGCGGATATCCATGCTGAAAACAGTTTCCGCCCCTGCCGCGGCATTTTCATACTGAAGGGTAAATTCATAATCCTTGGGATTTCTTTTAACCTTCCATATGTAAGGTTTTTCATTATGAGTGTCGGGTATTATGAGCTTTTCTTTTTTGACATCAGATTGCGCGTGTGATGAGGCGGACATTAAAAGCAGAGGCAAGATTGTTAACAAAAAAATTTTTATTTTCATAGTCACCTCCATTAAATTAATTAATCGACCGCATCTTTCCTGTTTTACAGTCAAGAATAACCCTGTCGATTAATTTCTTGTTTTTATAGACATCCGCTTCTATGAAGCGCCCGTCTTTTTTAATTACTGAAACACTCATGCCTTTTTCTTTGTAATATTTCTCAAGCGCCTTAACCGCTGCTTCATGCTTTACTTTTTTCTTGCAGTATCCGTACTGCCCGCATATGGGGCATGAAACGCCATACGGTGTAATACCCCTTTCCTGTTCGCCCTTTTTAGTTTCCGCATGGGCAATGCCTGAAATTCCCAGCACAAGCAGGGCTATTAAAACAAATCTTAGCATGATTAAAAGATAACATCTAATTTTGAAGGAATTATGAAGAGAAAACAAATAAGAGATTTTTGAGAATGAAGCTGTAGGAGGCTGAGGCTGTCTTTCAGGCAATCTTAAACTACCATTCACAAGTGTAAACGTTACTACTATATAGTTGTATATCCAATCTCGGAGGGCGGGGCTATCCGCTCAACTTCGTTTCGTCTGCAGCCCCTATCCTGACAGACCCGTGAATCTTGCTTCAATCCAGTCTCAGCCTCCTTGCAAAAGAAGTAAACTTAAACTATTTCTCAGTTTTTCTTTATCGGCAGATACACCCTGAATGTCGTCCCTTTGTCGATTGTACTCTTAACCTCAATCCTGCCGGCCATTACATCAACAAGTTCCCTTACTATCGCAAGCCCGAGCCCAAGGCTCTCATTATACGACCGTGCCCCTTTATAGAAGCGGTTGAATATCAAAGGCAGCTCGTCTTCAGGTATTCCTCTACCGGTGTCTTTTATCCCAACAAAGAACATTTCAGCTTCTGTTCCATAGTCAATCTCTATGCCGCCTTTATCTGTGAATTTCAAGGAATTCGAGATAATATTCCTTATTATCCTTTCAAGCTTTTCAATGTCCGCGGAAATAAAAATGTCGTCTTTGTTAAGAATTTTTATATCAAGCCCCTTCTTCTTAAACGCGGGAAGCATTTCATCGCAAATTTCTGAAAGGAATTCCCTGAGGTTTATCTCTACTGTTTCCCCCTTCGCAAAAAAACTTGCCTCTGCAGCTGTTATGTCTTCGATGCCTTTTACGAGTCTTATCAGTCTTTCGATTTCGTTTTTTATGTTTTCCAACCCCTTTTCTCTTTCAATCACTCCGTCCGCCATTGCCTCGGCATGAGTTTTAAGGATTGTAAGCGGAGTCCTTAATTCATGAGCGACATTTGAAAAAAGATGTTTTCTTAGTTCCTCTTCTTTTTGGAGCGACTCCGCCATCTTATTGAATGATTTTGAAAGTTCTCCGACCTCATCAGCGGATGTGAGGGCTGTCCTCGCGGTTAAATCCCCCTTCGCTATTTTTTCCGCAGCTGTTTTTAACGACATTATAGGTTTTGAAAGAAAGCGGCTCAGGAAAAAGGCGATTAGAAGGGAGCCTCCACCTGCAATCAGGAACGAGATGTAAAGGAAGTTTTTTGTCCTTTTTTTGAATATGGATTCCTTTTCCAATAATTCCCGTTTCTGAAATGGTTGTGAAAGGAGCGTCCCAATTTTTTTGCCCTTTGAATAAAGCGGATAATCGGTAAATTTTCCGTCCGCCCCGTGCGCGTGAATTTTAAAGTGTTCGGACATCCTTTGTTTCATGGATTCGGAAAGGGAGGACATTATCTCTTGAGAAGAGATTACTTCTCCTTCGCTGTCATCAAGAATCTTCACATTAAGCCCGAGCATCATTGCCCAGTGGATTGCCTCGGACAAGGAGCCCTTATCCCATTTTCCGCCGGAATAGCTCCCTTCGATAGATGCGAGCACCCAATAGAACTGGTCTTCCTTGACTCCGTTTACATAGCTGTCAAAGTCCTTCATTATCAGTGTCTCAAAAATGAAATTAGACAGGAGGGCAGTGAGTATTACCGCTATGAATGCGAGGAATATCTTGGTCTTCAATCCGGCACTCCGATAAATTTGTACCCGGCCCCATAAACCGTTTTTAGAAAAACAGGTTTTTGAATGTTGTCCTCAATCTTATGCCTGATATTTTTTATGTGGGCGTCGATGACCCTGTCATAGCCTTCAAAATCATAACCCTGAACCATATTCATGAGCTGAAGCCTGTTAAAGACAATGCCCGGTTTTTCGGCAAGGCTTAGAAGTATCTTGAATTCGGTTGTTGTCAGCGGAACGGGCGCTTCTCTTTTTTTAACCTCCATTAGGGTGGTATCTATTTTAAGTATGCCATTATTAAAGGACAGAATCTTTTTTTCTCCTTTTTTTGTTCTTCTCAGATGAGCCTTTACCCTCGCGATAAGTTCTCTGGGGCTGAACGGTTTGATGACGTAGTCGTCAGCTCCAATTCCAAGCCCCTTTATCCTGTCTTCTTCAGAGCTTTTTGCGGTAAGCATGATTATCGGGACATCGGATATCCCTCTTATTGAACGGCAGACGTCCTCTCCTTCCATGTCAGGAAGTTTAAGGTCAAGAATGATGAGGTCAAACCTGTCTTTGATTAATTTAAGGGCCTGCTCCCCGGTTTCCGCGACTGCGGCATTGAAGCCTTCCCTTTCAAGGTATGTTTTTACAATATCGGAAATCTTTTTCTCGTCTTCAACTATGAGAATTTTCCCGCTCATATGCATATATGATATGCGCTATGAAAGATTTGGGCAAGAGGGGATAGTGCTTTTTGTTTTTTATCATTTTTAATGCTGTTTTGTGCTATATTTTTATAATTCACCTGATACAGCGAAGAAGCTTGAATTTAGCAATATGGGATGTAATATGAGATATGGAACAATCTGGAAATTACTCCAATAACCTACAGATTGGACATGCCGGAAGCAGGAATGCTTTTAACATTTCACAAACTGTTGGCGCACAGTCATTCATTCAACTCGAAGTTGAGCAAAATTCAGTACTAAAAGTTAATAAAAAGAATTTACAGCGTGATAGGCTGCTATTCATTTTTAAACTTATTGGTGGCTCAATGGTAGGGGCATTTGCGTTTATTGCCGATGCTGCTGGTATTTCTCAGTTTTTAAATATTCCAATATGGTGGCTTTTGCCGGTAGGCATGTTTATTGGCGTATTCTTCTCGCTTCAACATTATCGCTCATGTCGTATATTAAGCCGCCTACCAAAGGATGGGAAAGGAGCGAACTATATTGGTGATAACCTCATTGCTGAAGAGGATATAGATTCAAGGATAATATCTCTTTATGAGCGAAGTGCTCCCTGTATATATCCAAAATGTCAAGGAAAGATTATGCTTTACGATGCGCCCCCAAGAGAAAAAATCAGCTTAGGAAGAGATTTTGTCGGAATCTGTAGTATTTGTGGCAAAGAGCATTCGTATCGTTTAGATTCTAATTGGGTGGCCTATCCGCAGCAATTTGATTGGCGCTCCGTTGAAAATAATAAATGATAAGCATAGAGATAGCGAATTCAAAGAGAAGGTAGGCTCTTTCAGAAAAAGGAGAATTAAATGAACTTAAAATCAAAAATAGGCGGGATGGTTTTGGCGGTGGTGATGATGGGGGCGGTTGCGGGGTGTGCGTCTCCTAACCTGCAGACACATTATTCTAATATTGAACTTCCCAATCCAGAAAAACCGGACATCGTTTTTATAGTTGATGAGACAAGCCTCAGGGGAAAAACTAAGAATGCAATAGGAACTCCATCTTTAATTTCACCGTTTGAGGGTGGATATATTTTCCCTGTGGATAAATGCTTGGCAAAAGCAATCAATGAGGCATTTTCCAATGTCAAAATACTGACAGAAATGCCTAATGCAATTGATAACTCAAGTGTAACAGTTCATATTTACGGTATAACCGATCTCATAATTAGGCAGGGTTGGGCGAGTGCTTCTGTTTGTAAATTTCAAGGGGAAGTTGAAATTAAAGGTAATATAAAAACATTGAATAAAAAAATAAATGCTGAAGGTAGCTCTGGGGGTAGCGGTTTAGGATTTGGAGGTGTTTCGCGACATGCAGATAAATCCACATGGGCGGCCTGCAAAGATTTTGCAAATCAAATAAGCCAGTTATTAAAATCTCAAGGAATAAAACTAACCCTAAAAGCCAGCAGTGAGTAAAAAATCCCTGCCCTGCTTTTTATCTGCCCTGATATGGATATTTATACTTCATTAAGTCTTTTGTGGGGTTGCTAAACATCTCTTCAAATACTGATTTAAACCTTGAATCACCCATAGGAATATTAACAACAGCACTTGAAGGGTTTTCAGTACAGGCATCTGTTGCCTTGCTTGCAGAACCGCATAGGGCAGCTCTTCTAAAATCAATTTTTGAAACAAAAACTGAAACCCCGCCTGGCGTAGACTGAACTTCGGGCTTAATCCATTGATCTAAAGTCCTATTGGCTATTTCTTTTGCATCCCCCGACATATTAGCCAATGGGTCAAGCTGATAAGTTGTGGATTCAGGAATAAGTCCTGGCATTTTTGCAGTTACACTGGTTGTTGGTGTAAAATCTGTGGCTATCAGCCCGCTGGCAACACTAAATCCTGCTCCTATCCAAGCCAACGCTGTTGCTGCAGTAGCTGTTTCTATTGCTGGTGCTTGTGCGACAACACTTGTTATTAACCCAGTTTGCCCAGTTAGTCCGATTAATGCACCTGCATAGCCTGTTGCAATTCCAATTATCAAAACCGCAGCAAACACAAAAAACCCAGTCCATCCCGACTTACTCTGAGACCACTGATAAATCAGCGTCTCATCCACCGGAAAGTTATGGTCTCCCTTGACATCTATAAACGAGTAATCCCCACTGCGGACTTATGGATGTGCATGGCCAGGGTTACGAGCTTATAAAACCCCATCTGCGACATGTTATTGAAGTTGTCGTTGCCCTGGTCAAAATCCTTCAACCCTACTTTTCTCCAGCAGGGGGCGTCATTAAGGCGCTGATGCCAGTAGAAATCGGACCTATTTACTTTTCCCCTTTCAAGGCCGAGGGAGCTTTTGTGAGGCGGCGGTATTTACCATATCTTCCTAAGAGACTTCAGGCCTTTAAGGTAATCTTCAAACTCCAGATTTGCCTCTACCCCGTGTTCCTTGAATATATCCATCATCTTTGAGATTGAGACTCCCGCTATCCGCGCTGCCCTTTCTATCGATGCTTCTGATTTTTTATATTTTTCTATGGCAAGCATAACCCTGCCGAGGTCGACAAGCTCCCTTACCTTCTTGGATACGTCCTCATGCTCTTCTTGTGCAAGAGTTGCAAGAAAACGGTAATCTTTGTCTTCCATGCGTATGCTTAGTGTCTTTGTCGGCATTTTAATCACCTCCTATCTGTTTTCTGGCGTCTTCAATTATCGCCCTGTTATATCTGGCAATTAAACTGAGTTTCTGTAACTTGCTAAGAGTCTCATCTTTATCTATAAGGCTCTTTTCATGCGCTCTGATTAAAACAGCTATCGCAGTTGTGAAATCTCTTTTTAAGACCTTACATGCCCTTATCGCATTTCTATCATCCGTTGCAATGAGCGCGGCTTTTTCCTGTAGTGCAAGGGTTATTGCCTCCGCTTCGCCTCTGTCTATATGGAAATCATCCATAAGTTTTCCAGCAAGTTTGCCGTCTTTTACTTTTAAGACAGCTATTTTTTTATCTTTAATGAGCCCTTCAAGTAATGGCGTTTCCTCTTTCCCTTTTATGCATATTTCTTCTTTGATTCTTTCAGGGATTAGGACTTTTCTGCCTATGCCGGAAATAAAAGCCTCAAGCATATCTATTTTTGCAAGCAGAATCAATGTGGATGAATCAAAGACTATCATATGATGATTGTATGACAAATGCATGACATCTGTCAATGGGATTGCAAGGGGATATGAAACTACTTTATTTTATAATCTTTTATTTTTGCCCTTAAGGTGTTCCTGTTAATGCCGAGAGTTTTTGCAGCCTTGAGCTGGTTGCCCTTTGTTTCTTTAAGGACAATGCCTACCAGGGCTTTTTCAACCTCCGACATTACGGTTGTGTGCAGGTTGGCTGTCTCAAGCTGTGTCATATCCTTCAGATATTTTTTTAGTTTGTCCTCAAGGAATTCTTTGATTGAATAAGAATTCCCCTCCTCAACGTGAAGGTCGCGTTTCTCTATCGTTGTCCCATTTGAAAGTATACAGGCGCTTTTAATCGTATTTTCCAATTCCCTGACATTGCCGGGCCAGTCGTATTTAGTTATAAAATCTTTTGCCTCTTTTGAAAGCTCTTTCTGTCCTGTATTGAATTTTTTCTGAGCTTCTTTGAGGAAGTGTTTTGCAAGCATTAGAATATCTTCCCTGCGGTCTCTTAACGGAGGCAGCTTAATCTGCACCACATTGAATCTGTAATAAAGGTCTTCCCTGAATGTTCCTTTGGACACCGCCTCCTTCAGGTTTTTGTTTGTAGCGCCTATTATCCTCGCGTCTGCCTTCATTACCTTATTGCTGCCGAGCGGGCTGAATTCATTGTCTTGCAAGAAGCGCAGAAGTTTTGCCTGAAGGTTCATGTCAAGTTCGGATATCTCGTCAAGAAACAATGTGCCGCCGCTTGCTGACTCTATTTTCCCGATCCGTTTGTCCTTTGCGCCCGTAAAAGCGCCTTTTTCCCATCCGAAAAGCTCTGCCTCAATAAGGTCTTTGGGCATTGAGGCGCAGTTTATGGCAACAAACGGACCCGAGTTTCTTTTGCCGTTATAATGTACTGCCCTTGCGACAAGTTCTTTTCCTGTCCCGCTTTCGCCTGTGATGAGGACGGTGATGTCCTTTGCGGCAACTCTTCCGATTTCCTTGAACACCTTAAGTATCTTTTCGCTTTTGCCGACTATCTCAGGAGCTTCGGTATCCGTCTCCTTGAATTTCTTGAGTTCTTCCCTTAATGCAATATCCTTGAAAGCCTTGTCAACGACTATCTTGAGTTCTTCAATGTCAAACGGCTTTTCAAGATAATCATAAGCGCCTTCCTTCATTGCCTCTATCGTGCTTTCCATCTTTCCGTGGGCGGTTATCATTATCACTGTTGCGTCCGGATTGGATAATTTTATTTCGCGCAGGCCGTCAAGGCCGTTTCCGTCAGGCAGGATGAGGTCAAGAAGTATAACCTGCTGAGAGCCGTCTTTTACGGCCTTCATGCCGGAAGAGAGTTTTGTGTGCGAGACGATTTTATAGCCCTGCGGCTCAAGGGCTTTCTCTATGACCCATGCTATGCTTTCGTCATCGTCAATTATCAGAACTTCTTTAGTCATCTTGAAATATCCTTTGCAGGAAATTGTTGTCGAGCAATTTTTTGAGCGACATCAGAGAATTTTTGGTAACAAATCTTGGTGCAGTGGAAGATAAGCAATTTCAGCTGTCTGAGCCGAAGGCGAGTTTTGAAATTGCCTGTAACAAGCCTTAGATTTGTCAAAAATTCTCTGCAAAAAGCGAGAAAGATTGCTCGATGACACTCCTTGTAGTTCCCCCTTCTATTAATCCGCCGCAAATGGTATATAAACATTAAATACGGTTCCTTTGTCAAGCTGGCTTTCTACCTTAATGAACCCATTGTGGTCGAGAATGATTTTTTTTGAAAGCGCCAGCCCTATGCCGGTACCGTGTTTTTTCTTAGTATAGAACGGAAGAAATATTTTTGGAATATCCTCAGGAGGTATTCCTTCGCCCGTGTCTCTTATGGAAATAACGGCCCAGCGTTTTGGTTTGCCCTTCTGAAGGACATATTCTTTTGATACCCCTGTAACGACCGTCAGTATCCCCTTTTTTTTCATCGCCTCTACGGCATTCTTGATTATATTCAAAAATACCTGAAGCAGTTTCCCCTCGTCTCCCATAACTCTCGGAAGGCTCAGGTCATACGTTTTTTGTAAGATAATGTCCGCATCCTTTAGGGGAATGTCCATTATGGATAGCGCCTTCTCGAGCATCTCATGGATATTAACAAAATGAAACGAAGGTTTTTTGCAGATTGTCAGGTAATTTTGAAGTATTGAATTAAGCCTGTCGGTTTCTTTGATTATGAGATTAGTGTATTCGCCTGTGCCTTCAGCCTGTGTCTTTTGATGCAGGAGCTGGGCCGCTCCTTTTATGCCTCCGAGAGGGTTCTTTATCTCATGGGCCAAAGTGCCCAGAAGGTATATCAGGGAATCGAATTGGTAATCCTCCCGCTCTACAATGGCGATATTTTCTTTTATCGAAAGGACAGCGCCTTGAGTTTCTCCCTGAACGAAAAAAGGCGCGATGTTAAAATCGGCATTAACCATCCGGCCTATATTTATATTTACTCCCCTGCCGCTGAAAGAACGCTCTTCGGATATGGATTTTTTTATCAAGCCTGATATGGTTTTCTCTTCAGGGAAAAGGTCTCTGAATTTTTTCCCGGTTATTTCCTTCAGGCTTCTTCCCAAAAGCTCTTCGCCTGTTCTGTTGACGAATTTTATCACAGCCTTTCTGTCAAACAGGACAACGGCGTCTTCAATACTGTTTATCAGCGCTTCAAAAGAGAACATTGCTATATAAGAGTTAAAAGTTAAGAGTGCAAAGTTTTAAAACTTTTAACTTTTAATTTTAAACTTTCAACTTTTAATTCGTTGCGGGTGTGTGTAAACATTAAGCCTGTCCCCCCTGACAAAACCGACAAGCGTAATTCCCCTTTGTTCCGCAATCTCAACCGCAAGATGCGTAGGCGCAGTCCTGCTTGCTATTATCGGGATGCCCCATCTCGAGCATTTTGATGCAATCTCTGATGAAAGCCTTCCGCTTGCGAGCATGAGCTTTCCGGAGAGCCCTATATTTTCGAGAACACAATACCCTATGACCTTGTCAACGGCATTATGCCTTCCTATATCCTCCGCAAACGCCATAATATGCTTCCCGTCAGAAATCGCGGCGCTGTGGACGCATCCTGTAAGCCTGTATAAATCAGAGCGGAGTTGAAACTCCTTGAAAACAGCAAGAAGGGTTTTGGCCTCAATTGAAAATGTATCCGCTATCTTTTCGTCTTCTATCTTCTTTACGAAAGTGATGCCGCCCACGCAGCCCGAGGTTATAACCCTGTTCTCTTTAGGGATGACGGCATCAGCGGAATTAACGCTGACAACAATATCATCGCCGTACTCTATGCTCATCCTGTCGGCGCACCATTCGCCTTTGATAATTCCCTCTGTCATCAGTATTCCTACGACAAGCTCTCTTATCATGAAGGGGGTACAATAGAGACTTATAACTTCTTCGCCATTTATAAGTATTTTAAGCCGTTTTTCAACAGCCACCGCGTCTTCCGCCTTAATGGCAGAATTTCCGCTTATCTTCAAGATTGTTTTTTTTGTTGACGCGTTCATTTCAATATGCCTATAATTACTGCTCGTTCTTCATGACAAAAAAGTATAATTGTTTATAAACAAATTCGTCAATTAGTGATAAAATATAAAAATTATGACCTATAGCGATGCAGTAAAAAACGGCTTTAAACTCATAAACAGAAACTGGCAGCTTGTGCTTGTTCAACTCGGCATGATGGTTGTAAGTTTTATAATTGTGCTCCTATTTATAGGGGTTCCACTGGGCGTTGCATTTATTGTATTTGGTGTTAACCTTACTGAAATATTGCGTATTCAAGACATTTCCAGTGCAATTCAAATATTGTCCAAGATTATTTTTGAATATTTTGGTCTTGCGATTTTTGTACTGATAGGCATACTATTTTCCGTCATAGCTGCGCTTTCCTTGCAAATCTTTGTGTTAGGTGGATCATTCGGCATCATAAGCCGATCAATAAAAGAGCAGACAGAAAAATTCCGCATGAAGGTATTTCTATCAGAGGGCAGACGAATTTTTTTCCCCTTAACAGGTTTCTTGACAATGATAGGTCTTGTATTTATTGTGCTTTTTATCGTACTTGGTTTATCTTTGGGGGTGGTAGCTGCTATTGTCTCCTCTTTGGCTGGCGAATACGTCCCAATGCTCGAAAATTTCTTGCGCGTTTTTTTCTCTTTAATTTTATTTGTATTTGTTCTGGTTACATTGGCAGTGACGCTTTTCGGTGCTGCAGCCATGACCCTAAAGGGAGCTGGATATATCAAATCAATAAAGGAGTCATTTCAGTACCTTTATAGCCATGAAAAAGCGTTTTTCCTTTATTGCATTATTTTTATCGGATCCATAATAATAATCTTCGTTCTTTTGCTCCTGAGTTACCTTCTAATGTTTATCCCGCTCATAGGGCTATTTCTGGCCATTATCAGTCAGTTGTTTATTTTATATGTAGTACAAAGCTATCTGTTGCTCGTTGTTATTGCAATAACATTTATCTATTATTATTCTGCTGAGCCTGCGCCCTCCGAGGCGCCTACCGAGAGGCCCGGGACTGCCTCAGAAAATTCCACTCAGGCGCCTGATATTTCTCAGAATCAAGCTTCAGGGCAAGAGCCTTCTCTTCATGAAGGGGAACAGAATCCGTAAATTTCATATCAAACGTTTCCTCAAAAGAGATTTTTATTATATCCCTGAACCTTTCATCGCTTAAATCAGAAATTGAGTCCTTAAGCCCCGGCATTGAATTTTTTATATCCTGAATAGAACTAAGCCTGAAGATTTTCAATGCCTCGGACACATCAATGCTGTAAGGTATTGACCCCTGCTGGAGAAGCCCGTCCGGCCAGCGTTTTTGCGCAGACCCTATAATCTTTTTTCCGTCAATTGATATCTCGCCGTAAGACGTTGACTGAAAGCAGAGCGGGCTTTTTGAGCGGATGGTTTCTCTGGCTAACTTTGATTCCGGAGAAAGGCCGAGCTTTGAAAATGCAAGGTAAAAGGCCCTGCTTATATTCTTATAGCTCTCGAATATGCCTTTTGAAAACAGGTCGCCCTCGGTTCTTGCGGAAAAACTATAGGTAAGCTCGTGGTTGTGAAGTATTGCCCTTCCGCCGGTAGGCCTTCTTACGATGGGAATATCTGCATTAAGGCAGTATTCAGAGTCTACATCTCCGTTTTTCTGGAAGCAGCCGAGGGTTACCGACGGCCTGTCCCACGAATACAGCCGCAATGTAGGAGGCGAACTGCCTTTTCTGACCGAAACGGCAATCGCTTCATCCAGCGCCATATTATATGATGCGCTGCCCGGCAGGGAATTGATAATTCTCCATATTTTGTGGTAATTTTCCATGGTCTTTTGGTAATGTTTTTCAGGTATAATTATAACAGGATGCAAAGTTAAGAGTTAAGAGTTGAAACTTAAGAGTTATAAATTATTAACAGAACGTCTAACTTTTAACTTTAAACTTTGAACTTTTTTGGGAGGATTTGTGCTCAGATATGTAAATGTAAGAAGCGGACAGAGAAGTGAATTTATTGATATAACTGAAAAAATCAATCAGGTTATAAAGGACGAAGGGATTGTCAGCGGCATATGTTATGTATATGTCCCTCATACAACCGCGGCAGTAACTGTAAACGAAGGCGCGGACCCCTCAGTACAGCGTGACATCCTGAATGCGCTGACAAGGCTTGTCCCCCATGAGATGAATTATTCCCACAGAGAAGGAAATGCTGACGCCCATGTAAAATCAAGCATCATCGGCACATCACAGCTTGTTATGGTTGACGAGGGCAGGCTCGTTCTAGGCACATGGCAGGCAGTTTATTTTTGCGAATTCGATGGCCCCCGGCACAGAAGAGTGACGCTTAAGCTTGTGCCGGACAAATAGAGCGGAGTCTTTCTTTTTTCTTCTTTGTCATAACTTCTTATTGACCGCACTGCATTGATAAAGATAAAATGATGCCATATGTTTTGAGATGGCAAATAACCTTATGCTGAAAGCATACTTTAAACGCATATTTGATGTTTCAAAGCGCGGCGATGCAAGAGAGGAAAGTTATTATTCCGCGCTTGAAGAACTCCTGAAAAATTATGCGGACTCCGTCGGCAAAAAACAAGTTCAAGTTACTACCCTTCCTAAAAAAACAGAAGCGGGAAACCCTGATTTTAGGGTATGGGACGGCAGGCAGCAGATTATAGGTTACATTGAAGCAAAAGCGCCTACCGTAGAATATTTAGACCAGATAGAAACATCGGAACAATTAAAGCGTTATCTGAATATCTTTCCGAATTTGCTGTTGACCAATTTTTTTGAATTCAGGCTTTACCGGAACGGCGAATTAATAGACAGGGTTTCTATCGGAAGGACTTATCATATCCATAAACTTAAATCCATTCCTCTTGTTGAAAATGAGGAAAAGTTTTTAAGCCTTCTTGAGAAATATTTCTCTTTCTCCTTGCCGAAGGTTTATGACGCAAGGAATCTTGCAATAGAGCTTGCAAAGAGAACACGCTTTTTAAAAGACGAGGTTATTTCTCAGGAATTGGAGGAGGAAGAAAAGAAAGGCAAAGGAAATATTCTTGGCTTCTACAAGGTTTTTAAAGAACACCTCATAAGCGGGCTTACAAAAGAAGACTTTGCAGACCTTTATTCTCAGACAATCACATACGGCCTTTTTGCCGCAAGGACAAGGACAGAAAACGGATTTAATAGAAAGCTTGCTTATGATAGGATTCCAAAGACAATCGGAATTTTAAGGGATGTCTTTCAATTTATTTCACTCGGTGACTTGCCCAAACAAATGGAATGGATTATTGATGACATCTCGGATGTTCTGGCGACAGCCGATGTCTATAAGCTGCTTGACGAGTACTTCAGTAAGCATAAAGGCAAAGATCCCATTGTTCATTTCTATGAAACTTTTCTTGCTGAATACGACCCTAAGACAAGGGAGAAAAGAGGCGTTTATTACACGCCCGAGCCTGTTGTCTCGTACATCGTCCGCTCCTTACATCACATCTTAAAAGAGCATTTCGATAAAAGAGACGGCTTTGCAAGCCAGTCCGTAACAGTCCTTGACCCTGCGGCGGGGACGCTCACTTTCTTGGCTGAGGCCGCGCACCTTGCGGTCGAGGAATTCACATCGAAATACGGCGAAGGAAAAAGAAAAGGGTTTATCAAAGAGCACATTCTTAAAAATTTCTATGCCTTTGAGCTTATGATGGCGCCGTATGCAATCGGACATCTGAAGATGTCTTTTCTTCTTGAAGAGCTCGGTTATAAACTTCAGGCAGAAGACAGGTTCAAGCTTTATTTGACCAACACTCTGGAGATGGAAGAACTTGCCCAGACAGAACTTCCGGGCATGCTTTCACTTTCGGAAGAATCTCATCTCGCAGGCAAGGTTAAAAAAGAACAACCTATCCTTGTTATTCTCGGAAATCCGCCTTATTCCGGCCATTCTTCAAATGTTTATGATGAAGTAAGAGCATATTATCAGGTTGACGGTAAGCCTCTCGGCGAGAAAAATCCAAAATGGCTTCAGGATGATTATGTAAAGTTTATCCGATTTGCGCAGTGGAAGATTGATCAGGCAGGCGAAGGGGTTTTAGGTTTTATAACAAACCACAGTTATCTTGATAATCCAACCTTCAGGGGTATGCGACAGTCATTGATGCAGAGTTTTGACGAAATTTATTTGCTTGACCTTCACGGCAACAGTCTCAAAAAAGAAAAATGTCCTGACGGCTCTAAGGATGAAAACGTCTTTGATATCCAACAGGGGGTTGCGATTGTTTTGTTCATCAAGAAAAAAAGTAACGCTGTCATTCCCGCTCGTCGGGAATCTTTCATGAAGAAGGATGCCGGACAAGCCGGCATGACAGAAAAACGAGAATGCAAGATTTCTCATTCTGAAATTTGGGGTGTTAGAGAGGACAAATATGCTTGGCTAAGCAAGCATGATATAAAAACAACAAAATGGAAAACAATTAAACCAAAATCAGAATTCTATCTTTTTATTCCAAGAGATGAAGGGCTTTTAAAGCAATATGAAAGCTATCCGAAAATCACTGATATATTCCCTGTAAACAGCGTAGGGATAGTTACGTCCAGAGATAATTTTGTAATTGATTTTGATAGGAATGCCCTAAAGAGAAGATTAATGCAGTTCAGGGATAAAAAAATGCCGGATGAGATTATCCGGCAGACTTACAATCTTCATGATAAAACCAACTGGAAGTTAAAAGACGCAAGAGAATCAATTATCAAAGACGAAGATTGGGAGCAGGCAATAACAAAAATCCTTTACCGGCCATTTGATGAGCAGTGGATTTTCTATCATGATGCTGTTATTGAGCGTTCCCGCAAAGATGTTATGCGCCATATGATACAAGAAAATATAGGATTGATTACAAACCGACAAGTAAATAGAGAATTTAAACACGCTCTTTGTTCAAACGCGATTATTAACGACTGTACTGTATCGTTAGAAACAAGAGAACGCTCGTATCTTTTTCCTCTTTATCTTTACCATCCGAAAGACAAACCCAAAAAGAAATCTCTCGGCAGCATGATGCTCCTTTTCGAGCCGCAGGCAGAATATGGCACAAGAAAACCGAATTTGTCTCCGGCATTTATTGAGAAACTCGCGGGAGAATATAAGAAAGAGCCTTCGCCTGAGGAGATATTTTATTACATATATGCAGTGCTTTATTCGAATATCTACAGGACAAAATATGCCGAGTTCCTTAAGATAGATTTCCCTCGTGTTCCT
>Ga0172371_10004566_pt1 | contig 20874 bp, 18 predicted proteins | sample Lak12m_FD_114543 | JGI IMG/M metagenome (GOLD analysis project Ga0172371, IMG submission 114543) | Freshwater microbial communities from Kabuno Bay, South-Kivu, Congo - kab_022012_12m | ecosystem: Environmental > Aquatic > Freshwater > Lake | place: Democratic Republic of the Congo: South-Kivu... | reverse complement strand
GTTGTCCAAAATTCATTAAATTGCCTAAAAAATTTTTTAGGCAATTTAATGAATTTTGGACAACAAATTGCTAAAAATAAAATTAACGTAAAAATACCATTAACTAATGAAAGTGTGGTGAATTTCTGTAAAGGGGTAAATGAAATCAAGATCAATAAAGGTCTTTTCATTATGAAAAAGAACGCTGATGTTGTCGAACTCAATGAGATTGGAATATTAATCTGGAATGAAATAAAAAATAAATCTAGGACAGTTAAGGAAATAATAGAAATTGTTGCTAAAGCATATCCAAATGCTTCTAAAAAAGTTGTTGAAATCGATACGAAAAACTTCCTTGAAACATGTTGTGTCTACGGCATTTTCAGCATTACTTCCGGGAGCTAAAGAATAAAATATTTTGATACTTGTCGATTATTGTTTCAATATCTTTAATTGCGGTTGGTTTTGATACCTTATACTTTTTAAGTAATTCTTTTACTGCTTGAGTGATTGTTTTTTTTGTAGAAAAGATATGCCAAACCGCTTCTGCCGTTTTATTAAGAAAATATATTTTTTCCCTTTCCAAATCAAGAATTACCAGTTTGTCATCAATTTTTTTACTTATCATATTGTTTCTGATATAAAAATAATTATTTTTCATTATTAAATAAGCTAAGAAATGTATTTTTATCTAAGTTTAGATTAAATGATAAATTAGCGAAAAATGTTTTATCAAGTATACTATAAAGAGTTTTAAATAATTGAATTGTCTTCTTTTTTCTAAAAAAAATATCGGTGATAAATGGGGTTTTAACAGGGTTATTAAGATATAAAAATAATAGATTATTTTCGAGTAGCAAATGAATTTTTTCTGGCAAGTCAAGTTTTTGAAGGGAGTTGTCAGATGTTTTTGATAGGCTGAAAATGCCTGAAAGCGGACAATCTAAATAAGGATCAGGGTAAACATTAATCGGTTTTTTGGATGAATTAATTTTTAATATAGCAATATCATCACCAAGAATTTTATTAGGTTGAATTAATTTGGAGACGGTGGTTTTACCATCACCGCAATTCCCTAGAAAAATGAATGAATTCTGTTTAATATTTATGGCTGAAGCATGAAAAAGAACAACTTTATGACTGAGAGCATCAAGTTCTATAAGAAACCTGAATAATAAAAATATGCGGCTAGAATCGGTTCGATTAACGGTAAAAGCTAAAGAGTATTGCGGAAATTCAAAGATAAAAGAATCTTTCTCAAGAGAAATGTATAGTTGCGGATTGGTATTGTCTAAAGCCTCAATTTTCCATTCAGAACTTATTTTTGTAAAATAATGATGGTTGCATCGAAAAATAAACGGATATGGGAAATTAATAAAGGTGTAATTTTTTAACATGCTGTTATTTTAACAAAATGAAATTAATGCTAGCAAAGGGTTTCAGCATGTCCCCAACTTTCTGTGAGGGTGACTTTATTCAGGTATCCCAAAAAAAAGCTCGACGGTTTTTGCCTGGTGATATTATCGTATTTCGTTACCAAAAACAACTAGTTGCTCATCGCCTCTTAATAAGAGTAAACGGATCTCTTTTTGTTAAAGGGGATAATTCTAAAATTATTGAAACAATTACACAAAAAAATTATATTGGTATGGTATTGGCTATTTATAATAAAAAGGGTTTTTACAAAACACAAGGATTTTTCTACCGGTTTTTTAGTATATATTTTCTTTTAGTTTCCATACTTGAGTATTTCTTCAGAGGAAATTTGAATATTAAAAAGATTATTCACTCAATCTTTAGAGGAAGAAGAACTTTGGTTAAGATTCTGCGTTGGCGTCATTCTTTCCAGATAAAAAGGTGGTTTCCGTATTAGTTTCTAAAACTTGTTCAATGCTTTTCATTAAATTCCAAATTGGTTTTGTATGACTGGTTGGAGGTATGCCTCTTTTCCAATAACTATAATAATCGGCAAAAGATTCAACCAGTGACCCAAATAGTGTTCTTGGAGGAAATTGTCTTAAATCTTCGTCGGGTACCGCACTCAATCGAGCCATATAAGGTGGTAGAGGTTCATCGGTCGTGCTTTGTAATTTCCAGTTTGCGCCCTCGATCACTAAATTATTTCCATAAGCAGAGTATCTGATTGGTCCCCGCTGTCTTGGATATTTTGTCAAGCTTTGTAAATCGCCAGGTGCCATTCTTTTTACACCCAGTGCTTTTGCATAAGCATTCATTAGGGGAAAATCATTGTTTTGTGTATCGACCCATTTTACATATTGATCAGCATTCTCAGCAGAAAGCACCATGAAATAATTTTGAATGGCATGGCCAATTTCATGAAACATTATTTCTCGGTAAATTTCTTTTAAAGTTAAAGTCATTCCATTGTTATTGAATAATACTTCCGGTAAATTATTGACAGGATCATTTAATAAGCATTGCTTGGTTAAAGTTGGCGGTAGGCACTCCGGCCGAAAAATTACTAAATGAACTCTGGGATTGGCCGGTTCAGTCAATCCGTTAAATGCCCCTGGTTTTATATTGTTCAATGCTGCAAAAGGGCCGATTGCGGGAAAATTATTTCTTGCAATGGTTATTCTATCCACCAACCTATTTAGATAGGGAACTTCATCCAGTATCGAGTCGATTAATTGCAATTCATCAGGAGAGAGTTCGATTCCCTCAATCTGAGGAGCCATTTCCATTTTTTTAAACATTTCCTGCGATCCCAAATCGGTTACTTGAACGACTTCGCCGACACGGGTAAGTTGCACGGAATGTTTTTTTTCCATTTCCTGGATCGTGGTTTCCGTTGCATAACCTTGAACAATTTCAGAAGATCGTTGAGGTTTAGCTGCATTTGAAGTATTGGGAATTAGCATTGATAATGCGCTTACTGCTCCAAATAAGCCGAAGTTTAAAAAATCTCGACGGCTGACTAATGGTTTTGTACCAGTTGATTCTGTCATATCACAAATCTTTCATTAAAGCAGCCGTAACGCTGGTAGTGGTAGCGCAATGAATCGCGCCTCCTCGGTTTTTAACACTGGTAGCATCGACACGTATAACCTCGAATCCCAAACTACGGTAGGTTGCTTCTGCTTCATCGTTTTCATTATCATAACCATCGTAAGTAGGCATAAATAATAATTTTTTACCGTCTTTTCTGATAAGTGGTAAAACATTTGTCCAACTGATAAGATTGTTACCTTCTCGTCTGACTGGAACTCGAGAGGTTTTGAAGTTTACCGCTGACAATGTTTGTTCGATTCTATTAAGAATAGAATAGTTGGAATCGGTTTCCAAAGCTTGGCCAACTACAATTCTATCTTCGCCAACAGGCATGCATGAGATATCGACATGATCTACACTATCACCGTTCAATGAAGGCAGCATAATAACATCGACTTCACCAAAAAGTGCTTTTAAACGTTGTGTTGCTTCATTTTTTGGGTCCTTATCGCTAGGAAATTGCCAGGTATTATTATTAACCAATTCTTTTTCCGCTACCAGGCAAACAGGTATTCCGTCTGACCGGTCAATATAAAAGAAAGCACCGCCATCAAAATCCAATCCTGGATCTTCAGTTTCAAGGTCAATACCAGTTCCCATTAGGGGATTAGGCATGTTTCCTTTTCTAATGTTAATGTTGGTTTTTTTTAACCCTTTATCTATAATAAGAGGAGCCCAGTCTCTGATCCAAGAAGAGAGAAAACCTTTTCGCTTAACTTCCGCAACATTAGCGCCATCTATGTTTCTAGCATTATCTTCAAGTGCATAGTCAGGTTCACATACAATTAAATTGTATTGATTATTTCCTAACCCACTTCTATTTAAATAATCAGTGCAATCTTGGCGTAAATGTTTTGGTACAAAAATATAAGGATCGATTCCAGCTCCAGTTATAGCTTTGATAAGATTTTCCACGATTGTATTCCACGAAGAAGCATGACCAACCCAACCAACAGCTACGCCGATTCCCGGTGTTAAATCATTATAAATTTTTGTTTCCGATTTTGGCGGAACTTCTTCAGATGTAAACGCTTGTCCTAAAACAGGCAATGTTTTTGGTACTTGTTGATTGTCGACCAAACTAACTGTGATTGAAGAAAAAACCCTTGGAGCCAAGACAACTGCGGTTGCGGCAGCACCTACAAGACTTCCAAGACGAAGAAATTCTTTTCGACTAAAGCCTTTAGGTGTTTCTGGTTGAATTCCGGCCATTACTAATAAATATATACTATAAGACTATTTTTGTCAATGCCAATAGTAGTGAACATTTTAACATGCTATAGGTATTTTGTAAAGAAGAAGAATTTGTGTTATTATTTAAAATATATGAGAAAATCAAAAGAAGGAGATGTTTCTCATGCACATGAATTATATTCGAGAATTGCCCTTGGATTGGCAATTCTTGCGTTGGGTGGACTGCTGGATATTTCTTCAAAAAGTAAAACAAGCGTTAGACCCCTGGAAGGAATAATTCCTACGCCAATTATCATACCAACGCCAATTGTGTTTGAATCGCCTTTAACCGTTCCTACCGCTACTCCAACTATGGGAAAATTTAGATTGATAGGAGAAAAAGAGGGAGTTCATGGAGAACCTTTATATAGGGTCGATTTGCCGGGAGGTAAACATCTTGATGCGCAGTAAATATGCACTATTTGGCAGTTTTAGCCGCAAGGAAATCGCGCTTGCCACTAACAAAAAAATCTATCTTGATTTGCTTGTCGAAACCGACCCCCACTGGCCGGAGACGTATTATTAAAGTATAAGATATTCAAACTTCTCTTCCTCTTAATTGATTATCTATATATAATAATACTATTAGTTAGAAACTATGGATAAATCCTTACCAAATACTACACCCTTACCGCCACTACTTAACAAAGACAAGTCAAAACACAATTTTCTTTTCCCAATTATCCTGTTATCTTTATTGATTTTATCTATTATTAATGGGGGGCTGTATCTTCTTAATGAAAGAAATACTAAAGAAAAAAGAACTATCCCTTCCGTTCAATCAACTACTCCAAAACCATCAGTCACCCATTCCGTGACTAGTAACCAAAATAGTTGGAAAACATATTCCAATCAAAAATATTCTTTTGAATTTAAGTATCCAAGCAATAACCAAACAAAAATTGATGATAAGGATATGGCAACATATTTACGTATTCAAAACTATCCAAATAGAGGTGGTAATTTTGGTCTAGGAACAGATGAATATTATTTAGAAATGACTATTTCAGAAAATCAGAAAGACGATAATACAAATTCTTGCATTAATGCTTTTTCGCAGTATGACAAAATTAAGATTGGAAGTGATACCGGATACTTAGGTGAACCCTCTGAAAAAGTAGAAGACGGTCATTCGCTTAATTTATGTGTTGAAACACCTACCTTTAAATATCAGTTGGGAGGACGAGGTGGTAAGGATTCATCCATCATTAAAAGTATTCTTTCCACTTTCAAATTATTAGACGAGATTACTCCTACCATAATATTATCACCTTCACCCACCTTAGAACCTATTAGCAACTGGAAAACGTTTATAAATGGCAATTATGGTTATTCACTTAAATATCCAAATTCTTGGAGAGAGCTTCCTTCGATCGCAAAAAGTGAGAATGGTCAGGATTCTCCAGTTGGAAAAATAATTAATTTGTACTCTTCGGCTAAAACGAGAAATCCACCCTTACTCCAAATCGAAACTTTTAACAATTCTTCCTTAAAAGAATATGAACATCTGAAACAATCTTATTGTAAGAATGCAAAAAGAGAAATAGTCATTGACGAAGTAAAAGAAACGATGGGGGAAAATATTGATCCTCCTGATGCAACCGCTCCCTATTATGTGGGTTATCACGCCTGTTTGGTTGTTTATAAGGACAACAAAGTTTATAATTTCATTTGGTTTGAAGGCGATAAAAATAATTCCGGCTTATTTGAAAAAATTCTTTCTACGTTTAAATTTCTATCAAGTACCTAATTTTTTAGATAATCATCCTCCTTACTTTTTTTGGATGGTATCATTTTAAGAACTGAAGTTTTTTGGGAAAATCTGCTAAAATTGTTCTATGAGAAACTGGGATTATCGCTTACCGGAAAATTGGCAACCGAAAACACCTGCTGATTGGCAGTGGTATCTTATTCGCCGGATCAATTACGGAGATTTCCAGGGTTTAAAAAAAGAAATAATCAAACAATACTTCCCGATGATTAAAAATCAGCTCGATCCTGGCAAACGCTTGATGCTCGAAAATTATTTTCAAAATGATTAAATTGACCGAAATCCAAAATAAAGCCATTGCTCTTCTTGCCAATTCATCACTTAAGAAGAAGTTCTATTGGACGGGAGGCACTTTACTTGCAGTTTATTATTTCCAACATCGTTTATCTGCCGATCTCGATTTTTTCAGCGAAAAATCTTTTACTTTTGATGAAATAAATTCATATATTCAAAATCTCAAAGTCGGTATTAATCAAAATATTGTTTATAACAGAATCCATGATCGTCATGAATTTTTGTTTGAAGGTAAAGAACCATTGAGGATCGAGTTTGTTTTATATAATCATGAGAAAAAAACACTTAAATCACGGCAAAAATACTTGGGTGTTTATATTGATTCTTTAGAAGATATTGCCGCTAATAAAGTAATCGCTCTCATGGACAGAAAAGAACCGAAGGATCTTTTCGATCTTTATTTTATTTTCACCAAAGCGCAAATTCCTGTCCATCAACTTCTGCAAATGGTTAAACAAAAATTTGGTCTCAAGATTTCTGAAGGTATGTTTTGGAGTCAAACAATGGTTGTTCTTCCCAATCTTAAAACGTTGCGACCCTTAATAACAAGTGGTAATGACAATCAAAAAGCAGAACTTCTTAATGAGATCGATAACTTTTTCCAAAAAAAGTCCAGAGAATTTTTAAACAAGAGTTTAATTTAACCGACCGTATATTACCTGGTAATCTGTCAAATCGTTTTTAAAGAACTACAGCTCAATCTCGCCAGAACATGAGCTTTCCCCAAGATCTCCATCGATTCGTTAAGCGACGGATAAAAAAATCTACCTCGATCTGACCGTCGAAACCGACCCCCACTGGCCGGAGACGTATTATTAAATACTTGCTGCAAGGATGTTGTTAAAAGGCAAGCTTTGGATTAATGCTTTAATCCGGCTATCCTCTACCTGTTTGGAGTAATAAATCTGGCCCATTTCCTGCTTTCTTTCGGTTGCGATCACTTTCCAGTTGGTTTGAATACTGGATTTGGTAATTGGTCGCCGAATTTCCTTCTGCTTGACATATGAAACAACTTCATCCAGATCTAAATGGTATTTGTCCAAAAGTAAGCAGATATCATAAAAGTCGCGGTAACGCGCCCGATCACTCATAGCTCGGATCTTCTCGGCACATATTTCTTTGATATCCATGACGACCACCGTAAAATCTATACCCCAAACATTGTGGTAAGCCTGGTGACAACGTTTTTAACCGCCTTTTGATCCCATACATCTTTACCCTGGGCATATATCTGCTCCGAGGTAACAATTTGGCCATATTTGACAATTAAGTCCTCAAGAAGGGCACTTTGCCGGATGGAAAGAATTGTTTGTTTCATATATCGTAAGTAATCATTTATGATGACTATCTACTTATAGATTAAACAATTCCGGGGAGGTTGTCAAGAATACTTGTCGAAACCGACAATTTAATATCTGTATTAGACTACCGGATGGAACAATCGGCCGGTTTAAATCTACAAAAGTAGAAATTTAATATCTGTATTAGACTGTCATCCATCCACTCATTAGCGCACTATCTACAAAAGTAGAAATTTAATATCTGTATTAGACTTCGAGCGGTGGCTCAAAACTTAGGATATCTACAAAAGTAGAAATTTAATATCTGTATTAGACCTTTTAACCGTTTATCTAATTAAACTACAAAGATCTACAAAAGTAGAAATTTAATATCTGTATTAGACTAAACTCTTTAGCGTCAATATTTCCGGTATCTACAAAAGTAGAAATTTAATATCTGTATTAGACTAAATCTTATGTCCACAAAGGCAGGGAAATCTACAAAAGTAGAAATTTAATATCTGTATTAGACCGTGGATTTAGACGTTCATACCCTTAAATCTACAAAAGTAGAAATTTAATATCTGTATTAGACTTAGTCCTTGAGTTATAGCAGTTGTAGGTCGTTGACCAAATTTATAGCCAACTAAGGATTTAATTGTATTATCAAGCAAGTTGTCCCACTTAGTCGGTCTCATGTTAATCCGGTCAACATAGTTTTTAACGTAATCGTATTGGCTAGTTTCCAGTTTTTCTGATGCTTTCTTAATCTGTTTTAATGCCGGATCCATGTTTACTTTTCTAACTGCCCGTTTAACGTAAGCGTCAAGAGCCGCCCAAACATCCCTTTTATATCCTAGCTTACCTAACCGTTGCTGTGTAAATGGATCGTAAACTGATCCAGCGACTTTATCGGTAATAAGTTTTGCTAGTTCCGGATCAAATTCTTTCTGAATTAAATCCTTATCAAAAATATGGGTAATATAATTAGTGATCCGTTTTTCTTTTGGAAGTCCTAATCTATCTGCCCATTGCTCAAGATATGGTCTAATTTCTTTAGCGACTTTTATTTCATTTGGATTCGTTAAAGTTCCTTTTCCGTCAAGATAATCAAATATCCTCTCTGTTGCGTTAGGCGCACGATTTGCCCATTCAGTTATTTTGTCAATTTCAACTGGTAGTTCTTTAATATAATTTTCATGACTTTGTCTTATCAAGTCAGATTCTCTTTTAAGACCTATTTTTGTCAATACACGATCAGGAGTTCTTAAATAATCCAGTATTCCTACCTTATCTTTAACTTTAACATCAGATTTACTCATCCAATTTTCAAAGTTTTTAGCTCCTTGCTCCACCATCTGTTGTTTTTGTCCTGATGGAACATAATTAGCTTCTTTTTTACTGGTAGTTGCCATAATTGATGGAAGTTTAGCTTTAGCCGCTTGTTGTTCGGGAGAGAGATTAGAAGTCATAACAGGACTATTTATTGTATCTTTGACCTTACCATTTAAGAAATCACTTAGCTCTTGACTTATTTTCTGTTTTTGTGCTACAATAGAATTGTCAGTCTGAAGAGCAGAAACTATATTCCCGCTCTCTGGCGGAGTCTTAATAGACGATATTGATGGAGGGACTGCGGGCCTCCCTAACTGATTCAATATTTGTTGTATTTTATTTTGCTTCATTGGTTGAACAGTTCTTACGAAGTTATATTCTCCTACTTTATCTATCTCAAGAACAATGCCATAATTTTTAGTTCCTTTTTTAACAACAATAAAACTATTTGCTCTTTTTGGATTGGGCAATGAAACATCAGGATTTTTAATTCCATCAGGTAAAAGTTTAATAACTTCATCAAATAATGTTGGTCTATTTCTCAAATGATCTACTCGTTCAGAAGAAATAACTGTTTTTGCTGGTGCTTGAAATTCTTTAGCTGTTTCTGGTTTTAAATCTTCAATATAAGCAAAATCATATTTAGATTTTGATGTAGTTTTTACAAATTGAGTTAAATTAGTTTTTTGATTTAAAGATTTAACTTTTTGTCTGGCTTGATTAATATTAAATTCGTCAGGTACATTAATTCTTGATTCAAATACTCCATATTGTTGTGAATCACCAAAGACATCTGATGGATATTTATTTTTATATTCACTATTAAAAGTATATTGTCCATTTTCTTTAATTCTTGGTTGCTGTCCTTTACTTAACTTTGGCAATGTAAATTCTTCTGTTTTTGGTATGCCTTTTTCACCTTTAAGAAAATTAGTCCATGATACTTGCCACATTGGTCTTACCGATCCATCCATATCTTTAACCGGAATAAATGCTCGTCTTCTAAATTCTGACAATTCATCAAATATTTTTATTGCCGATTTAGTAACACCAGACTTATCTAATACTTTTCCTCCATACTTTAGTATTCCTTCACCGCCAATATTCATTAATGCCCCTGTTCCAAATGTTTGAGCAATAAATTGTACTTTCTGATTATCGTTCAAGTTTTTTGGCATATCTGGTAAACCCATAATCAAGTTTTCAATTCCTCCTCTTGATCCGGCAGCAACCAACCATTGTTTAAAAGGAAGTGATGCGGATGGAAGAATTTTATTTGTTAGCTTAAAGATTTTATCGTTTACAGGGTTTTTAGCAAAACCAACGAGTGAACTTACACCTTTTACCAAATCAACATCACCGATTATAGGCATTTTTGTTTTAACATCAGGTACATTTCCTGCTACATTTTGTTCTCCTGTCATACCTTGAAAAAGTCCAGTGCCAACACGCTGATTTAGATTACCAGACAGTAAATTAGGTCTTGTAAGACTTAAAGCATTAGCTCCTAATCCTAATGGAGTAGCTGGAGCAACTATTTTTCCAACCCCCCTTAATGCTTCAAGTCCTCCCATTCCTTTATTTAATATTCCTGGTTTTTGGATATTGTTAAACGCTGATCGTAAATCCCTTACTCCTGATGTTTGAGTGATAGCAGAGTTAGCATCTACAAAAGTAGAAATTTAATATCTGTATTAGACTGGCGATTGCCTCGCCAACAACTGATCCATCTACAAAAGTAGAAATTTAATATCTGTATTAGACCGCTTACCAAAGAAAATTATCTTAAGGGATCTACAAAAGTAGAAATTTAATATCTGTATTAGACCGCTTACCAAAGAAAATTATCTTAAGGGATCTACAAAAGTAGAAATTTAATATCTGTATTAGACAAATCTGAATTTGATAAAGCTTTAAAATCTACAAAAGTAGAAATTTAATATCTGTATTAGACAGCCTATTTCCCGTCAGCAGGCTCTAAAGATGCAATCCCGATGCAAAAGAATCGGAAGACTTTGAGGCTGAAAATCGGAAAATAGGCTGATAAAGACCAAGGTTTTAATACTGATAATATAATTTCCATTTTAAAAGAATTTATTTTCAAAGAGCATTAAAAGTATATCACTTCTTTATCCTCATTTTCTGCATAACCATATTTTACAATTTTATTTTTACAGCCTTCACAAATTAAGAAAATAAGAATACTATCTCTGTTTTTAAACATTTTTTTATAACGTAACTCAATTTCGTTTTTTATGTTTTTTAATACCCTTTGACTGTTGCGGATTTCATATACGGAATATTGAATTTTATTACCAAATTTTTTTAAATACTTGGCGAATTTCGCCCGCGTTTTGTTACTGGTAATGTCATAAGATACGATGAACATAATCAACCTAAAACTTTAAATGGAATATAAAATTGCTCCATTCCCATTATCAACCGGTAAAAATTCCTGATAAAGATATATAAATTTTCCTTATGATTCGCAATTGCCTCAAAAAAGATACTGGTATATTTTTTTCTAATCTGAGGATCACTCTTCATAATAAAGCCTCCGTTTCTGAAAGTAAAATCTTCATCCCTAATTCTTTTTAAGCGGTAAGCTTTGAGCAAAGCCCGCTCGATGAGACAGCGCCCCGGCTCCATAAGATCGCAACTTAATGATTTTCTCTGGAAAAAAAGTTGGTGATAATAACCTTTATAGGTATCAAAACCAAACAGTTTTAACAACGAATCAGTGTAATTGAATAAAAAGGCGTAACCGATATCCAACAATAAATTAGTAATATCGATTTTTGTTTGCGGCGACCTTTTTAACCAACCGATTTCTTTAAACAACAAATTGAAATACTTTTTTGATAAATTACCTTCTATTCCTAAAAGCTGCTGCAAGTTAGACGCTTTGACTATTTTCCCGGTGGTTGATTCGATAAAAAAATCCGGATCAATTTGGCATTTCGAAGCCATTAATGTGTCGAATTGATTTGATGCTTTATTGATAACGATGTTTTTGGCGATCGCAAGTGAGTCCGTTGTGAAATATTGTTTTGATCTTAGAATATAATTCCCTTCGGCCTGTGACATTATTTCGGCCACTAACGAAAAATTGTCCGCCAAAATAAAAAGAGAGATACCGTATTTTCTCAGTTTGTTCAATAAAACTGAAGTTATAGAAGTGCTACCGATAATAAATACAGAAAAAATCCGGTGACAGGAGATCTGGTTTATTAGTTCTTCTTTGTTGAAAACACAAAGATTATCGTTTTGGAAACGAATTTTACTATCCAATTCCTTATTCGCTTGGATAAAGACAATTTTTTTTTCTTTAAAATCAGGCAATGTCAGCATAATAGCATAGTTCCGAATAAATACATTGTAAACATTTATTTTTATTGGGCCTAAGTAAAATATTCACGTCTACTTTAAAATTGCGCATTTGGCTTAAGAGCGCAATCAATTTGTTTTTATCATTTTCATCAGGAAGAGATAGATTTATTCGCTTATTATCCGAAAGAGAATGAAGAAATATTTGTTTTACCGGCATACCCATTTCAATCAAACAAAAATATTGGGCATAAAGCTGATAACGGAAGCCATCATATACTTTTTTGATTTTATTTTTTCTCTCGATCAACGACTGCCTTTCAATATCATAAATGTCGATTTTACCGATAATCCTCATTTCCTCATTATAAACTGTTGTTCCCTGGAGATATTTTTTCGCAGTCGAATACCGGCCTTCATCGATATTTTCATGTCTTATTTTTCCGACCGCTTGCGGGTCACGGTGATAAACACGGCTGTCAAATGATTCGTAAACCGAGTGAAAAAACAGGGAATAAGGGCAAAAAATAAAATCATTGATTTTAGAAATTTGGATCAGATTGTCCATTAATTTTATCCTGCATATGCGAAATTATCCCAATTTCCGTCTGAAACATAATCACTGTTCTCAGGATTTTTACCGTTGTTATCGTTCCCGAATTTTGAAGTATCCGAACAGTTCTTAATTCTCTTTAATACAATTAAACCTTTGCGCGCAATATTATAAGCGCCATTCGCATCACCATTATCAGGTAAATCCATACTTGTTACTTTCCTGCTATCGAAAAACTGCTTGAATTTCTCTGACCAAACCGGGGATAGTATGAAATCATTTTCATTTCCAGTTTTATCTCTATCGGTATTTCTTATTTGATTGAGTAAATTCCAAAAAAATATCAATTTTCTCCACCAACCATGATCTTTACTGTGAATTTGCAAATTAATATTCTTCGACCTATCTAACCCTGCAAATAGTTTGTCAAATTCTTTAAACAAGCTGTACATTTCCATTTTTCTTTCTTTATTATTCCAGTAAAATCTTTGTATACTCGCAAAAGCAAATAATCGCCAAGTTTTTCCTTCATGTTCGTAACTAAACTTGAAACAGTCTTTATCCGTATCGAAATCAATTCGTATACCGGTATCATGATTAAAAAAGTCCTTAATTTTTTTATCCGTTTCGGAATTAGAAATATATTTATGTTTTCTCCAACCTGTTAACGGATCCGTAGTTGATGTATAGTTGGCACGAACGTAAAGCATTATTCCCCATTGATGAGCATTTTCGAATTTATTAACATCATCCGCGGAAATAGCAGGGGTTAACTGATATGCGTTGAGTACCCCTCCCAATTCCTTTGCCTTTTTATCTTTTAATATAAGGTGATTTAGTTTTCTTGCAAGAGCAAGTTCGAATTTTTTATAGACTGATTTCTCGACTTTTGCCATTCTTTTCGCTTTGAATTCTGTATTTAAATTTTCCATCACAACTACAGCGTTATGTTTGATAATAAGTTCGTAAATTTTACGTACCGCTTGAGATAAATAACCTTCTTTAAAATTTTTTATATTGCCTATTTCTTCCCAATCCAAACGAGCTTGATTCCTTTTGTTTTGTCTTTCCTGCAGCTTTGTATTATAGTTAACTTTATTGATGATATTTAAACTTCCTTTATCTATCATTTTCCCACTTGCATCAATAACGGAATAATAAAGCAAATGTTTCTCACCACGGTCAATACCAATGATTTTTACGTTATTGGAATTATCCTTGATCATCTGATTTACCTTTTGATTAAAACTGCCTTTTAGGTTTTTCCCCTTTAGCTCAATCGGAAAATGTAAAAAATATTTTTCTTCATAATATCTTTTAGCATCTAATATCTTTTTGCTGTTTTTATCATTTTTATATTTTTTTTCTTTACTTGGTTTTCTAAAAAATACTTCTCCTCCTCCTAAAAGCTTAATTTTCAGGACATTTTCCGGTTTTAATAACTCTAAAAAAAGTAGCGTGTGAGAATTTAATTGTCCAGTAATTTTATGGACTTTAAAACTGTCTCCATATTTTTCCTTTCCGATATTTTCATCTAACTCAAAATCTTTATTGTATATTTGAAATAAATAAATTCTTCCTTGTTTAACTAAATCGTTTAATGCTTCGAAATTTATTTCTTCCCAATTAAGCTTGTAGCACATATCTGCAGTATGATTATAAAAATCCACTATTGTTTCGTATTCTTTACTATTAAACCAATCAAATGAAAAACTCTTGAAATCTTTATGTTTTCTAAAACCCTCTTTAAAATAATCAATTAATTTGGGCAAATATTCCTTATAGTTATTTTTGTTATCTGTTTTGGAATACAGTTTATTGTCGTAAATCTCCAAAATGTCTTTTGGATTGATTAATCCATCTCTTACCATTGGTGAGAAAGTATTACCTTTTGAACGTATAAACCATCTGGGAGGATTCTTATTATCAATTTTTTGAGTTATATAGACTAATCTGTTTACGTAATTATTGGAATCAATATTTCCATATAATGATCTAACTTCTGTATTATTAAACTTTGTACCTTTAACTATACCTAAATAATACTTATTGTTTTTTTTAAAGAGTAAAACTCCATATGATTCATAATCCGATGACCAGCCTTCTAAAAGTGTGCCGCACCCAAAATTCAGCTTAATCTTATTCTCAGAGTAAGGCTTTTTAGTCAACGTTGCCTGAAAAGCTTTATGATATGTTGTTATTTCATTATTGTCCCAAAATTCATCCAATGCATCATAAAATCTGCCTTGCGTCGGTCGGGAATCTTTTTCTCCTTTTTTCAGCAAACTATGATATTTGGTCAATCGATAAAGACCCAAATATCCGTCTTCGATCAGGTTTTTTACTACTTCGGTATGTATCGATTTGCCGTTTTCATCTTTCTTGCTCTTATTAAATTCCTCCTTACTCTTTTCTTCAAAAACTAACTTGTATTTTCGAATTTCATCAAACTTAGATTCTATTTCATGCCGCCAGATTGCTAAAAAGGTTTCAAATAAGTTTGATTTAAAAAATTCCTTATATTCTTCTTTAAATAAATTTTCAGCTTTATACAAAGGCAGATTATCCATTGCTTGCTTCAGCTCCCATAAACTTACAAACGGAGAAATTTTATATTCTCCTTTCTCGATTTTCCCTATACCTGTTTTCTTCAAAGCATCCGCGAGAATATTCCAATTGTCACCACCAAACCATCTGGCGGAAATAGTATTAAATGACTCTTTCCTGAACCAAACTTCATTTAGATTATAACTTCCCCAATTAGTAAAAAAATCCTGGTAGTTCCTTTTTAGTTTTTCAAGTTTTTCTTCATGCGTATCATTTATGTAATGTAAAGTCTGCCAAATTTTGTATTTTTCCTTATCATCTTTTATGATTTGAAAACCTAATCCGATCTTTTCAAGATATTTTGGATAAATAATCACACCATCTCCTTTTAATCCTTTTTGTTGTTTCGTATGGCAACCTATCTGCTTGTAAAGTTTTTTTAAGTTTGGCAAGTATATTTTCTTTTTTTTATTTTCGGGTTTTGAATTCTCCTGTTGTAACCATAAATTCTTCTCAGAATTAATTTTTCCGACTACATTTTCATTAAAATTTTCAATTTTTTCCTGTACAAGACAATTCTTATAATTTTCAAGCTTGAAATAACATTCATATTTGCTTAATTCTGCTATTTTCTGTTTTATTGAATCGAATATATGCATATCGTCTGCAAATATAACAAAGTTTTCATTAATAATTCTGTTAGCGACAGCCGTAGCCTTTGCTTCTGCAGCATAATAATTTTCGCGGTTTTGATTGAATTCACTAAAATAGGTAAAAAAACCTTGAAATTTTTTAATACATTCGCTTTTTCCAGGATATAAAATAAGCAATACATCTAATATTTTTGCATTAGTGAGAATTTTATAGCTTTTATCGTTAAGTTTAATATCGCTATACTTAGCTTTCCACTTATCCGCTTCTATTGAAAATTGTTCACAAATAAATAGTCTCAATTTATTTTGTGCTTTTGAAATTTCACCATTAGTTCCCTGAAGTTTATTGATTCTTTCATGATTGTTCTTTCTGTCTTTTGTAAGAATGCGTAATTCAACATGTAACTTTTCCAGTCTTTGCAAATCTTCGAGATTGAAATTTATCGTCTCTAATGTTTGAGTAATAAATAGTTCATGAATTTGATCAAACAAGGGTTTCATCTTTTTGTGATAAAGCTCATTGATCTCCTCATCTGTATGTACTGGCGTTAAACCATGCATATTAGTTTTTTTGAGTAACTTAAAAGTTTCCGGAGTTGGCTTCAATTCAAATCGAAGAGTTTTAGAAAGAGAATAAAGATTTGTAAACTTTTCAAAAACTGAAGTTTGCATACTCTTCATTTATTCAATTAATAATCTCAACCTTGCTAGAATATCGTTTTTCCCTAAAACCTCCATCGATTCATTCAAAGGCGGAGAGATTTTTTTACCGGTAATGGCGACTCTTACAGCCATAAAATATTCGCTGTTTTTTATACCAAGTTCTTTGGCGATCATCTGCATCGCCTCACCGATTTTATCCGCCCGCCAATTTTTGACGGATTCAAGCGCCCGGGCGGTTTTTTCGAGTAATTCTTTTTTTTCAAAGATATCAATTTCGTATTTTTTAGGCGGCTTAAACAAAAATTCCGTCAGCGGATAATAATCGCTCAATTTTTTTATTCTTTCTTTAACTAACGGAATAGTCTTGTCGATTAAATCTTCAGATAAATTTTTTTTATAAAATTCATCGATCTTAATTCTTAATTCTTCATTCTTCATTCGTCTTATATATTCGCCATTCATCCACTCCAATTTTACCGGATCGAAAACCGGCGCGGTTTTTTGCAGATCTTTCAAATCGAAAACTTTGACATATTCATCCAAAGAAAATATTTCTTTTCCCTGCGGATGACTCCAACCCATAAGCGCCAAATAATTCAAAAAGGCTTCCGGTAGAATTCCCTGCTCCAAATATTCCGATGCCCAAACCGGATTTTTCCGCTTGGAAAGCTTTGACCTGTCAGGATTGCGAAGTAACGATACGTGGGCAAAAATCGGCAGTTCCCAGCCGAAAGCTTCATACAATAAAATATGTTTTGGCGTCGACGGCAGCCATTCTTCGGCCCGGATAACGTGGGATATTTTCATTGAATAATCATCGATTACAACCGCTAAATGATAAGTGGGAAAACCATCGGACTTTAACAAAACCTGGTCATCAACATCATTGGTATTGAATTTAATTTCGCCACGCACAACGTCATTTAGGATAATTTCTTTATTTGGCGGAACGTTTAAACGAATGACGTACGGCGTCTCTTTTTTTATCTCGTCTAAAACCTCCTTTTGTCTGGTTAAACAATGTTTGTCGTATTTATAGATCAAATGCTGACGCTGCTTTTCTTTTCGGTCGGCATCCAATCTTTCTTTAGTGCAGGTACAATAATAAGCCGCGCCTTTTCTGACCAACTGCTCCACATAGGTTTTATAAAGCGATAAACGTTCGGATTGACGATAAGGACCGTAAGAACCACCCACCAAAGGAGATTCGTCGGCCGGTAAACCAATCAGGTTTAACGTATCCAGCATTTTTTGTTCACCCCCCTTAACCAATCTTGTCCTGTCCGTATCTTCGATACGGACGATGAATTGACCGTGATTTTTTTTCGCCCAGGCGTAGTTCATTAAAGCCGTGGCTACGGTTCCAACATGAATATCTTTTCCCGTCGGCGACGGCGCAATGCGGGTTCTAACCATGAAGAAATTATATCATTCAATCAATCCTTTTTCTTCATCCGAGGCGATGACGCGGAAGCCGACGTGTGATTGGCCGGCAAAGAAAAGGCCTTCACCCACTCCGGCCGACAGTAAGAAATGTTTTTCGCCGCCCGTGAGATAAAAAGTTTCGGTAATTTTATCGACTGCGGCCGTCGACTGTTTGAGAATAATCTGCAAACTGGAGTTGGTGATAATGGCTTTGCCTTCGTCGGTCGACAAAAAGTCTTCGACATCCTGGGTAATCGTCGTTAAACCGAGACTGTATTTCCTTGCCCGCTTGGCGAAATTATGAAGATATGCACCCGAGTCTTTGTGTTGGATCAGATACCAGGCCTCATCGACAACCAGCACCCGTTTTTTCTTTTCCTTGCGGACCCGATTCCAAATATAGTCAAGCACGATATACATGGCAACCGGACGCAGATTCTCTTCCAAATCGCGGATGCCGAAAACGGTAAAACGATTTTTCAGGTCGAAATTCGATTTCTGGTTAAAAATGCCGGCCGCCGAACCGGTAATGAATTTTTCCAGCCGGTCGGCCAATTCTTTTGCCTCCGGCGTTTCCATTCCGGTAAAAATCTTGAAAAGATCCTCAAGAAGAGGCGGATCGTTTTTGAAAGTTTGCGGATCGGCGGTGATACCCTTTTGCTGATAGGCGGTAACCAAGGCCCGATCCAGTAAGGCATCCTGCGAAGGCGTCAGATCACCCATGATGACGCGCATTAAAGAATGGAGATCAAGGATTTTGTTGGACAACTCATCGGGCTCGGTACTGTCCGTCGGCAAATCGAAAGGATTGATTTTATATTGGGAAGTGGTCGAAAAAACGATAAATTCCCCGGCCATCGAGGCGCTCAATTTCTGGTATTCGTTTTCCGGATCGATAATGATGACGTCGACATCCATCATCAGAAGCCGCAATGTTTCCAGCTTGACGAAGAAACTTTTACCGCCGCCGGATTTTCCCAAAATTACCGAGTTGGCATTTTCCAGGGTAAACCGGTCGAAGATAATCAATGAACCGTCATGCTGATTGAGTCCGTAAAGAACGCCCTCGTTTCTTGTGAGCGACGCGGTCGAAAACGGAAATGTCATGGCGAGCGAAGTGGAATCCATATTGCGCCAAACTCCCAATTTGTCGTAAAACATGGGCATGGTCGATTTGAAACCTTCCTCCATTTCGAGTGTCGCGGTTTTGGCAATCACCATCATCGACGAGAGTTCCGAATCGACTTGTTTGGCAACTTCGTTCAGTTCTTCCAAAGTATCGGCCGGGACAGTGATGTAAAGACCAAACTGGAAAAATCTTTCGGCGCCTTTGGCCAATTCCGCCTGAAGGGTTAAAGCATCATCAAGCGCCACCTGAACTGTCGGGTCGACCACCTTTCCCGCTTTGATATCGCTTTCGATCGTCGCCTCCATTTCGGCGATTTTCCGCTTCAATTCTTCCAGAACCGTTTTCGATTCGGACGGATAAATATACATGGAAATATATAAAGGATGATCAAAGGTGATTAAAGGATAAAGCCAGTTGGCGGAAACATAGCGCGGATAACCGACAACGTAAAGGGTCCGGTAATATTTTTCGCCGACTTTCAGGTGGTTAAAATCCACCTCGATAAACGAGGGGGCGATCAAGTCTTTAATCGAAACCGTTCCTTTGGCCAAAACATGACCGACGTTTTGCGCCGAAGCCGGAACCAGTGATGATTTTTTACCAAACACTAATATAATTTTTAATTTTTAATTTGAAATTCGAAATCAATTTGAAATGAATAAATTTGAAATTGAATCATTTGATATTAAAAATTGAAAATTTCAAATTAAAAATTTAGTTTGTCGATATGACGTCCGTATAACTCTCCACCGGCGCCAACAATCTGCCGGTTGCCGACGGGTTATATAAATTGTAAAACAACTCGGCCAGATCCTGTTTTTGCAGGACTGTCGTCCGCAAACCGATTTTAGACAACAATCTTAACAAATGATCACGTTTGGGATAGAGCGAAGTTTTTGCCCGGGAAATGACATATTCTTTATTTAATTTTTGGGTATTTATTCCAGCTGCCCCCAATTCCAAAGGCGAAAAAGGAATGGTGAAGAAAAAGCGTTTTTCCAAAACGGAATTTTTTTTCACCACGTTTTTGATGAATTCCTTATAACCGTTAAGCCTGTTTTTCAACAAATCATTGACTTGTTTGCCGATTCTCATATCCAGGTACTCAAGATATGAGGAAATGTCCATTTTTTTGGAGAGAATCAAAATTTCGACCGGAAAAGACAGGGAATTCAAAAGACCGGAATAGGCATAAATCATTGAGGTCTGTTCCTCGACCGACAAAAGCCAGAAATTGACCGCACCGACTTCGATGACGGTTGCCCCGGAATAATCTTTAAACAATAAAATATCGTCTTTAATCTCTTCTATCTCGATAAAATGCTGAGTGGAAGCTTTGATGGGTGAGGTTGGTTTGGTAACGCTCATAATAATTCTTTCGATTGAAACTCAAAAGGGGCGGAATTAACCGTCTCTACTTTTAATTTGATTGTATCAAAAAAGTAAGTTCCCTTGGGATCTTTGACTTCGAACAAATATTCGGCGGCCGGCAAAGGGTTATAAGTGGCAAACACGCCGTGAGGGTTTGTTTTCAAAAGCCTGACTGCTTTATCGGTGCCGTCTTTAACGTAAATCATAATTCCGGGAAGCGGAATTTTTTTGTTGTTTTTGACGACTCCGGTAAAAAAAGGCTGGCGCGGTTGGTCAACGACCGGCAGCGAAGATACGGACGG
>Ga0172371_10004565_pt1 | contig 20878 bp, 13 predicted proteins | sample Lak12m_FD_114543 | JGI IMG/M metagenome (GOLD analysis project Ga0172371, IMG submission 114543) | Freshwater microbial communities from Kabuno Bay, South-Kivu, Congo - kab_022012_12m | ecosystem: Environmental > Aquatic > Freshwater > Lake | place: Democratic Republic of the Congo: South-Kivu... | reverse complement strand
GTCATCAATACCGTTAACTTATTTTTCTCAGTGATCATGGCTCCCAACCTCCCGTGATGAACGGTTTCCGGAGAAAGTCTCCAGAGTTCTCTTCGTTTGTTTTTTCAAGGGAAGTATTCGAGAGGCTTCAACGCATCTGACAAGAAAGTCCCGGTTGGGTAATTTTTTGGGGATTCGCGCGAAGCATCTCTGGCCTTGTTATCTCCGCGCGGACCTTCAGGAAAGTAACACTACGTGTTAATTGCGCCTCATGTTGACTGCCATCGCCCACTGAAGCTCTCTGATGCCTTACTCTTGCTTCTCCACACAACGAACCAGACTCCAAATTCAGTTTTGCGTCTATTATGAAGTTCATGCTGCTTTTACTGAGGCCCTGGCGCATTTCGATATCGCCCCAGATTTTCAACAGCCTGAACAGGCGGGGAACCGGGCCCTTCTTGTCTCCAGGCTGTGCCACTCGGGTTAGACCTGTAAAGGATAGCATGCGCAGTTTCATGAGCTAGTACGGCAGAGTAGTAATTTACGGGGTTCCCAATGTTTACCAGAGCCTCTCTGTTAGTGACAGGACTGTTCGCTATTGTCGTGTTGTTGGGGAACCTAAGTATGATCTCACCTCCGTTCGCCGTGGGCATGAACATACCGTCATGTTGGCCGCTGGATACCAGTTTTATTGTAATAGGTTGCGACGGAGATAATCCTTGTCCGGGCCGGGCGGCAGCAGCGGCGGATGCATAGGCTGTTTCGGCCCATTTGTTGATCGCTGCCGCAGCTGTTTCGAGCCCGGGTTCATATTCTATCTTGTACTGAGAGCGGGCCGTGGTGAATCCGCTCGGCGGGGCAGGAGGCAGATTCACAATCCGAGTATCTTGCCTATCTTTCTCTTTAGCCTTGTCTTTGGAGTCCTTTTTGTCCTTATCTTTATCTTTGTCTTTGTCTTTGTCTTTGTCTTTGTCCTTATGCTTGTCTTTGTCTTTGTCCCTGTCTTTGTGCTTATCCTTATCCTTGTCTTTATCTTTGTTCTTGTCCTTGTCGTCCTTGTGCGAGTCCTTCTTGTCTTTATCCTTTTTGTGGTCGTCCTTCTTGCCGCCGTCAGGCTTTGGAGGGTCCTTCTTGCCGGGTGACAGAGGCATTGAACTGGTGAACGTACGATTCGTTTCCTTCTTGCCTTGTGGCTTCAGTTCGGAAGAATGCTCTCCGTGGCGCGCAGCCAGCACAACGCGTTCCGGCTTTTTGTCGGGGCTGCCGGGCTTTGTGGAAACCGTGTTTCGCTTGTTTGCATCAGCCGTTTGGTTGTCAGCCCGGGCAACACGATTGGTCTCCGGACGGCTCGCATTGGCAGGAGCAGTTGTCTGAACGAGATTAGTCTTTCCAGGGTGACTCCTTTGGGCCACTGCGGTCAGCCCAGTAGGTTTGGTTTGCGCTATGTTGCGCTGACCTATCTGCGAAGTTTGTGAAGTGCTGTTAGCGGCTCTGTAGATGGTCTGAGCAACATTTCGTGGCCCTGTGGTCAGATTTGATCGCGTTTCAGACCTGGGCGACGGAGCGGTAGTGCCGACGTTCCTTGCTGACGCCCCAGGACGAGGAAAGGTACCCGCGCCAGCCAGACGTGTCGGCAAAGTCTGAACTCGGTTGCCAAGTCCATTTTGAACGGTCCGGGCAACATTGCGAGGGGCGATGTGCGTGGCATGGCCGGAGTTCGGTCTGCCCCATGAAGCGGTGGTAACCCGATTGCCAATGGGGTTCCGTGTCTGGGACCGATTGGCTGTCATTCTATTATCTGACCTCACCATATTCGATGGCGCTCTCGAAACTGCCGCGGGTCGATTCTGCGGAGTATGTGTTCGCACAAATGCGTGCGGCGGGGTGACGGGACGATTGGCCAGTGTGCTCTGACCAGGTCTTTGCGGAGAAAGGACGTTAGTCGGAAGCCTCTGCCAGCTTGGTCCCGGTGTCAAGGGCCGGTAACCTTGAAGACTTGGGGATGAGGGTCTTGGCTGAGATGGCGTCCCAACCCTCGTCGGCCGGTAGTCACCGGAGGGGCGGGGACCTGACGTGAGAACTGAATCTCTATATCTCCTGAACCAGTCTTGCATTGAGTCGTTCCTCGAATGACGCGGCGATACCGTTCCCGACGGCCGCGGTCTTGCAAAATGCGAAGAAGGAGTGGGCCGGGGCCTTGAAAGAGCTGGCCGAGGGGTATATCGAGGACGTGAAAACCCAGGCTGGGGCCTGTGCCGAGGCATCGCAATCCTGGGAGAGGAGATCCTCGGTCTTGATATTCTGGGAGCCGACATCCGAGGAGCGGGCCTAGAAATCCGAGGAGCCGAGCGCATTGGCATAGATATTCTACCCCCGCCTCGGCGTTTTGGTATCAGGAGAGAATCGCTGTCCTCGTCAGCGCCGGAGGGGATGGTTGCAGGTGTTTGAATTTCTTTATCCGATGCCAACTGAGCGGCCGCTGTTGAAACCGTTGCAGTTAGCAGTAACAAAAGCGTGCTCAGCGCCGCTACTACGATTAGTTGCGTCGTATTGCGGATCATGGCTCCCAGCCTCCCTTGAGGCATTTTCACTGAATATCGTTCTGAGAGTTCACGCCATTCAGCTTTCAAGGAAGGTATTCGGGGTAGTCAAGCCGTTCTGACAAAAAATGGTATCTGGTGGCTTCTATTTCTGAGGGAATTTGAGGGAGTCATTCACAGGGTTGTAATGCGAGCCACTGCAGGATCGCACTCTTCATGCGATTATTCTTCAGTCATCTTCTGAGGGCTCAGAGGCGCCTGCGTCGAGACAGGCGCCGTGATGATGAGCCTATAAAGCACAAAATTTGAATGCCTTGAGTTACGATCATTGATTCCGCTTGAAACCTGGAGGCAATTTCTCCTCCTTAGCTCGGCTCCGCTCCTGGGTGGCCGGTTGAACACCAGTCCGGCTGAACCCAGGCGGAAGATCGCCGGTTTTTGGCGCAAGCCGTCCCTTCACTTCAACGGGGCTAGCGTCAGGCCCAAGCCCTGAAACCGCTTCCACGGAAGTTGTGGCCTCGACATCAGGGGTCCTTTCTCGACCCGCGTATGGGCGGGACTCTCTTAAGCTACAGGCCGTTCGATTGTCAGTCCCTCCAATATGAGAACATTCACCTCTTAGGACGACACGGCGATTCAGCATCCTTGTGGCCTCGGTCTCATTGGAGTGGGCCGGGTAATTAAAACTAAATCCTTTGGGCACTAATTTTTCTCGCGGGATCCCCAGCTTCACGAGTTCATCTATTATCGTATTGGCCCTGCGCCAGGAGAGTCCACAGTTGAACTCCGCAGACCCAATGATGCAACAATGCCCGTCCACATAATATGTGCGGATTTTCGACAATTTGGGGTTCTTTGCCGCATCCTTTAGAGCCCCGGCTATTTCGTAGAGTTGCGGATATGATTCCTGCTTGAGCGTGGCCAACCCATAATGAAAAAGAAGAGAATTGCTGTTAAATGTGTGCTGACACTCGTCCTCCAGGCTCCTGATAATGACGTCTTTAGGGATAAGAACCGGACCGCCCTTTGGAACCAGGTCGGCAGCCGCAGCTTCTTCCGCTGCCTTGAGTTTTTGAGACTCTTCAAAGCTCTGGGACAGTACGAAAGAAGGCATCATCATTATCAAAACGATTATGAGTGGAAACAACCTTTTCATGGGAATCCTCCTAACAGTGGCGCCAAGGCCATTCTCCAGCCTTGTCATTTCTGCTCCGCAGGAGCGGGAGTAGTACTCGGGGGAGTGCTTTCGGGAGATGGCGCGCTTTCCGGCGGGGTCGCGCTCTTATTCAAAATGTTGAACTTCAGGTCGACCGTGGCCCATTCCTCAGACTTTACGCCGGTAAAAGCTATCCCGACATCTTTCAAAACCAGCCCCGGATCTTTCATACTGAGGAAGACCTCGCCCGCCTGGCCTTCTCGCTTTTTTTCCAGAGGCCGCTTAAGCTCTTCTTGAAGCGACTGCACATTAATCAGGACCGGATTTATGCTTGCTACGGCCTTGATTGTTTCAAGACCGCCAGGTCCCTCGGCTTCGTATTTGAAGTCCGCGCCCGCAGCTGGGATAGTATACACCTTATCCTTTTCTATCTTATTTTCCGGGTGATACCTGTTCGGGAACAGTATCTTGGTTTTTCCGCTGGTCCCTATGTCAATTAGCGCTAGGTAGCAGTCCTTGTCTGCCTTGAACTCGAAGACAATCGGATCACCTGACTGGTAGTCCTTCTTGTCGCTGGCAAGTTGAAAATTTATCCCCGGAGTTTGGTTCTGAATCTTGTTGGCTAGTGCCAGAAGCTCTTCCAACGACTCGGCCGAAACCACACTCGGCCCGGTTATGAAAAGCATACCCATCACCGCAACGATGGTTGCCACCACCCAAGTCTTTCGACTTTGTTCCATGACTATCTCCTTTCTGGATCTATGGATTTCAACTCCAAAAGCGGAAACCTGACAGGCTGCTTCGATTCCGGTCGCTTTACGGAAGCTAGTCCTTCAAGACTATTTCCACCCTTCGGTTCTCCGCTCGGCCTTTAAAAGTGGTATTCGTGGACCGGGGGCGGTTCTGACCAAAAAAAGATATCGCTAGCTTACCGGGCTTCAGTCCCAGGGTTTTCACGAGGAAGCGCCTAACAGCATGCGCTCGATTCTCGGAAAGGCCCAAATTTTCTTCAAGTGGCCCAATGTTGTCAGCATGGCCGATGATCATCCACTGCTTATCAGCGAGGCTTTTAGATTTGAGCGCCACCCCGATTTGTGTCAGGCGCCGCTTTTGTTTGGATAAAAGTTTCGAAGAACCTGTCCCGAAAAATATAGGTGGAATGCAAATCCACTGCTTCAGGTACGAGTAGTGGTCGGTCGGGCACATACACATGAGTCGAAATTTCTCATCAGTGGCAAGGCAAGACGTGATTTCTTGAGATGTGTAGAACTGTTTTTCGCGACTGAGCCGCTCATCCACAACTCGTAAGCCGGCCTGCAAGCTTTCATCTTGTGAGTCTATCGCCAAGCCCTTCCGGAAGGCTTCTTTAGCAAGGCCGAATCGGCCTGTCTTGAGATAAACCTCTCCCAGGCCTATGTAAGGGATAGCAAAATCATGCTTAAGCTTGATCGCCTCATGATAATGCGCTTCAGCCGGGTCGTACTCTCCGAGACCCTCGTGCGCATCACCCAAATTCACATGAGCCTCGGCATAGGAAGGGCAGAGGTCAACCGCCTGACGGAAAAGGTCCCGGCGTTCATGGTAGTTCAGGAGGTCCTTGGCCAGGTCGTACACCTCTCTAGCCTTCGCACAATCATCATTAGCGATGGCGTGCAGGGGGGAGCAAAGCAAAAACAATAAACCCATACTTGCTCGGATGAAAAATTTCTTTAGAGGAATGATACAGCTCACTCGAACCTTCCCGCAGGAACGCCATCTCCTTGCTCCAGAAACAATGGAAGGCCACAATAGAGCTTTCGACAAAAAGTTCAGGGCCTGACAAAAAGTTTTCATATTCTCAAGGCATCCGGAGCGTTGAAGCCACAAGAAACCGGCCTGCTAGTCCGCCTCTCCAACCAGTATGAACGCCGCCCAAAAAATCGGATGATCAAAACCGTCTTTTCGGATTTCCTCGCGTGCAAGTTTCAGCGCTTCAAGTTTGCTTTTACCCTCCTTCATCCTATGAAGAACAAAGCTCTTCGTAAGTTTGACAGAGGTGCCTTCTTCTGCAGACCAGAGGCTTGCGAGAACAGCCCTGGCCCCAACGCATTGAAATGCTCTCCCTATGTTTACAACGCCCTCTCCGGAAATCGTTCGGCCGAGGCCGGTCTGGCATGCCGTCAAAGCGACCAGATCAGCATTCAATCTCAATTTGGCCATCACCTCACTCATGAAAAGGTAGCGATCGGTTCCTCCGTGTGGGGTTTGTGTCAAGGCTATGATCGGTTCCTTAATGTCCGCATAATTGTCCCTGTCGTAAAGACCATGAGTGGCAAATACCAAAGTCCCAAATCCGGTCCTGTCGGGGGCCAGCGTTGCCATAATCTTTTTCTTGTTGGCATCGTCACGAATATAGAGGTCCGCATCATCGAATTCTTTCTTAAGGTCACGAGCCAGTTCCCCAGTAGCGGGTAACCTGAAGAATGTCAAACCCTTCCCCGGATCCGGAGAGTACTCAACCGGTCTCATTGCACCCTTTTTGGGTGACTCGATTTCCGGCCGGTGGAAGACGGGATCAGCCAATACGAAAAGCCTGGAGCCAGTGTGGCCGTCCTTAATCGAAGTTCGAGCCACGGTGAGCGCGGTGGCTGCCTGGTAGTAAGAAATGAGATTTGAGTCTCCAAAAAACTTGGCTCCTGATGTGTGAAGGATCCCTTTCTCGGCAGCGATTTTCCCTCCTTCATTCAGGACTAGCATCTCAAAGGGGACAAGGCCAAGGGAACCGTCAGGTATGATGATGAGCGGAGCATTCTTCGGGAGTGTTGGAAGAACGTCGGTGAGGAGAATATCAGAAAGCTTTTTGCCCGAAGAGAAGTCAAAGGCCAATAGCTTTTGTTCAAATTCTTCGCCTTTGGCCAATTGCACGGATTTCCTGAACTTGCGGACAAGGTCGTCAATTTCTATTCTCGGGATCGGCTTAAATATCCGCTCCTTCAGTTTCCGCCCATTTACAAGATAGATCAGAACGCCGGTCTCCGTCACATCGTATGCCAAGAGCCATTCACCTTCTCGTAGAGCTAACTGTTCCACTTTCATAGGTTTTGGATCAACGGCCTCTGCAAACATTCGGTCACGGAAATTCTTCGAGTTGCGCAGTCCGTCCAGAAGGGCTTGGCGCTTTTTCGCTAGTGAGTCGATCCGTGGGATCAACTCTTTAGCTACATCCTGCTTGCCTTCCGCATAGTCCCTGAGTTGCTTACTTGTCTGTGCGGTTATCTGCTCGCTAATTCGGTCAATCTCTCTCCTGGTAGGATCGGAAGGCTCTCCGTATTTTAGGGAAATATCCTCCGCAAATCTTCGCACTTTGGTATAGTCCGAAGCTTCGAACGCTTCGTTGAATTTCTGCATTTTAAAAAGCACCCTAGCCAGGCCCTTGTAAGGCTCGGTCCGCAAAAAACCCCTGGTTCTGACATTGAAGAATTCGGGTCGCTCACGAGGTTCTAGCGCCTTTCTCATCTTCTCTGTCAGGTCCTTGGCCTTTTCAAAAAAAACCTTGGCATTCTGAAGGTGGACAGCGCGCTCACTGGGTGTGTTTGTTGCGTCACCTTGTTCCTCACATATCAAGCCCAGACCGGTATACGCGGCAAAAAGATCATCAAGATCTCCGCCGTACTTTTCTACCGATTCCCTCAGCTTCTGATAGTAGTCACTGGCTTGCTTGTATTCCTTTTTCAGAAGATAAAAGCGTCCCACGGATGAATTGTAGACTCCCTTTCGGCGGTAGGATAGGGTCTTCTTTATTATCTCGACCTGCTTTGCTGCCTCATCTATTCGACCTTGGTCAAGGTAAAAATTCGCCAAATTGTCCCTCCTGCTTTCTCTGGGGGTTTCATCGCTGTCTTCCCATTTAAGGCTTTCCCGGAAGGCTTTCTCTGCTTCTACAGGTTTTCCTTGATCCTGATAGATTTTTCCGAGCTTGCTGTGCACCTGCAACAAATGCTTTGCGTCTTTTAGTGATTCGAATTTCTGAAGGGCTAGATTGTATTTTTTTATAGATTTGTCATAACGGCCCTGTCCACGAAACAAGCCGCCCAGATTAGATAGGTTGATGCCTTCACCTAACCCGTTCCCCAAGTCCGCATTGATTTTTAGCGCATCCTCAAAGCATTTTTCTGCCTTTTTGTATTCACATTGCTCCGAAAGCGCCATACCCCAGTTGTTGAGCGCCCTTGCCTCAAACTTCTTGGAATGCGCGTCCTCTGCTTTCTTCTTAGACTCCTGAAAGTATTTTGTCGCATCGGCACACCGACCCCAGTCATGATAAAGGGTGCCAAGGCTGTTGAGCACATCAGCCTCACCCTCCTTATCATTTAGTTTTTTGTGCAGTTCCAGTGCGTTGCGAAAATACTTTTCCGAGTCTTCATATTTGCCCCTTTCTCGACAAACTGTCCCAAGAAGCACGGCTGCCAGCGCTCTCATCCTGCTATCTTTAAAGCGCTCTGCGAGCATTAGCGATTCTTGGCCATATTCCTGGCACTTATCGTATTTACCTTCCTCGTACATCGCTCTACCGAGTTTAAGCTTGATTTCGGCTTTGACTTTTTCAGCTCCCGACATCTTCTGGGCGCGTTTCATAGCCTCGTTCAACCATTGCTCGGCCTCAACGTATCTGCCGCGTTTGAGCAAGGTTTCGCCGTAATTGGTCAAACAATTCACCTCGGTTATAACGTCATTCGCGGCGGCGGCTTTCTTCCAAGCGGACTTGAAAGCCTCCTCAGCCTCACCATATTTGCCTAGGCGTAAATTGACTATGCCGATGTTGTTCAGCGCCCTTCCTTGCTGTCGCCCATCGTGGAGCGCCCGGTATACATCCAGGGCTTTTTCGAAGTGCTCTCTGGCCTCGACAAATTTGTGTGACTTCAACAACACCACGCCAATATTATTCAAACTCTGAGCTTCGCCCTTTCGACTGACCAGCTTTTTATTAAGTCTAAGAGACTTTTGAAAATATTCCAGGGCCTTATCCAGAGCTCCCTGTTCTGAATAGACTATCCCGATACCGTCACACGCTCTGGCGTTTTCCGCATCCAGACCTGCTGCTTCAAAGATCCTTGCAGCCTCATAGAACTTGTCGATGGCTTTCGCTTGATCTTGGAAAGAGTGGGCTGTTGAGAACAGCCGCCAGCCTTCTTTCATGAGCTGGTGTCCGCTTTCTCGAGACTGACAGCGCGCCGACGCGGGGACTATAACAAGAATCAAACCGGCTACCAACGCTATCAAAATTGATCGCTTCACCATTTTCCACTCCCCGTCAGACGAGTAAGGTACGCAACTGGAAGTCACCCGTCTGAGCAAATAGTTAGATCTTGACGAAACTCAGAATCAACCCCAGGCGAAGCTGGGATAATTTCCAACACTCAAATCAAACATATCACATTAATCGAAGATCCGATCCGAAGGACCGAGCGCCCCACAAGAGTTGACGCTCAGGTGGGGGAAATGCCTCAATTTATCCTCACTTGAAAAAGAGACAAATCGTTGTTGTCAAATTCCAGGCCCGACTTTCCTGGGGCTACGCAGACGGAAACACCAGCCGTTGACGGGCATGTGTCACAGGCTGTTCGGGCGCCAGTTACTCTTATGTCTCCGTCTTTGAAATACATTTAGGTTTTGCCCCTGTGACGCCGAGGCTCTAAATCCGAAACATTTCTCCATCAAAATCGTGTTTCTGCGCTCGATTCGCGAGAAATCGCAAACTAAGTTTGATTGATGACTTACCTCTTTCTCTTCACAAATCCCCCCAGCAAGTTCAGAGGAACAAGTTGAAGAAAAAAAAAAGGCCCCTTTCATAGGAAAGGGGCAAAGTTAGGAATATACGGATACGAGTAGTCGCTCACCCGTAAACGTCTCGTTGAATCTTGTTGCGTCGCATTATATGGCCATGAGGGCCCGGCGAACTTGACGACACTTTTGACGCGTCTGGAGTAGTAGACGGCTATTCAAAAGTCAAGTGAAGCTCTCACTGAGGGAATACTCACCTCGTAGTTCCTCGCATGTGCCGCCTCGTCCTTATGCTCCTGGAACTTTAGCCACGAATATCCTATCTCCCCCTTTAACCGTGAATCAAAAACTCCCAGTGAGCTGTCGTACAACTGTAGAAATGCTTCGACCCAGCCATATGTCATAGCTGATCCGAACCCGACCGTTGCTGCAACATGGAGAACCGGAACAATGTTGCCATAGGCCAAGCCCGAAGAAAGGCCCGGACATGTTAGCGTCATGTGTCCGCCGAAGCCGAACATCGCGAGGCTTCGCGATGTGCTAGTGCCAGCGGTAAGGTCGGAGAAGGTATCTACATATTGCAACCATTGTATGCGCGGTCCTACGCTGATTCCGGTTCCGCCGCCACGCTGAGCCGGCCACCCAACGTCTCCCGTGATATTCCACAATCGCAGGTCGTCTTTGATGGTGGCGGCGCCTCCACCTATGTCAACTCCGGTGAATCCACCCGCCAATCTCACATCTGAGCCGCCGGGTCCTTCCGTCGAATAAGACGCTGTGGCTCCGATTCCGCTGTAGGCGCCTGACGCGCCGGAAGCATCAAACTCTTCGTCCCTGCCGCGAGCCATCACCAATAGATAAGACAGCGAAACCCCGGCTTTTCCTCCGAATAGAGAGCTACTAGTATTTGGACAAGGCGCATACCCTACAGTCGCCACCCCGAAACTTGCGCCCATGGGGGGCACTGCATCCCAACCCCAGCAAGGAAGTCCAGTTGTGACGACCAGAATAGCAAGAAAAGCAACCCAAAGGAGAAACCGCCTCCTACCCATGCTACCTACCTCCTAGCAACCAAAAATGAATAAAAAATAGACAAACCTATGCAGCCTAACTAAAGATCACGGCACAGGAGTTCCCTCGAACTCCTTAACCTCCCTCGCATTCCCCACTGCAACAGGGACTGCCGAGTCATTTTTCCCATTTGATAGATGAATTAACGTTACCCCTGATAACACGTCGTGCCGGAAGATGTCAAGCGAAAGTTGTCTTTTAATGGAATTAAATGTCACAGATATCTCTGCAAGCCAGCATGAATCTATGTAAAGAGAATCAAATATGATCACGGCGCCACATGCTTGAATTTCAGGCGGAACACGGCATCTGCTCCGGCAACCTTGACCTCATTTTCCATCCTTTCAAAGAGACCTTCCAGGATCTGTTGCGTCCCCGCAGCATCTTTATCGGCGACCGTGAAAGATTCAGCGCCCATGACGTTGAGATACCTGTTAAGGTCTTCTCGGGCGTCACTACGTTGAACTCCAGCCCTCGCGGAGGTGCTTAATGAGATCAACTTATTGTAAAGTTCTTCAATTTTAGGATTGCGCTCTCTACTTGCTACAAAATAAATGGTTTCTTCACCGACAGTTTTGTCGAGCACGTACCAATATTTGCCCCCCCTGGTAGGCAGCCAGTACGTATGACCACCCTTCGCTTCGCCTGTACCATCGGTCAACTGCGGATTGGGAAATACGCGCTTGACATTGCCGGTTGAATCCCACCAGAGAATGTACACATAGCAGTCCGATTCTGCACGAAACGCGCAGCCTACGCGCTGGCCGGATTTGAGCACTGATTCATCTGTGAGCGGATTCACCTTTTCGTCATCGCTCTTCCACACGAATTGCACTTTAAGTTTCAGGGGCTCTTTGTACGTCGCCACCCTGAAGACCGGCGTCTCATTTTCCCGACCCTTGACACAATAAAGCTGCGGGTTTTGCCTGCAACCTGTCGCTTCTCGAGTTTTATCATAGACGTATTGGTAAAGGTCCTTGGCCGTGATAACTCCATTTGCTGAGTCTCGGCAGGCGTCTCCCCGAAGGCCCTTAAACAGAAAATGGGTAAAAACGCTGTTGCCGAACCTGCTATCCTTGGGTTCGAAGGACTTCTCGTCCGGCCGGCTTGAGGCCAAGCCTATGCGTCCTTCCATGGTCTGGAATACAGAGAAGAATACGTCAGCAGCTTTGGCCGTGAGTGTCTTATTAAATCCACCTGAATGACAGGCATCCGAAATAAGCAGAATGCGGTCAGAATCGACCCCTTTGAATAGTCCCTTAGCTGTCATGGGAAGGGCCGTCCCGAAAAGATTTTCCGCGTTGGTATCGTAGGTGAGGAAGTAATATTCGTCAGCCCTGACGGGATCTACGGCGCCGTGCCCCGATAAATATACTATCACCAGATCGTCCTTGCCCGCGGGTTTCAATCCGTCCCTTAGCGCGCTGGTGAGGTTATCCCTTGTGGCTTCCTTATTTGTCAAAAGAGTGAGGTACGCTTTGGCGAAGAGATGTTGTCGGTCCTTGAGGAAAGCGTGAAATTCCAGCGCGTCTTTGTGAGAAAGCTTGAGCTGCCCGATTCGCGTGTCCTTATACTCGCTTACGCCTGCAATGACTGCATACAGTTTGGAATCCGCCAAGTTCGCGGCAGGCGTGGAAGTGGCAAGCAGAATCACCATCAGCTCAAAAACCAGTGCTACAAATACTTGGACATTTCGACGAACCCGGAAATGTGTATGGAAAGCCATGATCGATGCCCCCTCTCACCTACTTTGAAGTCTCTTGGAAGAAGATAATTTCAACGCGCCTATTTCGTTCGTCCGTAGGATTCGGGAATTTCAGCCTTGTGTCTCCGAAATGCTGGGTAATCAGCCTTTCCGACCTGACACCGTGTTTAGCCAGGTAGTCTTTCACTGCCTGAGCCCTGTCCTCGGAAAGCGTCATGTTTCCTTTGGGCGTTGGGACTACGTTGGTGTGGCCTTCAATCACAATTTTGGAACCTACCAATTCAGCAGATTGCAACGCGCCCGCGATCTCGCTCAATTGCCGCATGGGTTCGCCGGGCAGAATTTCGGCGGAGTGTCCCTTAAACAGTATATTCTCAAAGCTTTGTCGATCCTTGACCGTATAATCTTCGGCCCCCATGGGGTTTAAGCGATCTCCCAAATTAGACTTTCTGGCTGCTTCGATTATTTCATCCTTCTTCTTCAGCCCCGGCGTTTCGGACTCGATAAACTGCTTCATTGAGTTCAGTCCTTTCCGGGCTTCGTCGTTGCCCGGCTGGATTCGGAGAACCCTTCTGTAGTGATCTGCCGCCAAGTAATAGCGCCCTTGGCCGGCATACACGTCCGCCAGTCCGAAATGCGCCTGGTAAAGTCCAGGATTGAGTTGAATCGCTTTCTCGTAGGCTTTGACCGCGCTATCCAAAAGTTTATTGCCCTCTGTGATGTTGTCGGGATTAAGCTTCTTCTTCTCTAAACCGAGGTTTTCCAGCGCGTCGCCAAGGTTGCAATAAGCCTCCGCGTTCGAGGGACATAGTTCCACAGCCTTTTGAAAAGCTGCCCTGCGCTCTTCATAATTCATTAATTCTGTGCCACGGTCATAAATCTTCCTGGCACTGATGCAGCGGTCACCTTCTATCGGCGCGGCTTTGATTGGCCATGACGAAAAGAAAATTGCAATAGCCAAGCACAATAAGAATGCAGTGCGGTATCTCATGATCACCCCCTCAACCTCATCGAAAATTCCTTGACTGACCCCAACGATTCCGTCGTCGTTCGTCCAGTCGTCGTCAGTCAGTCTCTCCAACCAAAATAAAAGGCGCCCAGAAGAATGGGTGCTCGTAACCTGCCTTGCGGATTTCTTCTCGCGCAAGTTTGAGCGATTCCAGCTTACTTTTGCCTTGTTTCAGATTACGGAAAAAACTCTCCACCAGTTGGACTGAAGATTTTTCAGCGACAGACCAGAGGCTCATGAGGACTGTTCGTGCTCCGGCATATTGGAATGCTCGACCCATACTCATTATCCCTTCGCCGGATAGTTCTTTTCCCAGGCCGGTTTGACAAGCAGTCAGGGCCACGATGTCAGCGTTCATTTTCAAGCCCATGACATCACTCATTTTGAGAAAGCCGTCGGTGCCTGGAGGCATCATGGTCAAGGCAAGAAAGGGCTCCATCAGACCGGGAACCTTCGTGCTAAACACTCCGTGCGTCGCGAAAACAACTGCACTGTATTGATCGAGCCTTGGCGCTATGTTTTTCAGGAAGTCGGCTTTGTCGGCCCTAAAATCGGTACACGTTTCCGTATTCGGGCCGTAAAGGCTTTTGAGGTTTGCGGCTAATACGGCTGTTTCAGGAAGTCTCCTCAGTTTGAAAAATCCTGCCTGTTCAATCGCGTACATGATGTTGCCGATATAGTCCTTATCTTTGCCCGCCACTTCAGTCCGTTTTGTGGCTTGGGCTCTTTCGTCTTTGAGCTGAAACACAGGGTCAGCAATCACCAGGAGGCGGTCACCCTTTTTCCTTTTTTCGCCCATGGTCCTGGCTAAGGTAAGGGCTGTGATGGACTGGTAATAGCTGATAGGATACTGGTCCGAAACGTATGTAACTCTGTCACTTGCATTGGATTTTTCACTAACAATTAGGGCTTCAAATGGCAGGACCGCCAGGACGCCGTCCGGAATTATCGTTATGGGCGTGCCTTTCGGGATGTCCATGAGCACGCGAGCCAACAGTTTTTTGTACAGGGACTCGCCCAATTTGGCATCGAACGCCTTGAGTTCTATTGTTGCGAAGGGCTCACGGAATTTCCTTACATCACTTTCAAGTTCGTTGGCAGGCCAATCGGAATAGAAGGTCTGGAGGATTTTCCTGCCCTTGACCAGTTTCACACCAACGCCTTCGCTGGACACGTCGAACATGACCACACATTCGTCCGGACGCAGCGCGGATTCCTTGAGCGTCACCGGCCTCGGGTACTTAACCGCCGCATAAGCCTTGTGCTTTTCCCAGAGCATCTCCACGAAGGCTTTCAGGTCCGTCTCCGCTGCTTTGATTTCTTTACTCAGGTTTTCGTATCTGCCAACCTGCTTTTCCTTATCGGTCCTCGCCAACTCCTTTTTCAGGGCAGTCACTCGGGAAAGCAGTTGGTCCTCTTTCTCGAGGATTGCTTTTGGCAGCCCAGAAACACCTCCCTCGCCGGTTAGAGCAATCTTGTCCGACAGTGATCGCGCTCTCGTCACTTCACTGGAATCAATGCTGCCTGCTGCCTGATTGAGTTTCATCCTTACTCGTGTGAGCCCATGAGCTGCCTCCGAGCGGGCAAAGCCCTGAATTTTCGCTTCAAAGAAGTTCTTCCGTTCCGCTGGTAGCAGAGCCGATCTCAGTTCTTCAGTTATTTTCATCCCTCTATCGTAGTAGCCCTCCGACATTTTGTAGTTCGTAAGACCCTCGTACACTTTCCCAAGCCCCATACAGGCGACAAATATATCTTCCGCCTTTTGGCTCTTCTCCGCTGCCGTCAGGAGCTTTGTATAGTATTCTTCTGCTTTCTGATAATCTGATTTGAAAAGGTGTAGCCTTCCAAGGGATGCGCTGTCACCCGCTTCAGTGAGAAACTTTTCAGCCTTCACCAAATCATGCATATACAGATAAAGACCGCCCATCGAAGCTTTAACCCGATCCGTGGGAGCGGAGATACTCGTAAGAGACCTGAGCGCGTTCTCCAAATTGACCAATGCCTCATCGTATCTGCCTATTTGAGTGTACAGATCTCCTAGGTTTTTGCGAATGTTCGCCAGTCGCTCGTAAGTGCCCTTCATTTCTGCATCGCGTAACGACTTTACATAATATTCTAGGGCCTTGTCATACTGTCCCAAAAGGGAATACACTCCGGCCACGTTGCTCAGAACGAGGCTCTCATTGCTCACATTAGCGTTTCGCATGATGGCCAGGGACTTTTCGTAGTGTTCCAAGGCCTTTTGATATTGGCCGCACTCTGCGTATATCATACCCATTTTGTTAAGGGTATCCGTCTGCTTCTCGGCATCCCCCATCTTTCCTGCAACCCGCAACGATTTCTCATAATATTCCAGGGCCTTCTCATGCTGGCCCAAAGAGGAATGCGCGGTAGCTATCCGGTCAAGCGTTAGCGTAACTCCCTCACTCACCAGATCCGTGGAGTCGGGACGTAGAGACCCTATGACTGGCACACGAATTTTCGAGACGGAGTCAATGGCTTCGGTTGTAATGGACAACGCCTCCTCATAGTATTCCATGGCCTTCTTAAGTTGGCCCAAGCGGTCATATAGGGATCCTATGCGGTGCAGAGTTACCCATTGGTAGGGCGATTTTCTTACCTTTTGAAAAGTTGTCAACGCCTGCTTGTACTTCAGTAATGCCTGCTCCAGATCAACCTTTGTTCGGGCCTTCCTTTGCAAATACTCAGCTTCGCGGAGCGCATCTACGTCTGTTGGTTCTACCTTGTTTGGTTCTACCTTGTAATGTTGATCAAGGTAAGAATCAACGCCAAATATCTTAAGTTCCCAGGCATGGACCGCAAGAGACAATGTTACCCACACAACCAGCACTGCGGAAAATAGTATTGCTGCTCTTAGCATGAGAACCCCACTTGGGAGAGAACTACAAAATACAGAAAACAGCAAGTCTCATCTGATCGACAATCTGGACCCCAGAATCGCTGACAAAACCTCTTGTAGTTTCGATGAGAGTTGAGGTTCAGAGACCGCTTCACTCTGCTTCCGGTCCACGGTTTTCCCGGTCCCGGCATCTACTGCCCGCCCGTCGATTTGCAACCCTGGCTCCCTCGAAATCACTTCAATTAGAATTACCGTCTCTGCATCTATCGTTCTTGCGATTTGGCTCTGAATCTGTGATTCATCTCGTGTCTCAATCTTGCCTTTTAGCGCGGCCTGGATATTAGCAGGACTGAGGAACTCGAATTGCTCACATTCCTGTTCAGGGGGATTAAGTATCTTATATAAAGAGTCGATTTTCACCTGTGGCCAAGGCTTTTTGAAGCCTCTGAACACAAGGACCACAGCCACACGAGGCCTTTTCACAGGCGCTTGCCACGATTTCGGGACGAATTCCTGGACCGGCTGTTTCCAGGCCACTGAACTCAAACCTATGAATGGCCCTATATCTCCACGCGGATAAATAACAACCGCAACCAGGACTGCCGTGGCCAATGTTGCCATTGCAAAAGCGGGAACTCTGAAGAAAGATGACCACCATTCGGTCAGTGCAGTAAACAAAGTCTCTCCTGTTTGAGGGCGTTTTCGCGATCTTTGAGGGAAACGTCTTCTGTAAAGAGAGCGCACTTTCTCCGGCAACACGGTAGATTCGCAGCGCGCCCGATATAAAGCGACATCTTCTTGGCACAATGGGCAACGCTCAATATGTCTGGCCAATTTGCCTTCGGGGTCTTCGCCGGTTTCAACAAAATCAAAAAGCTTGCTTGGCTTCGGGCAGAAGATATCCTTGTTCGCCTTCAGTTTGGCCATCAGTTGTTCGAGCGACTGAAGCTCGTCCGAATACTCTTGGCAAGTGTTTAGGCGCCTCTGAACCATTGCTCGATCCTCGTTTGACAGCCGATCTTCGAGGTACGGCAACAGCAGATCTCCAGTGTGATCTCTTGAGTCGGTTCCGTTCGGCTTTTTCATTGTCCGACTCCTTTTCTCTTAAACTCGTCGAAATTGGCCCTCAGTTCATCCAGGCACCTTCTCAACTGGACCGTAAGTGTGTTTTCCGTGCCGCCTAGTATCTCTGTGATCTCCTTGTAAGGCGTCTCTTCAAAGATGCGCAGATTTATCAGTTCCTGACATCGCTCTCCAAGGGCCTGAAGGGCGTTTCTGAGCAGTTGCTTTTCCTGCGCCTTGGCGAACTCATCTTCCTGATGATCCCAATTAGATGGTAAGCTCTCGTACCCTTCTTGTCCTCCATCATGATGATCGACCGGGTTGGTCGCCCCATCTCTTTTCGCGGCCTTGTGACTTCGGTATTCATCAATACACACCCGATCCGTTATCACCTCTATAAACCCGGATAGAGAATGCGCCGGATTGTACTTGGCAAGGGCCGACATCACTGAAACGAACACCGTCTGCGCCACATCCTCGATATCGTGTCGGGGAAGCCACGATTGTTTCCTGACGATGCTTCTGACAAGGGGCTCGAAGCGGCAAGTGAATTCCACCCATGCCTTCTCAGACCCGGCCAGGCACTCCCCAACCAGACGGATGTCTTGATCGCGATTAGGACTCCGCATGTTATACCGGATGAAATGCTGAAAAAGATTAAGTTACGCCAACCTGACATTAACACCAACCTAGCCCTAGTTCCAACAAAAATCTTTCCGGATATCCGGCCCAAGGTGTCGCTCCTTTTTGCCCAAACTTCTGAGCTGAGCATTCGATTCATCTCCTCACATCTGACAAAAAATGATGAAAATTTTTCAAGATCCGAATTGACCGACATGTTTCCGTTGAAGTAAGCTCAATGAAGAATCTTCCGAAAAAAAATTGTCAGATCATGCGATCTCTAACGAAATACCTACCTCAAAGGGGGAATATCGTCTCTCTTGATTGTTGATGATCCCCAGCTTTTTGGAGCCACCATCAGGGGTATGTGAATGAAATCCAAACCTGTTATAAGGATATTTGCGAGTCTTTTTTCCTCCGTGTGCATTCTGCTTTTGGTCTTTTCCGAGATCAATGCAGCAGAGCCTAAGAAGCCCGTAACAACCGACAAATTCCTAAAACCGATAACAACAGACCCGCAGAGCTGGCTGTGCGATCAGGTGGAAGCCGGCAATGATGTTTACTTATCCGCCAATTATCTGTTCCAGGTAACGAAGCTGAGATCTCAGAAGGTCCTTATGGACTACGAGGCCAAGATTCTCTATCCCACGTTAATGCAGGTGATGGATGGCATGAAACAAATGGGCCTTAGAGGTGATGCTTTAGTTTTCGTAGAGATGGGCCGCAAGCTGCTCAATCCTGATGCTGAGATCAACCCTGCGGTGAGGGAAGAGGTTGAAAAGCGCACAGCAGCATTTAATGGGGACCCTCAAAACAAGCCACGTGGACACTATACGGCCAGTGAAGAGCTAAGGCGATATTTTCTCGGAATGCAATTTTTGGCAAAAGCTACGTTTGATGTCGATGTTAATAAGCGTTGGTTCGCCAATAGAATGTACATGCTGTTCCCTTCGGACGCTGGAGCCAGAGTCGTCAAAGCTCTTTCCGCTGGCGAAAATCGGCCAGTGCTGGAAGGGCTAGACAAGATTCACTTGTTCTATAGTCGATTGGTAGGCCCGCCCGACCTTCCTTCAATTCACGATTTGATTGCCAGCCGGGTGGCGCCGTCGCGCGACGCTGTGCTTGCATACGCAAAAAAACGAGGCATCCCGAAGATTAATAAAGAGATGGGCATTGGGATACAATGCTTGGGCGAGCGTTTTTCCCTACATCAGTTCGTGATTGAATCTTTGTCACAGAAGTTCTTAGCTGACGATCCGAAGGTGAATCGTGACAAGGCATTCAGGACTCTACAGTTCCGAAATGTGCTTTTGGGAAAGACTGTCGATAAGATGAGCGTTACCGGCCTAGACCGGATGAAGGCAAACGTATCTGACCCTAATGTCTCGTATTATCGGTTGTGCCTCAGCGCTGTTTTGAGTCTGCCGGGCCTGGCTACATCTCCATACGGCCTAAACGCTGCGGCCTCCTCCATGACTGCTCTCGCGGAGCAGACAATCCTCGTGACAAAGCAGACTGTACTGGAACCGAAATCAATGCGGCTACCAGAAGAAAAAGAGAAAAGAGCGGTAAGTATTTATGTTCAGCCGGGAATCGAGAAGTTTCTCCAGTACCTTAGCTGCGCGGAGGACAACCTTTTTTCAGCGTGTGGGATGACGTCCGCGAAGGATTACTACGAGATCTTGACAAAATCGGCAGGCACCAGCGAACCGATCAAGTCCGATTCTCCGGAAGGAGTAGTTGTGCTGAATATTGTGGGCAAATTGCCGCTGGATCCAACAGTCACGGCTGATGTCTTCTATTTCTCAGGCCGGACTGACAAGGCATTTCTTCATTGGGCAATCGCTCCGTTCGAGGTGGAACACACCCTTGCCAATGGTACCAAAGTGCGCGGTATGGAAATGGCTTTTTTCGAAGGCTGGCATGATAGTGCTCGTAAAGGCACAAAAGATCCTATGACTAACGAGGAATGGAAGAAGCTGTTTGAGCAGGGAGATTTTAAGAAATTCGGATCTGTCCTTCAAATTCCGCGAGGCATTAAGGATCTACGCTAGAGGACTGGAGTTTACTGCTGAATACTCGCGTAGATACAAGAATACATGTATGTTTATGAAAATGGTCATCCCCCGCTTAGGTAGGGTCTTTCTTAGAGCTAGCCCCTGAAAGGCTTGTCTTCAGAACAGTCCGGGATCTCGTCGTCTCAAGCCCTCTTTCTCTGTGCGCCCCGATTCGCCTGCCGATTAGCATGTCGATATATTACGACGCTCTACGTAAGGGAAATCGCGTTGGGCTTCACCAGATCGATTCCGAGCGACGTTCTCATTCAGGCAAGGGTGAGTGCGGGGCCTCTCGTGCAATACGCGCAGAAGAATTTCTAATTATTCATGTCCCTCTGTGATCACGAGACTATGTTCATGCCTTCGTCGGTGTCCTGGCAAAATCAAACCCGGCGACACTAGACGCTAAGGATGGGATTGCTCGGCTGTAAGCGCTTGTTTCCGTTCATGGCCGCTGCCAGTGTGGAAAAATGCGAAAACCACCTTTCTGAAGACCTGACGGGCTAAATTTGTTGAATTCCGTGCTCCGAACCAGCTCGGTCATTATCGAGGGCGCGGGAAAAAGAAAACCGCAGATATAGTTCTGCGGTAATCCAAAGGAGGAGTTCCTGCGTTGGCTCCGGGTGGCGATGTCACACCGCACACAAAAAATCTTCCCCCAGCATGTCCGAACGCTCCTCTAGCAGCTCCAGTGGCCAAGTCTTGCGAACAAAAGGAATGACGTTCCCATGTCTTGGCTTTTGTTGCTGCTGGTTCAGAATACGCCACACAGATTCGGCCCCTTCTATTCGACTCCCCTCGACTAATGCCCGAGCAAGCATCAGGGTCATGTCTTCACCGGAGCAGAGGGAAGCGAGTCCATCACCGGTCAGTTTTCCTTCAATAGCCAGCGAAGCCGACAGCTTTTTGCCGACAAGCTCAAGGGCACGCTCCTGCATAGTTCCCTGGTAATGGATGTAATGTATGCGGACGGGCTTGTCCTGACCGATGCGCCACGAACGGCGGGAAGCCTGACGCAAAGTAAAGATCGAATACCCTGTTTGGTAAAAGATGATGGT
>Ga0172371_10004564_pt1 | contig 20878 bp, 11 predicted proteins | sample Lak12m_FD_114543 | JGI IMG/M metagenome (GOLD analysis project Ga0172371, IMG submission 114543) | Freshwater microbial communities from Kabuno Bay, South-Kivu, Congo - kab_022012_12m | ecosystem: Environmental > Aquatic > Freshwater > Lake | place: Democratic Republic of the Congo: South-Kivu... | reverse complement strand
GAGGCAAAAAGATGGTGCGCGCATCAGGACTCGAACCTGAGACCTCTACCGTGTGAAGGTAGCGTTCTAGCCAACTGAACTATGCGCGCACTTGGGATCAGACAGCAGGAAATATAGGAGAGGCGGTTCGCTGTGCAAGAGGGGCAGGGCACTTTTCGCTCGTGATTCGGCTTCGGCGTGTGCTTGTATTCGGCGGTCGCTGGTAACACTGTAGCGGCGCACCGCCGGGCGCGGTGCGCCCACGCAGGCATCCATGAACGACGGCATTGGCAGACTCCTGAACCAGCATGAGATTGCGCGGCTGAGCAGCCTGGCGCTGGGGTCGCGCTTCACCGTGGAGGGGACGCTGGCGGGAGCGCACCGGAGCCCGCTGAAGGGGTTCAGCGTCGAGTTCGCGGACTACCGGCAGTACGTTCCCGGGGACGATCTGCGGCACCTGGACTGGCGGGTGTATGGCCGCAATGAGCGGCTCTACGTGCGCCAGTACGAGGAGGAGTGTAACCTGCGCGTGTACCTGTTGGTGGACAGCTCGAAGTCCATGGCATACACGCATAGGGAGGCCACCAAGTACGAGTACGCGGCGAAGCTGGCAGGGGCGTTGGCCTATGTGACGGCGCACCAGCAGGACAGCGTGGGGCTGACGATCTTCGACTCGGAGATCCGGACTCAGATGTCGGCAAGGGGAGGTCTGGAGCACCTGCGCATCCTGGCGAACCTGCTGGCGGACCACAAGCCGGCCGAGGAGACGAACATCGCCATGACGCTGCACCGGCTGGCGGAACGTGTGCGGCGCCGGGCGCTGGTGGTCATTTTGAGCGACCTGTTCGACGACCTGGAGCGCATCCGCAATGCGCTGGCCCACTTCCGGCGCCGCAAGCACGACGTGATCGTGTATCATGTGCTGGACGACGCCGAGATCGAGTTTCCGTTCCGCGACATCGGCAACTTCCAGGACCTGGAAACCGGCGAGACGCTGATCACGAATCCGCGGGAGGTCCGCAGTGCCTACCAGGAGGCCTTTGCGGAGTTCCTGTTCTCCTGTCAGCGCATCTGTGCCGGGCTGGACATCGAGTATGTGCTGGCGACCACCGGAAAGCCGGTGGGCACATTCGTGCAGGAGCACCTGAACCGGCGTCGGCGCGCCGGGAGGTAAGCGCCCTGCGGCCTGGCGGGCGGCGGGGATGGCGAAGGATGAATGGCGAGGGCCGAGTGTCGAGGGACGGGTTGGCTGAACGCCGGGAGCCGGAGCCTGGAACCCGGGACCTGGGATCCGGAGCCCGAGGTCCGGGTCGCGACCATGGAGCACGGACTACGGACTACGGACTACGGACTACGGACTACTGACCTTCTGACCTTCTGGCCCTCGGCCCTGAGTCTGGTCCCGTCCGGCCGGGCGAGGCTGGGCCGGGTCTGCATGATATGCCATTCTTCCTGGCCAACTGGTACTTGCTTTTCGGGATGGTTGCCGCCGTCCCGGTAGCTCTGCATCTGCTACACAGGCGCAAGCCGCAGCCGGTGCCGTTCAGCACGTTGCGGTTTCTGCAGGATGCCATTGCCAAGACGCGGCGGTCCCGGCAGTTGACGAACTTCCTGACCCTGCTGATGCGGGTGTTGCTGCTGCTGCTGTTGGCGCTGGCTTTTGCGCAGCCCCAGGTTCGGTTTGCCTCGTTCATCCCGTCGGGGCCGCGCACGGTGGTGATCATCCTGGATGGCTCGGCGAGCATGCGGTTCCGGGACGGCGAGGAGACGTGTTTCGAGCGGGCCAGGGCCTGGATCGAGAAGCTGATCGGGTCGCTGGGCGAAGCGGACCAGGTGGCGTTGCTGGTACCGGGGCTTCCCGAGCCGCGGGTGGCGTTCCCGCCGGTCTCGGATCATCGGAGCCTGCTCCGGGCGCTCCGCGACGTCGCCCCGGGATATGGCAGAGCCAGCCTGGCGGAGACGCTGGCCGACCTGGTGACGCGGCTGGACGAGGTGGGGAAGCGCTCCGTGGGCACGGAGGTCCACGTCTTCAGCGACTTCCAGGCGTCCGGCTGGAACGAGAAGGACATCGAGGCGGTGGCGGCCCAGATGGCCGGGAGGAAGTTGCTGCTGTTTCTGAACCACGTGCGGCCCGCGGTGGCGGCCAATGCCGGCATTGCGAAGGCGGCCTTCTACCCGCCGGCGGTACTGGGGGACGGTGAGTTCGAGGCCCGGGCCAGCATTCGTTCATCGAAGGAGTACCGTGGCCCCAACTCACTGAAGCTCAGCGTCCAGAGCGGCGAGCAGAACCGGGTGGCCTTCGACCTGCTTCCGGACCAGGTCCTCAAACAGGGCATCGCGGGCCGGGCCACGGGCAGCGACACGGTCGTGATGGGCGAGCTGGAGCTGGAGCCGGACGGTTTCGCCGACGACAACGTGTACCGCTTCTGTCTGCCGCGGCTGCCGGGGATCCCGGTGTTGCTGGTGGACGGGGGTGCCCGGGGCGCCGAGGGTAGGCGCGACACCTTCTTCCTGAGGCATGCCATCCAACCGCGGGGCAAGAGCACGACGCTGTTTTTGCCGACGGACCAGGACTGGCCGGGGTTCCTGGGCGGTGACCCTGAGCCCTACCGGGTGGTCTTCGTGTGTAACCCCCCGGAGATCGGCGAGGCGGCGGCGCGCAAGCTGGAGGCGTTCGCACGGGGGGGTGGCACGGTGGTGCTGATGCCGGGTCAGAATCGTGGGCTGACCGGGGATCTCACGCAGTGGGGGCCGTTGCGGGGTCTGAAAGTCCGCGAGGAGGAGCTGCCGCAGGAGCAGAATCTGGCCCTGGTGGGGTCGGAGAAGTCGGCTGAGCTGGAGAAGCGTCTGCTCAGCGTGATGCCGGCGCCCGCCGGGATCGTGGTTCGCCGGCGGCTGGTGCTGACGGACCTGCCGGTCGAGGCCGCGCCTGCGTTCCACTATGCCGCCGGTGGGGCCTTTGCCGTGCAGGCAGGCTGCGGTCAGGGTTCGCTGTGGGTGGTGAGCGTCAGCGCCAACCGCGACTGGTCCGAGTGGCCTCTGACGCCCTTCTTTGTGCTGTTCCAGCAGGAACTCATCAAGGGCAGTGCCAGGAGCCGTTTCGCCGGGTTGACCGGGGAGGTCGGGACGCCGTTGGCGCTCGAGTGGGTGGAGGACGCGACGGAGTTGGACTTCACGTTGCGGGCGCCGTCGGGTCGGGAGTCGACCGTGCACCTGACGCGTCCGGAGGCGGTGAAGCCGGTGGTCCTGTCAGGTCTTGATGAGCCAGGGTTCTACCGTCTGCAGCGTGGGGGCCGGGAGGTCTCGTTGGCGGCGAACCTGCCCGAGGCGGAGACGGAGTTACGCTACCTGGTGCCGGATGAGTTGGCTCTGGCGACGCGCCAGGTGACCACGTACCAGGCCGAGTCCTGGGCCGAGCACCAGGAGAACCTGGCCGGGGTGAGGCATGGGAAGCCCCTGTGGCCGTTCCTGCTGTGCCTGGCCTTTGCGTTGGCGGTGACGGAGGAGCTGTTTGCGAACCTGCGGAGCAAGGCGGTGATGTTGCCGGAAGCGCTGCGCCGGTTTGTGAAGCGTGGAGGGCGCGCGGGATGACACCGCCGACGGCTATCATCACGGATCCCGCCCTGCCGCTGTGGGTGATCGTGCCGGTGGTGCTGGCGGCTGGGTATGGGGCCTGGCGGACCTACCGGGACTGTGCCCTGACGGTCCGGCAACGCTGGGTGCTCTGGTCTCTGCGTATGGCAGGGATCCTGGTGCTGGCGTGGCTGCTTTTGCTGGCGCGGGAGCGGTCGGTGGTGGTGACGAAGGAGCCGCCGGTCCTGGTGGTGGCGGTCGACGTCTCGGCGAGCATGACGGACAACCCGGGCCAGTTCAAACAGACGCGGCGCGACCGCGCGGTGGCGTTTCTGGCGAGCGGCAAGGCGGAGGACCTGTCCGATCGCTACCGGCTTGTGCGGTACAGCCTGGGCGCCGAGGTCGAGGAGGGCTTGCCGGACCCGGCTGACATCCGCTTCAATGCGCCGCGCAGCTACCTGGGGACTTGCCTCAACCGCATCGTCGACCGGATGCGGGCCGAGAACCTGGCGGGGATCGTGCTGTTGAGCGATGGCCTTGACCAGTCCGGGGAACGGCCCACGCCGCAGGGCCTGCGGGTGCCGGTGTTCGTCCCGGAGCTGGAGGACGAGTTCACCCCTGCTCCTGGCGCGGGTGCCGACTGCTGGGTGGCGGAGGTCTCGCACCCGAAGATGATGGCGGTGAACTGGAAGGCGGCGGTCGACGTGCTGGTCCGGCGGCGCGGCACGGAGGCGACGGCCTTTCCGGTGCATCTCAAGCAGGGCGACCGGGTGTTGCGCTCGAGCGTGGCGGAGTTCGGGCAAGGGGAGCAGTTCCGGCAGGTGGCTTTCTCGGTGGAGCCTGTGGAAGTAGGTCAGACGCTCTACCGCGTCGAGATCGCGCCGCCGGCCGAGGCCGACAGCGTGGCGGACAACAACGCCACCGAGTTCCTGGTGGAGGTGACCGACCCGAAGAACAAGGTGCTCTACATCGAGGGGGTCCCGCGCTGGGAGTTCAAGTTCATGAAACGGGCGCTGCTCTCCGAGCGCAACTACCAACTGTCCGCCTTCGTGCGTGGGGGCGATGGCCGTTTCATCAACTTCGACGAGGTCAGCGGCCAGGCCGGGGCCGAAGTGCCGGCCTTCACGACCGCAGGGCTGGCGGAGTACCGGGTCATCGTGATCGGTGACATGGAGGGCCCGGCGCTGACGGACGAAGACCGGAGGAACATCCGCGACTTCGTCGACAAGGGGGGTGGCCTGCTGCTGGTGGGGGCCGGCAAGAGCTATGGGCCGCAGGGCCTGTTGCAGAGCCCGTACCTGAAGGAGGTTGTGCCGGCGGTGTCGGAGACCGGGGCCGGGATGAAGGAGGGGCGCTTCACGGTGGACCTGACGCCGACGGGGCGGACACACCCCGGCCTGGGGGAGTTGGCGATGGAAGGCACGTTGCCGCCCCTGCTCAGCTTTTGGGCGCCGGTCAAGGTGGGCGAGTTCAGCTCCGTCCTGGTGGCCGTGGCGGACGGTTCGCCCGTGGTGGTCGTCCGGCGTTTCGGCCAGGGGCGGGTGGCGATGTTGCTGAGCGACAGCCTTTGGCGCTGGCAGTTGGGCGAGGCGGACGCGGCGGCGGAGAAGAGCCTCTACAGCCGCTTCGTGACCCAGGTCGTCTACTGGCTGGCGCCCAACGAGAAGGATGTGGAGAAGAGCAGCCTGCTGCAGGTGGTGACGGCGCGCACCGAAGTGGAACTGCGCGAGAAGGTCACCATCGGCGCTGTGGGCGGCGGCGACCAGGCCGGCGTGGGCCTCACCTGCCGGGTCAAGACGCCCGACGGCAAGGTCCAGGTATTCCCGATGCTGGCGGGCACGCTGGGCAAGGATGTCGGGCTGACCAAGACCGTGGACGGGGTCCGCAGCTTCTTTGTCCCCCAGGACCCGGGGCAGTACGAGGTCACGGTGGCGACGTCGGATGGGACCCAGTCCGCGAGCCTGGTGCTGCTGGCGGCGGAGCCTGAGCACGAACGGACCGGCGAGCCGATCAACCGGGTTTATCTCGGCGACCTGGCGCGCGAGACGGGAGGGCGCCTGGTGCCGTGGGCTGACCGGAATGAGCTGTTCAAGGGGATTCCCTACCAGCCGCAGGAGTTCACCCAGGTGCTCGAGCGCTCCATCTGGGACCGTTGGTGGTGGATCGGCGTTCTCATGGTGCTGTTCTGTGCCGAGTGGTGGTGGCGCCGCAAGTTGGACCTGGTGTGACGCGCGGGTGACGACCCCAGAGCTGGCGATGATGACCGTGTGGACCCTGTGTTGCGCCTTCCTGGCGCTGATTTTCGAGTTGCTGGTCGGTGACCACGGCATCGCGCTGCCGATCTACCCGATCACCGTGTTTTACTTCACCGTGGTTCGGGGGTGGCGTCGCACGGCGCTGTGGTTTCTGCTGCTGGGGACGCTTCTTGACCTGGCCTTCGGGCGTTCGGTGCCGGTGGTCACGCTGGTGGTGCCGGGAGTCCAGGCGTTCGCCATGTTCTGGCGGCGGCATGGGGACTGCCGGACGCGTGGGGCCCAAGCCGCTCCCGGGTTTGTGGTGGGGACGCTGAGTGGCGTGCTGATGCTGGTGCTTCTGGTCCTGCCGGGAGCGCGGTGGGGGGCGCCTCTGGCCGGGGAGGTGGTGGTCCTGCTGGCGGAGGTTGCCCTGGGGGCGACCGCCCTATTGCCGTTGGCCTGCGTGGTTCTGGACGCCGCCGCGGAGCCCATGGTCTTCGACAGCTACCGACAGGTGCGCGAAGGGCGATGACCGATCCGGCCTACAGCCTGCCGCCCCGTGCGCGGCTTTACCTCCTCGGCGCGCTGATGCTGGGGGCGATGTTGCTGCTGGTTGCCCGGCTGTGGCAGGTGCAGCTTCGGCAGGGCAGTGAGCTCAGTCGCGCCACGGTCCGGCAGAGCGTCCGGCCCATCCGTCTGAATGCAGTACGGGGGCGCATCGCCGCGGCCGGGGGCGAGGTGTTGGTGGATAACCGGACCCTTCTCGACGCCGTCTACCATCTGGCGGAGATGCGGCAACCCGGGCGTCTGTCGCGGACCCTGGACTCGGTCATGGCCGAGACCCAGCGTCTGGCGGCGCGGCTCGGGCGGCCCGTCCCGATCACGGTCGAGGAAGTCAGGCGGCACCTGAAGGTTGAGCCCGCGCTTCCCATGCCGGTGTTCCGGGACCTGGACGCCCGGGAGGCGGCCATTGTGGCGGAACAGGTGCCGCCGATGCCGGGGCTGGAGATCGTGCCGCGAGCCGAGAGGCAGTATCCCCGGCCGGGTCTGGCCAGTCACGTGCTTGGGCACACGGGGCGCCAGCGGCCTCCTTCCACTGCCGAGATGAGCCAGTACCCGTTGTTCTACGCCACGCCCGAACTGCACGGCTGGGCCGGTATCGAGCGCCAGTACGACGCGGAGCTGTGTGGGGTGGCCGGTTCGCGGCTGGTTCGCGTCAGCGCCCTGGGGTATGTCCATGATGAGATCGGCACTGCCGTCCTGCCGGAGAATGGCAACGACGTGGTGCTGACCATCGACCTCAAGGCGCAACTGGCAGCCGAACGGGTCCTGGATGCTCCCGCCTACCTGGGGGCCCTGGTGGCGGTGGAGGTCGAGACGGGTGCGGTGCTGGCGATGGCCTCGGTGCCGGGGTACGACCTGTCGCGGGTGGACTCCTCGCAGCACGACTCAGCGTACTACTCGGGCCTGTTGCTGGATCGGGAGCGGCAGCCGTTACTGAACCGTGCCATGCATACGTACACCCCCGGGTCCGTGCTCAAGCCGCTGATCGCGTTGGCCGCACTGGACGCCGGGGTCCTGCAGCCGGAGGATGCGTTTGAGTGTACCGGCGCCTACGCCCTTGGGCCCGACGCGCAGATCCGCTGCTGGAACCGGATGGGGCACGGGTCTCTTGACCTGGTGCATGCCATCGAGTGCTCCTGCAACCCGTACTTCATCGCCGCCGGCGTCGCTACCGGCCTAGAGCGCATCCAGCCGGTCCTCGCCGGGGCCGGCATCGGCGTGCGGCCGCAGTTGGACCTGCCGCCCCAGCAGCCAGAGCGCGCCGAGGTTGGCCTGTGCCCTTCCCGCGACTTCCTGCTGAGGCGCTCCGGCGGCCGGCGGAAATGGCTGGTGGCGGACACCGCCTTCCTCGCCATTGGGCAGGGCGTCATCGGGGTCACGCCGATGCAGGCGGCGCTCTACACGGCCGCGATCGCCAACGGCGGGCGGGTGTACCGGCCGTTCCTCGTGCGTTCCGTGCGTCGCCCCGATGGCAGGGAGGTCAGGTCGGCGGTGCCCGTGGTGGAAAGCCATCTCCCTGTTCGGCCTGAGTACCTGGCACTGGTGCGACAGGGCATGTATGAGGTCGTCAATGGCAGTCAGGGAACCGGCCACAACGCCCGGAACCGGGCCATCGCCCTGGCCGGCAAGACGGGTACCGCGGAAGTGGGGGCCACCGATGAACGGCACCACGATACCTGGTTCATCGGCTTTGGCCCGGTCGAGGACCCGCGATACGCGGTGGCCATCCTGGTGGAGCACGGGGAGAGCGGTGGCCGGACTGCGGCGGTCCTGGCCGGGCAGTTCTTCGAGCGCTGGCTGGGACCTGCTGGCGGCAGCCCGGCGCCGGCGCCGACGCCGTGAGCGAGGGGCGAGGGAATGCACCAAGGACCCAGCACCATCGGGACCCCGGGCTTGAGGCCTGGGGCTTTGGGCTCTGGGCTTTGGGCTTTGGGCTCTGGGCTTTGAGCTTTGAGCTTTCCGGCTCTCGCCTTCAGCTCTCTTCCGCCACCTCCTTGGCGATGCGGACCCAGTCCCACATGCGGCGTGGGTCGTTGCGGACGGTGTGGGTGTCCTTCATGATCATCTCGACCACATTGGCCTGTGTGGCACGGCAGAACCGGCGCAGGTCGTTGCGCACGCGGCGGGGGTGCCAGGTATCGCCGGCGAGGACGGCGGGGTTCGGTTTCCATGAGAGGATGCAGTGTCGGCCCAGGGCTTCGGCGCAGGTTGGGACGTCGGCCCAGGGCGAGACAGAGAGGCGGCGGAGGCGCGGGACCAGGCGCAGGATGGCGTCGAGCTTGCGGTGGAGGGGCTCGCAGCAGCCGTAGCAGTTGAGGCCGAAGAGGTCGAGGTACTCGCATTCGTGGCGCAGGGCGAACTCCTCGTGCATGGCAGGGGAGACCTCACTGAAGATCTGGGCCGTAGCGAATCCCCAGAGATCCCGGGTCCGCACGCGGGTCCCATCGAAGCCGGCCTGTGGGAGCTGCGTCGTGTAGCCTGTGCCGCCGCTGCCGGCGTAATGGTTGCGGTTGCCAAGGGAGAGCGCCCCCTGGCGTTCGAGGGACTGCATGATGACGACCTCGCGCCGGGTCAGGCGAGCGATGGCCCGGTGAGCGAAGGACGGGTTGTCGACCAGGTCCAGGAAGAACGCACTCAGGCCGCGCAGGCGGGAGTAGGCATCCACGGGCGAGATCCCGCCGGAGCAACGGCCCCGCTTCTCGATGGCGAGGAGGTCGCCGAGAAGCTCCTGGAGGAAGGTGAAGCGTTGTTCGGTGTCGACCCAGTCGACCGTGGGTTCGGCGATGACGATGCGGTCGATATCGGCCTCGGTTACCAGGGTCTGCTCAATATGGAACGAGCCGGTAGACTGGTCGCTGTTCGTCTGCTTGACCTCCAGGCCAAGCGGGGGGTAGTGGATCGCGAGGTGACAGGCGACGACGGCCTCGATGGGGTTGTCGTCGGGCAGGTGCTGGGCGTAGTAGAGGCGCCGTCGGAAGTCCCCCTCGAGCCCGCGGGCCCACGGGTGAGAGCACGTCAGCTCGCTGTCAGGGAGCAACTCCCGCCAGGAACCCTCGGGGAAGGCGAGGACCATGGGCCGGACGCGCGCCAGGTCATTGTGGCGGCGCCACAGGGCCGCTTTCCGCTCCTGCTCCGGGCGGTCGGCGACCTCTGCTACGCGGCGGGCGAGTTCGCGCAGGGTCTGGCGGTCCTGGGGAGCGACGTCGATCATGGGTGGATTCTCCTCAACCGGTGCATCGGTCGGCATCGCGTTGGCGTTCGGCACGGACTGCCGGCGTCGGGTGGGCGACAAGATAGCATGGCGAGTGAAGCTCCACATCAAGCCGCCGGGGGACCCCAGGGCTGTTTCAGGATCGCGGTTCGCGGGGTGTCGTCCCCGCGCTTCGGCGGGCCGGGCGAGTAAGCGATCCTGCTGTACTGCAGGACGTTATGTGCTCTCGCCCGCGTGCGGGCGGTTGGCAGCCGCGACCTACCGGGGCCCCACCGCAAGGCTGCCGACGGTTTCTTGAAACAGCCCTGGGGGGGGCCCAGCGGTCTGGAGGCCGGGATCTCCGCATCCCGGCGGCGGGTTACGGAGAACCCGCCCTCCAGGTGTTCCCGGCTTCGGCTTGGCCGGGAACGCGACCCGGATGTGCAGATCCAGCGTCACCAAGCGCTTCCGGCGACAATGGCAGGGAGCCACGGGGCAGGCTACCCTACTGGGCAGGTGGCGAAACCGCCGGAACCCTTGACCATACCGCAGCGAAGGAGTGGGCACGATGGCACGGTTTGCCGCACGGCGCAAGGGGCCCCCACGGCGCTGTACCGCAACGGCCTCGATCCGTTGCCCGGCGGAGCAGCCATCGTCGCGAAGCCACGGCGAGCCAGGGGAGCTTCGCCCTCCGCAGCGCGACCGTTCACGGTACCCACAGGGCAGCGCACGGGTGTTCGCGCTGGTCGTCTGCCTCGCGGGAACAGCCTTGGTGGCCGCGCCGCAACGGGGCACGAACCTGGTGCTGAACGCCGGGTTCGAGGATGGGGTCGCGGCCTGGCACGGCATGGGCGGCGGGTTCGTCGTCGATACGGGCGTGGCGCATTCCGGGGGGGCCTCCATGCGTTGCGCGGGGGCGACCCTCGCCGACACTCACGGTGCGCGTCAGGTGGTCCCCCTCGACCCGCCGCTGCTGCACCCGCTCCGCGTCTCCGGCTGGGCCAGGGCGGACGGGGCTGAGGTCGGCCAAGACTTCGACGTCTACCTCGACCTGCACTATGAGGATGGCACCCCGCTGTGGGGCCAGATCGCGCCCTTCCAAGCCGGGACGCACGACTGGCAGTACAGCGAGCTGGTGTTCGACGTCAGCAAGCCGGTCCGCACCATCGAGGTCCACGTCCTCTTTCGCCAGGCCAAGGGAACGGTCTGGTTCGATGACATCCGGGTGGACATGGCGCCCTTCGAGCTGCGGCATGAGCGGATGTGGGCAGGGGCCTTCGGCGGCCGTAGCATGGTGTTCGCCGCCAATGCCAGCCTGCCAGCTCGTTGGCAGGCGAGCGTACTCGGCCCGGGAGGGGTGGTCCACGAGAGCTCGGGAGAGGCCATGCCGGCGCGGGTGCAGTGGCGGAGCCCCGAAGCGGACCCCGCTGTCGGCGGTCCCTATGCATTGCGGCTGACGGCGTGGGACCTGCTGCGCGGGGAGGTGATCGAGAAGAGCTACCCGCTGAGCCTGGACGGCAGTGCGCCGGGCCGGTCCTACGCCCTGTGGACCGAGAGCAGCATGCAGCGGGTCCTCCCCAGTTCTCTGCCGGCGACGCAGCCGCCGCCGTCCTCAGCGCGGATCGCTTTGGCAGGCAACGAGTATGAGAGCTTCCAGGTGGTCCTTCTTCCCGCTCCGGGGGTCGAGCTGCGCGACGTTGCCGTCGAGGTGAGCGACCTGGTGTCGGCAGACGGCCGTAGCCGCATTCCGGCCGACGGCATCGAGTGGCAGCAGGTGGGCTACGTCCAGATGGAGAAGCTTTTTCACCATGCCGCCTACGCGGATGCGGTCCCTGGCTGGTGGCCGGACCCGCTTCTGCCGGTGGCGCGGGTGACGGTCCCTGGCGGATTCGCGCAGCCCCTCTGGTTCACGGTTTTCGCGCCGGCCGGGACCCCTGCCGGGGAGTATGCCGGCACTGTGGCGATGCGTCCGCCCGGGCAGCCCGCGGCCGAGGTCCCGGTGCAGGCCACGGTCTATGGCTTGGGGTTGCCGGTCCGGGGGCACCTCAAGACCGCCTTTGCCCTGATGGACGGTTACCTCGAGAGGCTCTACGGCAAGCCGCTCAAGCCCGACCTGCGGCAGGCCTATGGCGACTTCGTCCTGCGCCATCGGCTCAACCCGGACGACATCTCCCGCACCGCGCCGCCGGCCATCGAGGACCTGCGGCACTACCGGGACCGCGGCCTGAACGCGTTCAACGTCCTGAACCTGGTCGAGGAGCGCGGCGAACGGACCTGGGTCTGCTGGAGCCCGGAGGCAGTCTACACGCCCGAGTTCAAGCGCCGGCTCTGTGAACGGTTGGAGCCGGCCCTTGCCGAGCTTCGCCGGGAAGGCCTCCTGGACCGGGCCTACATCTACACCTTCGACGAGCGCGGCAAGGAGTTCTTCCCCATCATCCGGGAGTACTTCGGCATGGTCAAGGAGCGCTACCCGGAGATCAGGACCCTGACCACGGCCTATGTACCTCAGGACCCGGTGGCGATGCGGGATCTCAACGTCGACTGGAACTGTCCGGTGAGTTCCGTCTACCGCTTCCAGGACGCCGAGCGGTGTCGCGCGGCGGGGCTGCAGGTGTGGTCCTACATCTGCCTGGGGCCACGCTACCCTTACGCCAACTGGCTGGCGGACGATCCGCTGATCGAGGCGAGGCTGATCTGGTGGCAGGCCTTCCACCAGAAGCTGGATGGCTTCCTCTACTGGGGGCTCAACATCTGGGACCGGCGCCACAACGACACGCCCATCGACCCCGCTGCCGGGCCGTTGCTGGCCTGGAGCATCACCACGGGCGCGCCCGGCACCGAGTGGGAGCGACTGCACGGCGATGGTGAACTGCTCTACGCGGGCGTCCAGGGGCCGTTGGGCTCCATCCGGCTGGCGAACATCCGTGACGGCCTCGAGGACTACGAGTACCTGTGGCTCCTCAGCCAGGCGGAGGGCAGTGTCGAGACGGCCCGCGCCGCCTGCCTGCCAGTCACCACGAGTCTGACGCAGTTCACCCGCGAACCGGCCGTTCTGGCGGCGCAGCGTGATGCCATTGCGCGGCGCCTGGAGCAGGCCAAGCCTGTTCGCTGAGCGGATCCCGCACCGCACCGGCTCTGCCGGTCGCCCCGTCGAGGTCCCGCCTTTCCGTGGCGGCACCCGGCGGGGCGTGGCGGGCCTGGCCGTCGGTGGCACCGTTGAGGCAAGCTCCCGGCCAAGCCGGGAACGCCTGGAGGGCGGGTTCTCCGCAACCCGCCGCCGGGATGCGGAGAACCCGGCCTCCAGACCGCTGGGAGCTCTTGGCGTTTTCCGGCGGAGCTTCGCTAGCCGAACTCCTCATAAGCCTCGAAGAGCGCCAGGACGTTCGCCAGTGGCGTGTCGGGTTGGAGGTTGTGGGCCGTGCAGAGGATGTAGCCCCCCTGGTCGCCGGCAGCCCCGATCTGGCGGCGGACGTGCTGGCGGACCTCCTCTGGCGTGCCGTGCGGCAGGACCCCCTGGATATCGATGCCTCCCTGGAAGCAGAGGTCCCGGCCGAACTCGCGGCGCAGTTGGGCCAAGTCCATCCCGGCGGCCTGCGGCTGGAGGGACTGCAGGATGTCCAGGCCGCAGACGATGAAGTCTGGGATCAGCCCGACGACACTGCCGCAGGTGTGGTGCATCACCTTGAGGCCATAGCGGTGGGCCAGGTCGATGAAGGCGGCGAAGCCGGGACGGAAGAAGCGGCGCCAGGTATCGAGACTCATCATGGGCCCCTGCTGGGTGCCGAAGTCGTCGCCCATCATGAAGATATCGATCGCCCCCGCCGCGGCCTCGAAGACGCGCCGGTCGACCTCGAGGAAGTACTCGACGATGCGGCCGATGAGGGCATCCACCATGTCGGGCTCACGGGCGAGGTCCACGTAGGTCTGCTCCATGCCGCGCAGGTACATCATCGGTTTCAGTTGGGCGGTGCGGTCTAGCCGGTCGCCGGCGTTCACCACCGCGTAGCCATCGTGGGCGAGGCACTGCTGCCGGACCTGGGAGTAGTCCCACCCATCGGGGCTGGGCCAGCGCGGGTAGGCGGCCACGTCGGCAGGTGTCTGGGCGGCCTCCAGCGGCGCCTCGACCACGTGCTGGTAGGTCCAGGTATACCCCTCGCCCGTGACCGTCTCCGGCCGTCGGCGCACGCCCCACAGGTCCTCGACACTGCCATCCGGGTGCCGGCGCAGGGCCCGGCCCACGTAGGCGGGCCCTTCCACGTAGCGCAGGTCAGCGCCGATATGACGCAGAAGGGCCTCCCTATCCGGCAGCCCCCAGTGCTGGCGGAGACGCTCGGTGACCTCCAGGGTCGCCCAGTAGTCGCGCGGCAGCCGGTCCGGGTGCTGATGGGCCAGGGCGGTCAGGACACGCGCGCGGTGGTTCATGGGTTCGTGGGTTCCTTGGTCCGGGGGTGTCGCTACGCTCGACCCCCGGCTACGTTCTGGCACCTCTCCGGGGTGCATCAGAACCGGCCCGCAGACCGGGGGTGCGGCTACGCTCGACCCCCGGCCACTGTCTGGCACCCCTCCGGGGTGGCCCGCCATCCCGAAGGGATGCCAGAACGTAGCCGGGGGTTGAGGCGCAAGCGCCGGTACCCCCGGTATCAGGGACCACGCGGGTCGCACCCTGGAGGGGTGCCAGATCCAAGCACCAAATCCAAAGCACCAGATCCGGAACTCGGAACCCGAGCAGAGGCACCAAGAGCCAAGCACCAAGAGCCAGACTTGAGCCCCTGGCCCCTTTCCCATCGTCCCTCGGAACCCGGAACTCTGGAACCCTGGAACGCCTACCCATCGAACCGGACCGGCTCATGTGAAACTCGACGGCTCCGCGGTCGCGTTTCCTGCCCGCCATGGTCGGGCGGCCAGGGCGCCCGTCGGGCGCTGAAGCCGGGACTCCTGACCCAGAGTCCGTAACCGGCAGCCGGCAGCCGGCAGCCGGCAACCGGTGACCCGGGACTCCCGCCCTGCCTACTCTCCCATACGGAACGCCGGCGCGTAGCCGAAGGTCTCCCGGGCCCGGTCGATGGCCAGGAGCGGCGCGCGGCCGGGCAGGGGGCGTGTGGACCGGCTGGCCAGGTCTGGGCGAAAGTGCTGCAGCAGGTCCATGGTGGGTTCGGGGCAACGCGTGTCGCCGGCGGCGAGGGTGTAGACGCCGAAGGTGGGTAGCGTGGGGCACTCCAGGGCCTGGCGCAGGCCGCGCACGAGGTCGGTGACATGGACCCACTGGTACAGGTCATCGCTCCAGGCGGTCGTGGGCTTGACAGCCTGTCTCTGGGTGGCATAGGTCTCCGGCGACCAAACCCCGGCGAAGCGGAAGGCGGCGGTGGTCAGGCCGTAGGCCCGGGTGAACGCGGCGCAGGTCTCCTCGTTACAGCGTTTGCTCAGGCTGTAGGGGTCTTCGGGGACCGGGTCGAAGGACTCGTCCAAGGGCATGCTGGTGTAGGGGTCCGGCTTGCCGCTGAGGCGCCAGTAGAAGGTGCCGAAGGCGTTGATGCTCGAGGCGCAGAAGACGCGTCGGACGCCGGCGAGGCGAGCCGCGTCCAGGACGACGTAGGTCCCCACCACGTTCACCTGCATGATCTCCCGACCGCGATCGGCGTAGCCCGTAGGGTCTGCCGCCAGGTGGACCACGGCGTCCACCCCATCACAGGCCCGGCGCAGGGCGTCGAGGTCGCCGATATCGGCCTTGATGAACGGCCACTGGGTGGCGAACGGGGCCGGCCGCCGCTCCCTGCCGCCGGCGAACATGGTGGCTTCCTGCGGCGGGGCGGCGTCGGTCAGGCGCAGCCTGTGGTGCGGCTCCAGCTCCTGGATGAGGTGGCGCCCGATGAACCCGCAGGCACCGGTGATGAGGACTGTCATGGCCGCGTCTCCCAAGGGTGTTCGCCAGTCGCGCCGTGGCTGGTGAATCGGTCACTCCACCCCAGCCTGGTAGAGCAGGTAGGTGGCGATGAAGGCGATGCTGGTCACCAGTTCGTCGAGGTCCACCTGTTCACCGTCTCCATGGGCATACTCGAGGTGTCCGGCGCCACTGGTGAGAACCGGGAGTCCCGGGTACTCGGTCGCAAAGAGCCGCGCGTCACAGGAGACGGTCCAGCCGCGGATGGGCTGGTCCCGCCACATGCCTACCGCCTTGGCGGCAGCGACCGCGTTGCGCATGGCGGTCGACTCGGGATCGCCGTCGAAGGCTGCGTTATGGAGTTTGTCGTAGGTGACCTCGACGACGCGTCGTCCGGCGAGGCGGCGACCGATCCGGCGCAGGTAGTTCCCGGCCCCCGCCTCGGCGGCACGACGGACCCGGTCCATGATCTCGGTGATGTCATGCGTTGGCACGAACCCCTGACCCCCCTCGAGTTTGAGCGCGTCGGCGGCGTCCTCACCGTGCAGGCTGAGGCCGACCGTGCCGCCGCTGAGGGCCCCGATCCTGGCCTTCGAGCGGCACAGGGCCCGGACGAAGCAGGCCATCTTGGTGATGGCGCCGTCGTTCTCGAGGATCGACCCCATATGCCCGGTGGACCCGTGGACATCGCAGCGCCAACCGGTGGGCGTGCGCACCAGGTCGTAGTGGTGGTCCACCTTGGGCTTGCCGGTCGTGCGGTCGATGAAGGTGGTCTTGTCCCCGTAGACGGCGGTGTACTCAGCCAGGGCTGCCTCGATGGCATCGCGCACGCAGGCCTCGGCCGCCGGCGAGACGCTGCCGTCCTCCACGCCGATGTCGAACGAGACCTCGCCGCAGATGCGGCTGGGATGCTCGCCGTAGTGGCCGATCATGCCATGGCACGTCTGCACCGGGCGCTGCGGGAACAGGGCATGCCGGCTCTCGGCCTTGATGGCACGGCCCTCCTGCTCGAGCTGTTCATTGACGAAGGCGAACATCTCAAGGAGGTTGGCGCCCGGGCCGCGCAGGTCAGCCCGGTACCAGAGGGCCCCCCGGTTGGCCGGGTGGATGTCGTTGGCCGTGCACTCCAGCACCAGGATGGAGCCGTAGCGTCGGCGCAGGTCCCGGTCCAGCGCCAGCGACAGGGACCCATTGCCGCCGGTCTCCTCCTCGATGACCAGCATTCCCACCAGGTTCCGTGACAAGCGCCGCCCGCTGGCCTGAAGCGTGGTGGCCAAGACCTTCAGGGCCGCGACCATGGCGGCCACGGCTCCCTTGTCGTCGCAGGCGCCGCGGCCGTAGACGATGTTGCCCTCCCGGTGCGGGGGTATGTAGGGCTTGACCACGTCGATGTGGGCGTTGATGGCCACGCCTTGGGGGCCCTCGCCGCCGTCTGCGCCCGGGACGAAGTACAGCAGGTTCGAGCGTCCGGCGTAGACCCCCTCCGGCGGCAACCCTTCGGGTCGAGCCGCGGTCTTGGTGAAGTGGAGCTGCGAGAAGGCGGGGTGCCTGCGGACCCCCGGGTTCACCGGGCGACGCTCGCGCCGCGCGCCCGGGAAGGGCACCGCGTCCAGCTCGCGCTCGAGGGTACGGAAGACGGTGTCCTCGGCTGTGCGCATGCGCTCGATGTCCGGGTAGGGCGTCGTATCTACGGCGCACATCTCCAGGAGCAGGTCCGCGACATACTGCCGGAGTTCCGGTGTGCGGCTCGCGGCGATGACCCGGTCGACCAGTTCGCGCATGGAGCTCCCCGTCTGGGCTGAGTCCGCGGACGCCGGCCGGTGGCCGGCCGCACGCGTCAGGCCAGGACCTCGGAACAGACCTGTTCCAGCACCCCGACCGCCTCGACCAGGGCGTCCCGGGGGATGACCAGTGGTGGCGCGATCTTGACGCAGTCGCCACCGAGGCCCACCGGGGCGAACATCAGGAGCCCCCGCTGGAAGCACGCCTCGTTGATCCTCTGGGCGGTGTCCGGGTCGGGCTCGCGCGTGCCGGGCTTGACCATCAGCAGGCCTCCCACCAGCCCCCGGTGCAAGGCCGCACCGATGCGGTTCGGATAGCGCCGTCTCAGGCCATCGAGGCAGGGCCCAAGCACCTCACGGCCGAGATCGGCGGCCTTCTGCACCAACCCCTCCTCCTCGAGGATCCTCAGGCTCTCGATGGCGGCCACGACGGGCAGGGGGCTGGCCGAGTGGGTGCTGGTCATGGAACCCGGCGGGTACAGCCCCATGATATCGTTGCGGCCGATCACCGCCGCCAGGGGCAGGCTGGAGGAGACGCCCTTGCCGCAGCAGATGAGGTCGGGGGTCAGGTCGTAGTGCTGCCAGCAGTAGTACTTCCCCGTGCGGCCGAACCCCGACTGGACCTCATCCATCGTCAGCACGACGTCGTGAGTTCGGCACCAGGCGCCCAGGTCCCGCGCATAGGCGTCCGGGAGGAAGTTGGGGCCAATGCCCTGGTAGGCTTCGGTGATGACGCCGGCCACGTCCTCCGGCCCCAGCCCGTAGCGCTTGAGCGTCTCCTCGAACACCGCGAAGCGGGTGTCCGGGCAGCGGAACCCATCCGGGAAGGGCACCTGCACGAAGCCCTCCGGGAGCCGCACGATCCACTGTTTCAGGGCCGGGTTGCCGCCGATCATCTGGGCTCCCAGCGTGCGACCGTGGAAGGCGCCCTCGAACGAGACCATGACGTGCTTGCGAGGACCGTGTTGGCGCACGCCGTAGGTTCGGGACAGCTTCACCGCGTTCTCCGTGGCCTCGCTGCCCGTACTCAGCAGAAACACCTTGTCATCCGGCCGCGGCGCGGTGGCAGCCAGCAGGCGGCAGAGCTCGGCCCGCGCCTCATGGGCGAACACGTAGGTGGCCAGCAGCGGCTTGTCGATCACGCGGTGCAGCGCTTTGCGGATCCTGGGGTGGCCATGGCCGACGTTGGCGACCAGCACACAGCTCGACCAGTCGATCCAGCAGTTCCCCCAGCGGTCCCAGACCTGGAAGCCTTCGGCCCGATCCCAGATGATCGGCGGCTGGCCCTGCATGCTCATCGGCTCGAAGCGCGCCAGCGCCTCGAAGATCGGCAGCGATTCGGGCACCGGGATGGGAGTGGCGATCCGACGATAGGGCGTCTCGACCTTCGGAACATCACACGGGACCAGGTTGTACTTGTGGCCAGCCATGGGCGGACAGACCTCCTGCAGGACGGCGCCAGGTTCTCCCGGCCACGACGCGACGATGCGGCGCCGTCCAGAATGGGGGAATCTACTGCCAGCCGTTGGGCGTTGCCACCTGCGGGTCGAGTAGGAAGGCGATGTCATCGGCTCTCAGGGCCGCCAGGCCGGCCGGGGCTCCTTCGAGCATGCGGTTGAAGAGCTCTCGCTTGGCGGCCTGGAGCTGCAGGATGCGTTCCTCGATGCTCTGCCTCACCACCAGCCGGATGGCGGTGACGGTCTGGGTCTGGCCGATGCGGTGGGCCCGGTCGGTGGCCTGGTCCTCGACCATCGGGTTCCACCAGGGGTCGTAGTGGACCACGGTGTCGGCCCCGGTGAGGTTCAGGCCCGTTCCCCCGGCCTTCAGGCTGAGCAGGAACACGGCGATGGAACGGTCCCGGTTGAAGCGGTCGACGCGCTCCTGGCGGTCCAGGGTGGCGCCGTCCAGGTACTCGAAGGCGATGGCGTTGGCATGGAGCCACTCGGGGAAGAGCGCCAGGACGCTGGTGAACTGGCTGAACACGAGGATGCGATGGCCGCTGTCGATGGCCTCGAGGATGACCTCCCGGGCCAGTTCGAGCTTCGCCGAGGGGACGGGACCCGAGCTCTCTGGCAGCATGTCGCGCGGCAGGAGACCGGGGTGGCAACAGGCCTGGCGCAGGCGCAGCAGCAGCGACAGCATCTCGACACTGCACCCCTGCCAGTGCGCGCGGCCCCGCGCCAGCAGGTGCCGGCCTGCCGCCAGGAGGGTCTCGTAGACGCGGCGCTGTTCGTCCGGCATGTCGCAGTAGAGGACCTGCTCGATCTTCGGCGGCAGTTCCGAGCACACGGCGGCCTTGGTGCGGCGCAGCACGAAAGGGTGAAGCAACGGCGCCAGTTCGCCGGCAACGGCGGCGGTCTCGCCAGCCGCGGCACGCGTCTCGTAGTCCCGCCGGAACTCCCGGTGGGTCCGCAGGTAGCTGGGCAGGAGGAAGTCAAAGAGCGACCAGACCTCTCCCAAGGAGTTCTCCAGGGGCGTCCCGGTCAGCACCAGGCGGTGGGCGGCGCGGAGCTGTTTGCAGGTGCGGGCGTTGGCGGTGTAGGGGTTCTTGATGTGCTGGGCCTCATCGAGGATAAGGTAGTCGAGGGCGACCCCATCGTAGTCGGCGATGTCCCGCCGCAGGAGAGCGTAGGAGGTGACGGCCAGGTGCACCTCCGGCAGGCGCCCGATCAGGGCCCGGCGGTCGTTGCCCTGGATGGCCACGCAGCGCAGGCCCGGTACGAAGCGGGCCGCCTCCATGAGCCAGTTCTGGACCAGGCTGGTCGGGCAGACGACAAGGGAAGGCGCCCGGCTGCCCGCGAGCGCCCTGGCGGCAAGGGCCGCGAGGGCCTGGACCGTCTTGCCGAGGCCCATCTCATCGGCCAGGATACCGTGGACGCCGCAGGCCTCCAGGAGCTGGATCCAGGCCACGCCGCAGCGCTGGTAGGGTCGCAGCCTCAGCCACAGGTCTGGGGGCACCGGCTGTCGGGGGAGGGTCGCGGGGGCCAGGAGCTGGTCCCGAAGCCGTTGCCAGGGGGTCGGTTCACCCTCGCAGAATGGCGCGGCTGCCTCGGCCAGGGGGATGGCCGCATGGCGCTCGAAGCGGAAGGCCTGGCCGCCCTCCCGGGCCCGGCCGTGGGTCTCCAGCACGTTGAGAACGCGCCGCACGTCTCCCGGCAGCCGAACGGTGGTGCCATCGCTCAGGGCGAGGAACGTACGGCCCTGGCGGATAGCCTGGACCACGTCCTCCCAAGGCACGCGGCGACCCTCGCCATCCAGCAGTTCACAGCGGGCTTCGAACCAGGTCCCCGACTCCTCGCCTGCCCGCAGCCTCAGGCGCAGGTCACCGGTGGAGCGCAGGTGGGAGCCGAAGCGGGGACTCCAGTATAGGTCCCACACCGACTCCAGCCCCGGCAGGTGGTGCCGAACGAACTCCCAGACGGGCTCCGCCCCGGCCAGGTGGAAGCACTCCCGGCGGCCCGGCAGGACCTTGAAGCCCATATCCCTGAGGCGCTGAACGGAGGCCTGTTCAGCACCGGCATCTCGACCGATGAGGCGGCGGTTGTCCCAGAGGGCGCCAGGACCGTCCAGGCCCACGTTGACGCCGCCGTACCCGAAGGCGATGAGGGCGTGGATGCCGCGCTGGTCCCAGTCGAGATTCAGCACGGGTCGGCAGCGGCCCTGTTGGACCGTCACCTCG
>Ga0172371_10004563_pt1 | contig 20879 bp, 17 predicted proteins | sample Lak12m_FD_114543 | JGI IMG/M metagenome (GOLD analysis project Ga0172371, IMG submission 114543) | Freshwater microbial communities from Kabuno Bay, South-Kivu, Congo - kab_022012_12m | ecosystem: Environmental > Aquatic > Freshwater > Lake | place: Democratic Republic of the Congo: South-Kivu... | reverse complement strand
ATGATATGCGGCGCTTCAGCGTCGCCAATCACACGTAATGATTCAAGATTGCTTTTCCTTTGTTCATCTTTCAAGCGACGATAAAGCCCATCATTAGGCAATCGATCAGTCACCAAAACGATTGCATCCATATCAACCTGGGTGATTTGACCAGTCACAGTACATGCCAACACAACGTGATCGCTGTGAATTTCTTTGAGCGATTTTTGGGTGATGATCTCAGCGCCTAGTTTGAGCAACCTTCGCTGCGTGGCTTCTTGTTCGAGCGTATTTTGCGACCAATAAGCAACCAAAGGCGCTGGTGTGACTAGCGTCACCTGACGACCTTGTTGAAGAAGCAATTCCGCCAACATACTGCCCATATAATAATGATCGTCATCATAAACAAGCACGCGACCTGTTGGCAACTCCCCTATCATCAGATCATCTGGTGTGTAAACATGGTTCAAATCATACCCTGGGATTGGATAGAACTGATGTCTGCCAACGCCATCGCGCCGCCACTGTGCGCCAGTCGCCACGATGATATGCTTAACACCGCTATCGATGACATCGTTGACATCCATTTGACTACCAGGGTAAAGCGTGATATTGCTCATCTTCTTGATCTGGCTTAAACGCCAATCGACGACCCGTCGCCACTCAATCAATCCTGGTAAAGCGGATTCGAGGATCACTCTTCCGCCAAATTCACGAAGAGCGTCAAGCAAGAGGACCTGGTATCCACGCGCACCTAAGGCACGCGCACATTCCAACCCAGCCGGACCAGCGCCAACAACCATGATCTCCTGATTGGATTTCTTGGGTGAAATGATCTCGGGATGCCAGCCGCGCCGCCATTCCTCACCCATGGTTGGGTTCTGCGTGCAGCGGATTGGAATTCCCAAATTATCGGCGCTTGCGCAGATATTACAACCGATACATTCACGGATGTCCTCGATGCGGTTCTCTTTTATCTTTTGTGGCAAGAAAGGATCCGCAATCGAGGGACGCGCCGCACCAATTAGATCCACAATGCCGCGCTGGACGGCTGAGAGCATCGCTTCCGGTGTGGTATACCTACCCACCCCGACCACAGGTTTGCTGGTTAATGATTTCACGAATTGAATATACTTCTCTTGATAAGCTTCGTGTTCAAATCGGGATGTGGCTGAATCGTGGCTCCAATCGCTGATATTGACATCCCATAGATCAGGCAGCTCCGCCAATAAAGCGATAATATCATGTCCTTCGCCTTGATACGTGATGCCTTCTTTGCTCAAGAGTTCATCCACGGCTAATCGCACGGCAACCGCGCATGTATCACCAACCGCTTCTTGGGTATCTTCAATTAGCTCTCTCAGGAAGCGCGTTCTATTTATAAGGCTGCCGCCATATTCATCCGTACGCTGATTGGTTCGTCGTAATAAGAAATGCATCGCCAACGATAAATTGTGACCGGCATAGCAATAGATAATATCAAACCCAGCCTGTTTGGCGCGCAGCGCCGCTTTCCGATGCCAACGACGCAAATTGCGGATATCCTCTTTATCCATTTGATGGGTCTGTCCAGGAGTATAGCCATCAAAGCCGATCGAAACCGGCGCTAAGCTCGTCGAACGAGAATACAAATTCGCGGCATGTCGACCGCCATGCGTCAACTCAATGCCTGCCAAAGCGCCATATTGGTGGACTGCCTCTGCCATTTGCGCCAATGCGGGGATATCGACATCATCCCAGATACGACCTTCGATATTCGGCGCCAGATCACTGCTGTGATGGATCTCGACTTCTTCAGTGCATACCACTCCCCACCCGCCTTGCGCCTTGATCTTGCGCATTTCGGTGAGCGCCTGCGGCATACGATAACCCATACCATTGCAGTGTGGCGCCTGATAGAAGCGGTTTGGCGCAACGACCGCACCGATTTTGACCGGTTCAAAGAGGATTGAAAAGCGATCATCCATGGATTCTTCCTCATCCAAATAAGGCTGCCTAATCAAGAATCTGGCAGCCTTTTAATCAATCGATATACAAGTAAATAATTTCGTTAAGCTTTCATACTACGCGACATGGTGTAACGTAAAGCCTGTCGATTAGCTTCCATAACACGTTCATTGAGCTGTGCATTTTCACCACTTTGCGATTGCATGACCAAGTTGGCGAGCATATCCATGAATTCTTGATTGATATTCTCATCATTCTCTTCTAGGAATTTCTGACGTGCTTGCTCATCGGGCACAGCTAAATATTCCTTGACCAATTCGAATTGAGGAGGCGGTGTATTGGCATTCTCGATGAAGTCGAGGATCTTTTGCAACTTGGCTGATTTGGCGAGGTCTCCTTTTTGACGAGCTTCCTTCTGTTGCTGATCTACCTCATGCAAGAAGTACTCATCAACGGCTGGTAAGTACTGTTCCATGACTTGATCAATCTCGCTATCTTCCAATTCCAGTATCTTCTCCAGATTCTTCTGCGTTGCAGCTACATGTTCTTCAATCTGCTTATCGACTTCATCGACATAAGCTAACAATTTCGATCGTAAATCGGTCAAACGAGCGCGACCATCGCCACGCGCGCGGTCAATTCGATCACTTAGTTTTGCGAAGAATTCATAATCCATAATCGGACGTACCAAGCTGACCAAGGCACGCACTTTTGTATCCGTCTCTGCCTTTACCACCATTTCGAGGATCTTGTCATGCGTGATATTATCTCCGAGCGCTTTTAACTCGCTAATAATAGCGTTCACTTCTTGGGATTCCGCTGATAATTTCTTCCCATAGGTTGAAAGAACAACCAAAATATTCTGTAAATTGGAGAGCGCTTTAGCGCTGTTCTGATCGCCGCTTGCCATAGAGACCTGAATCAGTTGATTGAGTAAACCAAAAAATTCATTATCGATCAGAGCATCTTCTTGATTGACGACTTCTTTTAAAACACTCTCATCGGTGATCTCAACCAGGCGTTGGATCAATTTCAAGCGGTTCTGCTGCGCATCGATCATCTCGCGCGTGATGCCATCCGCTTCGAGCACTTTTTCCACCATGCTTTGTTTCGATAGGAAAGCTTGCGGTTGGAACAGATATCCTTTTCGTTTTTCTTGGGGTAAATTTTTTACGACTTCATTGATCAAATTTCCAATGACCCTCTCTTGTTCATTACGCGGCAACCCAAGTTCGGGAGGCATATAGGTTAACAAGAGCTCTTTTTCAGGATCATGGTAAACGATCGGCGTCGCTAAGTTGCCTTGATAACCACAGAGTGGGCATTGCACGAAATTACCCGCTCCAGATAGTAGACGTTGTTTCGCGCCCGGGTCTTGATTGACATCAAATAATTGATCGATATCTGCCGTGATGGGTTGTTTACAATTTGGACATTTTACGGTTGTTTTTGGCATTCTTGTCTCCAATTCATTTTGATATTTACATTAACAATAAGAAAATTCCAGAAACCTACTCATCGCGCGGTAAGGAAAAACAAATTCTGGCTCCATCGCCTGGTTTCGGATCGACCCAAATACGACCTTTATGCGCTTCAATTACCGCTTTAGCAAGATATAAGCCTAAACCAGCGCCTTTGGTTGTTTTGGATGCTTCGCTGGCGCGATAGAAACGATCAAAAATATGTGGGATATCCTCTACAGCGATACCAGGTCCATCGTCTCGAACACAAATGATCACCTGTGTAGGTCTGATTTGTCCACTGACGATGATCTCACCACCATCGGAGGAATATTTGATTGCATTTTGGATCAGATTGTTAAGAACTTGGGTTAGACGATCTTCGTCACCAAGGATAATCGGAAATTTGTCAGCGAAGTCAATTTTAATCGTGTGTTGTTCGGTTTGAGTTTGGAACTTCTCGACAACGCGTTTTACTAGGGTGTCGAGGGCGACATCGCATAAATTGATCGCAAGCGCTCCAGCCTGCAAGCGAGAGGCATCAAGAAGATTATCAATTAAAGAAGTCAATCGATCTGCTTCTTCTTCGATCACCTCTAGACTATCTTGAACAATTTCGCGATCCCAACGGGCATCTTCACGCCTAAGCGTACTGACATACCCTTTGATCAAGGCGACCGGAGTCTTTAACTCATGACTAACCACGGAGATAAAAGTGCTTTTTAATTCTTCTGCCTCACGAAAACGAGTGATATCGCGCACAGAAGCGATGATATTGAGTAAATTGCCTTCAGGAGATAAAAGCGGAGCATAGGTAACCCCTACTGGAATAGGGAGTTTGTCATGTCGGATCAAGTCTCCTTCAACATAAAGCGTTGCGTTTGGAGTCAATGGCCAACCGCCTGCTTCCGCCTGTTCAAGGCTCAATCCATCCTCCCTTTTTGCAAAACGGATCACTTCTTCATGATCTTTACCAAGGATCTCATTCGTTGGAATTCCAAGCATATGAGAGAGCGCCGGATTACAATGTTCAATCATATGATCAGAAGCTAAAATGATAATGCCATCGGCTACAGAATCGATCAAAGCGCCAGTACGTTGCTCTTCTTGTCTCAAACGGGTATAAAGCTGAGCGTTGCGCACCGCTATGGCAGCTTGATCAGCAAAACTCTGCAGGATGCGCTTGTCATTGGTGGAGAAAACACCTAGGTAATTGCGAAAAATGAATAAAACGCCAATCACTTGGTGACGAGCGACCAATGGAAGCGCCACACTGGTGATCAAACCCAAGCTGGCGGCATTGGTCATACGCTGAAGCAGGCGATTAATTCGCGATAGCTCATTGATAGCTGTCTCTTCCACCTCCGGCATTTCCGAGAAAATGGGTTGAAGCTGACGGAGAAAGGCATTTGTTATCCCTTGTGAAACCATCACCCGCCAACCATCTTGAGGATCTCTCAGGGAGATTAAACCAGCTTGCCCAGCTAACATTTCAATAGATATCTTAAGAATACGCGCTAAGACATTATCGAGATCTAACTCCTGAGTGATCGCCTGTAAGATCTCGAGCAGATAATCGCGCTGGCGTATTCGGAAATCAGGCAACAACGATCTCAAACTCTCTTTCGCTCAAGGTGATCGCTTCATCGAGAACCTCAAGCGCGAAATCAACCTGTTCTTTGGTTACCATTAAAGGTGGCGAGATACGGATAGTATTCTTCCCACATCCTAGGAATAACACGCCGCGTTCAAAGGCTTTCTGAACAATATCTTCGCTCAATTCTGCAGCGGGCTGCTTGGTTTCGCGGTCAAGCACAAATTCAACACCGATCATCAAACCGATGCCACGCACTTCGCCAACGCTGGGGTGTTTTAAAAGAAGCTGTTTGGCTTTCTCAATCGTATACGCGCCTACTTCAGCGGCATTTTCGAGATATCCTTCACGAAGCGCTTTGATGGTAGCGGAGGCAGCCGCGCAGGAGACTGGATTACCACCATAGGTATTACCATGCGAACCTTTTGACCAGTTCATGATATGCTTTCGAGCAATGATTGCGCCAAATGGCATCCCGGAGGCAATCCCTTTGGCGGAAACTACGATATCCGGTTCGACATCAAAATTCTGGATTGCCCACCATTTCCCGGTGCGCCCCATACCAGATTGGACCTCATCGGCGATCAAGAGTATTCCGTACTGGTCACAAATTTTTCGCAAGCCCTGGAAGAATGCTTTCGAAGGGACAATATAACCACCTTCGCCTTGAATGGGTTCTACAACGATAGCAGCTACATCTTCAGGGGGAACCAAACGTTGGAAAACCTGCTCTTCGAGATAACGCAAAACAGTCTCCCCATAATCCTCGTCTGGCTGAGAGGCAAGAAGCTGCCGGTAAGGGTTGGGGTATGGGATATGGGTAACGCCATTCGCCAAGGGATAAAAACCGCGGTGATAATCGGCTTTGCTGGCGGTTAAAGTTAAAGCGCCATAGGTACGACCATGAAAACCGCCTAAGAAACCAATGATCTGTGTACGTCCAGTATGATATCGAGCGAGCTTGATCGCCCCTTCAACGCTTTCAGTCCCCGAATTGGTTAGAAAGACTCTCGAAGGACCTTCGAAGGGTGAAATCTTATCCAATTCCTCAGCAATATTGATCATATTCTCATGATAAAAGTCCGAGGAGATATGAAGGAATTTCTGCGCCTGTTTTTGAATCGCTTCAACCACAACCGGATGGCTGTGCCCAGTGGAAACCACTGCAATGCCAGCCGCGAAATCCAAAAAATGATTCCCATCCACATCCCAGACATCAACACCCTTTCCATGATCCATGACGAAAGGATAGGCGCGAGGATATGAAGTAGAAACGACCTTTTTGTCTCGCTCAATCAATGCCTTGGCTTTGGGGCCCGGCAAGTTCAACTTCTGCATTTTTACTCCTATTTGACAGTGAATTAAACTGTCATTATTGAATGAATTTTATTAGCAATGAAACATTCGAATACAAGCCTAAAAATTATACCGCGAACCTTTCAAGCTGCGGCATGGGATTTCTATTTTTTTCACAGAGCGCCTCAGTGAAATCACAAAGATGCACAGAGTCTTTTTTTAAGGTCGGGAACTTTCGCGAGGGTAAATCGCAAGAAAGGAGTATAATCCTAACTTATGAATGAAAAAGCCCAGATGGCATCGCCTCAAACAAACTTTCAATTTGAACTGATCGCGCAAGATGGACGGGCGCGCGCCGGCATCTTTCATACACCACACGGCGACCTGCACACACCGGTCTTTGCGCCGGTCGGCACACAAGCCACCGTGAAAGCGCTCACCCCAGCGCAATTATCCGAATTAGGCGCCTCGTTGGTATTAGCCAACACCTACCATCTTTACCTAAGACCAGGCGATCAGCTTGTTGCAGAGATGGGCGGCTTGCATGAATTTATGAACTGGCGTAAGCCGATCTTAACCGACTCGGGTGGTTTCCAGGTCTTCTCCCTCGCCAGCAGTCGGAAAGTAGACGAGAATGGCGTGATCTTCAAAAGCCATATCGATGGCTCAGAGCATATCTTCACACCGGAAAAGTCGATCGCCATTCAGGAAAATCTGGGCGCAGATATCATTATGGCATTTGACGAATGCGCCGAGCCTTATGATCGTGAATATAATCTCCAAGCGATGCAGCGCACACACGCATGGGCAATGCGCTGCAAGGAAGCCAAGCGCCGTGATGATCAAGCCCTATTCGGCATTGTGCAAGGCGGCGTCTTTCCCGACCTGCGCAGAATGTCGGCTGAGTTCATCGCCGATCTGGACTTCCCAGGGAATGCGATCGGCGGTCTTTCGGTGGGAGAGACGAAAGCAGAGATGAATGCCATGTTAGAAGTCGTCGATCCGATCCTGCCGGAGGATAAACCGCGCTATTTGATGGGCGTTGGCACAAGGCTTGATTTTATCAACGCGGTCATGCGCGGGGTCGATATCTTTGATTGCGTACTGCCGACACGCTTGGCGCGTCATCACGCCGCCATGACCAAAGAGGGACGCTTGAATATGATGAACGCCCAATATGCTAACGACCCGCGTCCGATCGAAGAAGGCTGCACCTGCTACGCCTGTCAAAATTTCACGCGCGCCTATATCCGTCACCTGATCGTGGCGCGTGAACTCTTAGCCGCCACACTGCTCTCGATCCATAATATTCACCATCTCTTGCAGATGATGCAGAAGATCCGTCAGGCGATCATCGAAGGCTCATTCGCTGACCTGACAAGTGATTTTCTAAGCAAACATGCTGCAAATGAAAACGAAGCATAAAGGCAAAATCTCTTACCGAAACAAAGGAAACAGGCGATATGACACTCTTCCAATCCATCATTTTAGGGATCGTGCAAGGTCTAACCGAATTCTTACCCATCTCCAGCTCCGGTCATCTGGTGATCATCCCCTATCTGCTCGGTTGGCAATTACCTGAAGCAGACGCTTTCATCTTTGATGTATTGATCCAGGTAGCGACCTTGATCGCGGTCTTTGCCTATTTCTGGAAAGATATCACCGAGATCGTTCAGAGTATGATCGTTTGGATGATCAAGAAAAAACCGTTTGCCGAAGCGCAAGCCAGACTGGGTTGGTACTTGCTTCTCTCGACACTGCCAGCGGGAATATTAGGTTTATTGCTGAAAGAACACGTTGAACGCGCCTTTGCCAGCCCACGAACAACCGGTTTCTTCCTGATCGGGACTGCGCTGATCTTGTTGATCGCGGAAAAAGCGGGCAAACGGAATGTCGATTTAGAGGATATCGATTGGAAAGACGCGCTTTGGATCGGCTTTTCGCAAGTTCTGGCAATCTTCCCAGGCATCTCTCGCTCAGGCGCAACCATCGCCGGAGGTATGACCAGGAATCTCAACCGCCCATCCGCAGCGCGCTTTTCCTTTCTGATGTCAATCCCGGTCATGTTAGCCGCGGGTGGATTAGCGATGCTTGATCTGATCGATCTGCAGCAAAGTATGAGCGCTAGCGGATCGACGAACTTATTGTTGACATTCATCCCCGGTTTTATTGCTGCAGCTATCACGGGTTATTTGTCGATCCGTTGGCTGATCGGCTATTTGAAGAAACACCCGCTGTATGTCTTCGCGATCTACTGCGTGGTGGTGGGTGGGGCGATCGTGGTGATGAGCTATGTGAGATGAGGGAGAAGAGGGTTAATGGTTAACGGTGGGGAGAGGGGAGACCGCGAGACATTGACTCCCCTTCCCCCTTTATAGGGGAAAGGGCTGGGGGTGGGGGTGTCAGTCAGGATAGCCTCCTAACCTACTTTACGCCTCATAGGGGAGATGGGGGTAACTATGTTCAATATTAATCACTAAATTTCTTGACGAGATGTATGCTCTAAACTATACTATTTTTATCAAAAAAGAAAATATCCGAGCGCGATAGAAATTGGAAAGCGGGACACCTTTTTGTTTGTGAAGGTTTCCATTTTTCAACATATTGTCCAAATTTCGAGTAATAATTACCCAAGAACGAATCAAGGAGTCCAATCATGCCAGACGAGAAAGTGATCCTTGTTACCGGTGTATCTGGATTTTGGGGATCGCAGGTAGCTTCGAAATTACTCTCCGACCTCAGTTTTGATAAAGAACATCCAATTCATGTGATTGGCTTGGATATTGAGCCGCCATCGCCGCCTATCGAAGGTTTGGATTTCATTCAGGCGGATGTGCGTAATCCCTATTTGAACGAATTGCTGCATAGGGAGCAAGTTGATACAGTCTGTCATCTAGCCTTTAAGGAATGTGTCAAGCATACCGAAGCCAATTTTGACTTGAACGTCATGGGCACGATGAAGCTCTTAGGCGCTTGCGCGGAAGCCGATGTTCGCAAGGTCGTTCTCAAGAGCAGTATGACGGTTTACGGCGCTTATCCATCCAATCCCGCTTTCATCACTGAAGAGCAGGAGATCCAAGGCGTTCGTAAATACGGCGCCAATCGTCACCTACTTGAAATCGAATCCTTTTGCAATGGTTTTCGGCGTCAGCAGCCGGATTTGATCCTCACCATTCTGCGTTATCCAAATATCATTGGTCTGCGTTGCGATACCGCTATGACCCGTTTTCTTAGACAACCCACTGCGCCAGTCTTGATGGGTTTTGACCCGCGAATGCAGATCATCCATGAGAAGGATGTAATCAACAGTTTGGCGCACGCGGTTCTAGTTGATAAACCGGGCGTCTATAATATCGCTGCCGAAGAAGTCATGACCCTCAGGCGAATTACTGGCTTATCGGCTAAGATCACCTTTCCCATCTTTCACCCATTGGCTTATGGCAGTCAGGATATCATCAACAATCTTGTGGTTGAAGGATTAACCAGTTTCCCGATTGAGCTGGATTTCCTGCGCTATGAATGTGTCGGCGATCTGGAAAAAATGCGTACCAAGTTCGATTATCAGCCAAGTTATACCGCCATTGAGGCTTTGCGTGAATTTGCAGGCGAACAACGTTTGAGAAGATATATAACCGGTGAACCGCTGCTAGAATATGATCAGGAAAGATTAAAGGATACCCTTGATCGTAGGCAAAGGGAACGCGAATTAGCCGATCAAAGCGAAGTTAAGGATGAGTAGAATGGTCGAAGAGCAAAAATCAACTGATGATGAAAAGGCGATCGATCCTCAACTCGATCACAAAGACACATCCCTCGAATTGTCCCAAGCCGATGAAACATCTCAAGAGAAGTCTGGTTTGAGCGCTTCAAGCGAGTTTGCTTCTGAGCAGGTCATTGATGAGCAAGAGGTCAAACGTCGGGAATTGATCACCGAACTGGATGCTTTGGTTGAACGCGTCCAAGATGTGACCGGTTACTATGCCCCTCCATTCTCTCGTGATCGATTGATCTATCTGATTCGTAACAGCTTCGATCAATATTCTCCCTCTGCTGGGACATCTCTGATCAGAAAAATCTCGCACACGATCCATGAAGACATCCTCAATATCGAGACCTGGAAAGGTGTCTGGTATGTGATCAATTATATTGTTGATAGCCAATTGGGTTTTATTAAACGGCGTATGCGCGGCGAGTATGAAACCGATGAATGGGGCTTTGATCCTGGATTCGTGCAAGCGGTGACGCCTTTTATTGAATTCATGTATGACACTTATTTTCGAGTGGAGACGACTGGCATTGAGAATATTCCCGAAGAAGGACGCGCTATGTTGGTATCCAATCATTCTGGTGTGTTACCTTGGGATAGCGTCATGATCGCGGCTGCGGTATATAAAGAACATCCTTCGCAACGTTTGGTGCGTAATCTCTTCGCTACATGGTTCGTATCCCTGCCTTTCTTCGCCAATTTATTTATAAAACTTGGCCAGATTTTGGCAAATGAAGATAACGGTATTCGCTTGTTGGAACAAGAGCAGTTGATCGCCGTTTATCCAGAAGGCACGAAAGGAGTCGGTAAACTGTTCAAAGATCGCTACCGGCTGGCTCGCTTTGGGCGCGGTGGTTTTGTGCGCATGGCTTTGAAAACCGGCGCGATGATGATCCCAGTCTCGGTGGTTGGCGCGGAGGAGATCTATATCTCTATCGCCAAATCGCAATTCATCGCTGATCTGATCAAATTTCCATTTTTCCCAATTTCTCTGCGTTGGCCGCTTCTTGGTCCGCTCGCTTTTATCCCTTTTCCAACCAAATGGTATATTGATTTTGGCGAACCTATTCATACCGATCATTATGACGGTAATAGCGAAAATAACCTGGCGTTAGTGTCGGAGTTGAGTGATCAAGTGCGTAATATCATCCAAGAGATGCTGCTTGAACGCCTTTCAAAACGCAAATCAATATTCTTTGGATAGTGAACCGATTTTCTACAGTCATCGTTGATCTCTGGTGAGCCTAGAAAGAGCTGCTTTGTTGATGGTTTAGCGCTTGAAAGTCAAAAATGCTTGAAATTGATGAAGTTGACAAGATCCATTTTCGCGGGTATAAGCAGATTGTGGTGGTTTGATGCGCATATTATCTCTCAGTGATAAGGTCATTTCATTTATATACGGTCCTCCTGTGAAGGAACGTTTCAAAGAAATTGATTTAGCGATCGGATGTGGAGATCTGCCGTATTATTATTTGGAATATGTATTGACTGTCTTAGGTATTCCCATGTACTATGTGCGCGGAAACCATGACAAAGTCATTGAGTACACGACCTATGGTCAACGTACGCGCCCCCATGGCGCTATAGACCTGCATCGACGTGTGATCAACCATGATGGATTGCTCTTGGCTGGCGTGGAAGGCAGCCTTCGTTACCGGGTTGGCAAATTCCAGTATTCGCAGGAGGAGATGTGGGGGCATGTTTTTGGATTGATCCCCGGGCTGTTCAGAAACCGTCTTCGTTTCGGTCGCTACCTGGATATCTTTGTTACCCATGCGCCTTCTGTTGGTATACACGATAAGGACGACCTGCCGCATCGTGGCATCAAAGCCTTCCATTGGTTTGTGAAAGTCTTTCAACCAGGCTACCATGTTCACGGTCATATCCATGTCTATCGTCCCGATGAAGTTATCCGGACTCACTTTGGTAAGACCCTGGTTTTGAACACGTTTGGTTTTAAAGAGTTTGAGATTGATATAGAATCTTTGAATGATCATAGAACTTAGATCGATCTTGAGCGTATATAAAGCAGGATCGAGATTTAATAGGAACGAATGAATGGCTTTAGAACAATTAGCAAGTAGTGATTATGAGCGCGCCGTTTCACGCGGTTTTTTCCGCAAGGCGCTTAATAGACTCACGGGCGCCGAAAATAAGCTTTTACCATTTGATGAAGTGCGCGCGCGTCTGCCTATGTCTGGGCAATCGTATCGCGGTTTGAAACAGGTCGAGATCGACAAGATTGTAGGTAGCTTTGGAAGATACTTGGATTTCGATCGCGTTTTCCTCCCCATTCAGCGCGCCACCAAGGATCGTTGGGTGAGTATCGATAAAGCGCATTATCAACAGATACCCTTACCTCCGGTAGAATTATACAAGATTGGTGAGATTTACTTTGTCAAGGATGGCAATCACCGTGTCTCTGTTGCTCGTCAGAGAGGGCAGCTCTTTATCGATGCTTTTGTGACTGAGATTGATACCCCTGTACGATTATCACCGGATTTGACCATGCGTGATCTGGATATTAAGCGCGAGAATGCTCTCTTTATGGAGAAGACCAAGCTGAACAAATCGCGTTCTGATGCTGAGATTGAATTCACAGTTCCCGGATTGGCTGAAGTTGCGATCAATAAGATTGATAATCATTGTTGGTATTTAGGAGAGTGTAAACAGCGCGAAGTCGCTTTCGAGGAAGCGGCGATCTCCTGGTATGACCAGGTCTATCAACCGCTTGTCGAACAGATCCGCGCTCATAATCTAGTTGATGACTTTAAAGGTTCCAGCGAAGCAGATCTATGTCTCTGGACGCTTGAATATCGGAAATACCTCATTCAAGCATCCGCCAGCGATAATGTCAACGCTGAAACGCAGGCATTGCATCAATTGATTGGGGATTATCCTCTGCCAGCAGTAAAAAAGTTGATCGCTTTCATCAAGGAATCGGATTGGTTAAATGAATTCACCTTGCAGCGTGAACGGGCTCATTTTTTGAATGAAACCCAAATAAATAATATTCGTCCCGACGCGCTGATAAAGTGTTCCTTGCCCGGGATGTACTATCGCCTATTAGAACATATATCCGTTCATCGCTGGTATTTGGGAATCGAGCGCGGATCAGAGGTCTCCTTCAGCGAAGCGGTTGCCTCGTGGTATGATCATGTCTATATGCCCTTGATCCAGGTCATCCATGAGCAGGATATCCTCAAGAATTTCCCTAAACGGACCGAGACCGACCTGTACCTTTGGATCATTCAACATCAATGGCATTTGCGCGAAACTTACGGGAGTGATATCCCCTTAGACGAGGCAGCTGAAGATTTTTCACATGGATTTTCAAAGCGATCGATGCAGAAATTTTTCAATCGTATTAGAGATTTTTTTGGTATAAAATAATCTTTTTTTAATTGTCTCAAAAAATGGAGTGAGAGAATAATGATCCCAAAATTGACTTTTTTTAGTGAACTGGAAGAAGATCAACTTTCCGATGTATTTACGGATCAGACGATCAATGATCTTGTTGCGATGGATGCCAGTATCAGCCTAGGATTGATTGATCTCAACCTTCAAAGAGCTCGGCTTGTTCAAAAGCTCAATCAAGCTGGTATTCCTGTGATTGCTTGGTTATTGCTTCCTAAGAGCCAAGGTTATTGGTTCAATCTGGATAACGCCGATCAGGCACAAATGCGTTATATGGATTTCTTGGAATGGACCGAAGAGCATGGCTTGACCTGGGATGGTGTTGGTTTGGATATAGAACCAGATATCCGCGATCTAATGAGTATCGCCAAAGATCGCCAGCAATTTTTTCCCAAAGTAACTCGGAATCTGTTTAATTTCCGCCGATATCGCACCGCAAAACGAAAATATTTAGAACTCATCGCTCAGATCCATGCCGAAGGTTGGCGAGTGGATAGTTATCAGTTCCCGCTGATCGAGGATGAACGCCAGGCACATTCCACGATCTTACAGCGTGTTAGCGGTTTGATCGACTTGCCGGTTGATCGAGAAGTCTGGATGCTATACTCAAGTTTCCTGCGTCCGCATGGCGCGGGTGTGATTGCCAGCTATGCCCCGGAAGCTCAGTCGATTGGTTTAGGATCTACGGGTGGGGGTGTTGAGCTTGAGGTCATTGAACAGCAACCTCTCAGTTGGCGTGAACTAGCGCGTGACCTACGCTTGGGTTGGTATTATTGCGAGGATATCCATATCTTCTCATTGGAAGGTTGTATTCAGCAGGGATACCTTGAGCGCTTAAAAGATTTTTCCTGGGACAACCCCATCTTAACGCCTGAAGAAGGTCGCGATAAGGTTGATATTTGGCGCTGGATCTTGCGCATAGCTTTGTGGTTATTTGCTCACTTGGGCGCAGTTTTTCTGGTTTCGGTGGGCGCGATTCTTTTCAAAAAATTCTTCACTAGAATCATGCTCAAAAAAGATTAATTTATCATAAAAGATACTCTGTACGAATTATTTTTACAGGTTTATATACACGATTAGTGATTGATTACGAATTCTTTATCATAGGAGCGATTGCCAATGAGTGATTGGTATAAAAAGGATTATCAACAGGTATTGGATGAATTAGGCAGCGATGCTGCGGGCGGATTAACCACCGCTGAAGTAGCACAGAGATTGGAAAAATATGGTCCCAATGAGCTGATCGAAACCGGCAGGAAGAGCCCATGGCGGATTCTCTTTGAGCAGTTCACCGATACCATGGTGATCGTCTTGATCATTGCGGCGCTAATTTCATTTGCCTTAGGCGAACTCACGGATACGATCGCCATTCTGGTGATTGTTTTCTTGAATGGTTTGTTGGGATTCAGCCAAGAGAATAAAGCTGAAAAAGCTATGCAGGCGTTGAAGCAAATGGCAGTTCCTACGGTGACTGTCCGTCGAGATAACCATATTAATCAGATCCCATCCAAGGACTTGGCGCCGGGGGATATCCTGGTCTTGGAAGCGGGTAATCTCGTCCCTGCCGACTGCCGTTTGGTTGAAAGCGTCAATCTGCATACACAGGAAGCAGCTTTGACGGGGGAATCGCAGCCAGTAGCGAAGAAAGCCAAGTTCGTGCCTCATTTTGAGGATGAAGGGCAGCCATCGATTCCTTTAGCAGAACGGATTAATATGGTCTATATGGGTACCATGGTCACTTATGGAAGGGGCGCTGCGGTGGTCACCGAGACCGGTATGCAGACTGAATTAGGCGGCATTGCGGAATTGATGCAGGCTTCTGGTTATGAGATGACACCCTTACAACGTCGTCTAGACCAACTTGGCAAAGGGCTGGCGCTGGCTGCTGGGGTACTGGTAGCGATCGTCTTTTTCTTGGGTATTCTGCGTGGCGAAGAGCTCAAGCTGATGTTTTTGACTGCTATCAGCATTGCCGTTGCGGCTATCCCGGAAGGTCTGCCGGCGGTGGTGACGATTGCGCTGGCATTGGGCGCCCGTCGTATGCTCAACCGCCAGGCGTTGATCCGTAAACTGCCAGCCGTCGAAGCGCTTGGTTCAGTGACCGTGATTTGTTCGGATAAGACCGGTACGCTGACTGAGAACCGCATGACGGTTACGGTCTTGGATGTGGCAGAGAACCGCATCGATCTAACTGAAGAAGAAATCAGGTTGCCGATCCGTGGGCATAATATCATCTGTTGGGATGATACCCCGGACGAAGAACAGAAAGCTGCCTTGAAAGATAACCCAGCTCTGACTTTGCTCTTAGCAGGCGGCGCGTTGTGTAATGATGCTGTGCTCGATTGTGAGCTGGGTCAAGAAGACTATCATATCGTCGGCGATCCAACCGAAGGCGCTTTATTGGTTTCCGCTCAGCGTATGGGAATGAGCAAGAAAGTATTAGAAGAGATGTTCCCCAGGGTGTCTGAAGTGCCTTTTGATTCGGATCGCAAACGCATGACGACCACACACGCCACGCCGAAAATGTTAAATAACCTCCCCGCTGTTTATCAAGAGATTTGGAAATGGGAAGGTTGGACAGATGCCGGCAGTATCGAATATATCACCTTTACAAAGGGCGCCATTGACAGCTTGCTCGGTATTTGTGATCGTGTCTGGGTGCAGGATCATATCGAAGAGATGAGTGAGCAATGGGAAGAGCGGATTGATGAAGCCAATAAAAGTCTGGCTTTGAATGGGATGCGTGTTTTGGGTGTCGCTTGTAAAGCGGTCGATGAATTACCCCAAACAGATGCCGATAATTCAGCCGCCGATATGGACTTCTATGAGAGCGACTTGATCTTCGTTGGTTTGGTTGGTATGATCGATCCTGCTCGTCCCGAAGTGAAACAGGCAGTGCAGACCTGTCGTACCGCCGGCATCCGCCCTGTCATGATCACTGGAGATCATCCCTTGACCGCTGGTTATATTGCGCGTGAATTGGGCATCATTGGCGGGAATGTACGTCGGATAACGCATTTGAACCGCAGCGCATTACCTGAATCAGATCAAGTGCTGACTGGCGTTGAGATTGATCAACTCAATCAAACCCAATTGAATGATGTGGTTGAAAAGGTCTCTGTCTACGCGCGTGTCTCCCCCGAACACAAACTACGTATCGTTGAAGCGCTGCAGACCAATGGCGAGATTGCAGCGATGACCGGCGATGGCGTCAACGATGCGCCCGCGCTCAAGAGAGCCGATATCGGAGTGGCGATGGGCATCACCGGCACGGATGTCTCCAAGGAAGCCTCCGATATGGTGCTGCTGGATGATAATTTCGCTACGATTGTGGCTGCGGTGCGCGAGGGGCGCGTCATTTATGACAATATCCGCAAGTTCATCCAATATACGCTCACCAGTAATACCGGTGAGATCGTTACCATGGTGGTAGCGCCTTTCCTGGGAATGCCGCTGCCGCTGCTGCCGATCCAGATCCTATGGATAAACTTGGTCACTGATGGATTACCCGGATTGGCGCTGGGCGTGGAATTAGGCGAGAAGAATACCATGCAGCGACCGCCGTATCCGCCGCAGGAAAATGTCTTCGCACGCGGTCTGGCGCGCAATATCATCATGCTTGGTCTTTTGATGGGCTTGATCTCGTTGGGAATTGGTTTCGTCTATTGGATGAACGGCAGCGAAGCCTGGCGGACGATGGTCTTCACCACGTTGACACTCTCTGAGATGACTTATGTCTTATCGATCCGCTCCAATTTGCAGTCAACCTTTAAAATGAAATTCTTCGGAAATCCGTCCTTGATTGGCGCCGTGGCGCTGACAACAGTTTTACAGTTGGCGGTCATCTATGTGCCTTTCATGCAGAACGTATTCAACACCGTTGCTCTAAGCGGCAGAGATCTCTTGATCAGCGTTGCCGTTAGCACCTCCTTGTTCTGGGTAGTCGAAATCCGCAAATACTTCCTGCGCCGCAAAGACGTCGCAGAGCAAGGTTCCTTGTAGGTTAGGATGCCATCCTGACCGAAAAATTTGAGATGAATTATAATTGTATGAAAGGTATCTCTACAAAAAAGGATTTTCGAATGCCAATAATTACTATTACTAAAGATAACCTGCTCAGTCTCGATGAATTTAAGACTTTACTAGAACAAGCTGAAGAAAGAAGCTCGATAATCGATTATATCTACCGTTTAACACGCCAATTAGTTTCTTATGAGAATAAGTATAAAATGGCGAGTGATGTATTTTACGCCCGCTTTATGCGTGGAGAGATGGGAGATGATTTATCTTATATCAAATGGGCTGGTCGCTATGAGTTATATTTAGAAGCTAAACGGGAAATTGAAGAACAATTAGTTGACAAACCAATGATAGTTTGATGCTTAATCGATATTTTAATAGACTTTACGATACCATTATCTCCCGTGATTATATTGAGGTTGAATATTTAGTTTTTGATTCATTACCTATGTCACGGGGTAGTATTGAAGGTCGATTGATATTTCCCTCTGAATCTTTGCTTGAATTTTTCGAAGTTGTTCTCTTGAGGAAAAATAAAATAAAAAAAATTCGATATGCTTATCACTATCAAAACAAAGATGGGGAGATCATTTTCCGTTATGATAATTCTCCTCATTACCCAGATATTAATACATATCCTCATCATAAGCACGTAGGATCACAAATTGAGCCGGCAGAAATCCATGATCTCAGTGAAATACTTCGTGAAATTGAAGAATCAATATTCGATAGTAACCAAAAAAGATAATGGTTTTTGAAGAATACAAAGAGTATGTAAATGAATGGAGAGAGAATTGCATTGAAATTGTCAATCAAGATCTCCCTTCTTGTAAAGCTAGAGATTTTGAATTGATTAATCGGGCGATATTAATAATATCAGAGGTTTGACTACGTAAATATCATTTACCTCATAAAAAAATAGATGAAAAGAACTATGGAAATGCTGGTAATTATATTTTCTCCAGTAGTTATTGGGATGATCCTAATGGACCAATAGATAATGCTGGTGCAGTCATTTTTGGTCTTTTCGATGGCTCGAGAAGTCTGGGATCGATCATAGAAGATAATATCGTCCTCGGCGAGGTTGCGTATGGAGGAGAAGATATGAACTTTATCTGGGACAGCGCGGCAAGTTGAGCGCTGATCGGTGATCCTGCTTCTAGCAAAGTTGTATTATTCGCTCTTCCGAAAACCGAGACAACCACTAGTCTCGAGATCAGTCCCAACCCGAGCAGTGAGGGAGAAGAGGTCGTCATGACCGCTACCGTCAGCGCAGAGTCAGGTACACCAACCGGAACGGTTGCCTTTAAAGACGGTGACACTGAACTCGGTACTGGAACGTTGGATGACGGCGAAGCGACCTACAGTACCGAAAGCCTCAGCGTTGACACACACACGATCACTGCCGAATATGCAGGCTATGATGACTATGAAGGCAGCTCTTCCGCTGCGGTTGATCTGGTTATCAATGGAGGGGTAAACTATCAATTTATCCTACCCTTCATTTATAGGAACGGATCTGCGCAGTAATATTAATTGAGAAAAGTAGGTTAGGATGCCATCCTGACCTACTTAATGGTTAATAGTTGATGGTTAATTATTTAATGGTTAATGGCGAGTGGTGATCCAAAATCGGGAAATTGGTTCACTCGCCATTCGTTGATTTATTGTTTTCATTCGATGGTTTCTCCCTATTCGCTGTACAGTAATTCGCGCCTATGCGTATCGCGCAGATTGATGAGTTTCGGTTCTTGCATGTCAAAAACCGAGGCGCTTCGGCGCTTGTCTACCGATCAAGTAGGTTTGCCAATCAAGCTGATCCACCAATAAAGGCAATAAGCGGATGAGAGCGCGCCTCAGCATGACAAACCGCTACACACCTGTCACACTGCTTCACACCTGTCACCCTAAGTCGCGCTCACAATCCACCCTACTCCATGATGAATCAAGGGGCTGTAAAACGACATCCCATAAATGGGGTTGGATCACCAAACTCATAGTGAACCAGGTTTATCTGGTGTTGTAGTATTGACCCCACGCATATATACTTGGGCGGTTTGAACAGTCAAATATCTGAAGAATTAGCGAATAAAATACATAGAGAAGCAGAAACACGCGGAGTTTCGATCGAAGAGTACTTACGGTCAACAATACTGAGAGAGAGTATTTTTCTCGCACGACAGAAGATTGAGCAGGAGCAAAAATGGTGGTTGTCTCAGTCGCTTAATCAACGCGCTAAATACGAAGGCGAATATATTGCAGTGCATAATAAAAAACTAATCGACCATGATAAAGATGAGATTGGACTAACTCGTCGAATTCGGGAAAAATATGGAAATACACCAATATTGATCATGCCTGCAGAAGGACCACGCGAGTTGAATGTACATCTCAATGGGCCTGATAGAATGGCAACCGTTTTAGAATAGCCATAATCAGACGATTAACAACGAATAAAAATTCGGATGCTCGCCTCTATGTGATCCATTTACGCTACCCAAAGTTTATTACTCATAATCCTAAAAATGGACTATAATCATGTATAAGCAAACCATCATAACAATTACTGCGGATGCATGTAATAAATATCTATTGCGTTGAGTTTGAAAAAAGCTACCTATGGTAAACAAAGACCAACTTAAAAAATTCGCTCTCTTTGATGGCTTAGAGGATGCTGAACTGACGCGGTTATTGCCATATATCAATAAACACGCTTACGCGAAGGATGTATACTTGTATTACCCTCAAACACCAAGCATAAAAACCTACCTCATTCAATCAGGATTGGTGCGGCTGTTTTTTACTAATTCTCATGGCGAAGAGTATTTGCTCAAACTCATTAGACCTTATGATGCTTTTGGTTTGCCACTGCTGAAAAAAGATCAACTGCGCCTAATGGGGGCAGCCGCTTATCAAGATTCTGTGATCTTATCGATTGGCAGTGATTATTTGATTGAATCAATGCAAAGGTTCCCTCAACTGGCTTTAAATCTATACCACGAAGCCTCTTCTGCTGGGCGTGAACTACTCCTGCACACTCGCAACCTGGCGACTTTAAATCTAAATGAACGCTTGGCGTTCATATTCCTATATCTTTCTCATAAACAGCAAAACAGAGATGCAATCGAGCTACCTATCCGGCAGGCTGAATTTGCTGGTTGGATAGCAGCCAGCCGCGGTCGGTTGAATCGTGCTCTCAACGAGATGCAGAAGCAAGGTCTGATTAGTGTGGAGAATACCCGTATTTTACTAATCGATCGGTCTGCTCTGGAACGCATAGCCAATCCTGGAGATTGGCAGCCTAGTGTAACAAACAGCACAGATTTCCTGTAACCTGCGGCACAGCAAAAGTTAAATATTATGGTTAGATAGAAGTCGTAAAGGACTTCTATTTTTTTTT
>Ga0172371_10004561_pt1 | contig 20880 bp, 14 predicted proteins | sample Lak12m_FD_114543 | JGI IMG/M metagenome (GOLD analysis project Ga0172371, IMG submission 114543) | Freshwater microbial communities from Kabuno Bay, South-Kivu, Congo - kab_022012_12m | ecosystem: Environmental > Aquatic > Freshwater > Lake | place: Democratic Republic of the Congo: South-Kivu... | reverse complement strand
TCCTACTGATAGGCTGGGAACGGCCGCTTCGTATTCGACACCGTATTTATGCCCTCGAGCACTTCGTACACAATGGCAGAATCAGGTTGCTTACTCCGGTCCCTTGAGATTGCTTCGCTTCGCTCGCAACGACAACTCCCCGGCATGTCGTTGTGAGGAGCGCCTGGGTGCCACTGCTGGCTTGTCCAGCAGTGCCTCTGGAAAACACTGCCAGCAAGCTAGCAGTGGCACCCAAATGCCTCACCGTACCTCGTGAAAAGGTCTGCTTAGCTTGGTTGCTCTCAACGAGTCTTTCCGACAACCCCGGAAACTCGAACACGCTACTTGCGCTCGTCCAATTGCTCGATGAAGGCCTCAATATTGGTCCGTGCCTGCTCCTCGGAGAAGCATCTCAGGTCGTTGAGATCGCCGTTGATCACCAGTGCGGGGACGTTGAGCTTCTTGCTCACCCTCTGGGGCATGGCGTAACGGCTGTTGGTGTTGTTGGGGCAGGTCTTGGCGTCGTGAAAGATCAACCCGTCCACTGCGAAGCCGGCTATCCACTTCTCCATGTACGCTTCTTTGTATGAGTCGTCCCGGACTATGAAGAGTTCAGTGTAGGCCCGAGCCATTGACTCAAGAGGTTCCTTCGGATCGAAAGCGTCGAAGATCCAGCTGTTGCAGTACGTTGACGCGACCACGTTGGATCTCAAGGAAGCGAACAGGTCGCTCAGATCCCTGAGCTTGCCCCACAGAGGCATCCCGTCCCAGTAAATGCGATGGCGTTCCCCCTCGACGGCGGCAACTCCATTACGGATGCGGTCCTGGAGTTCATCAAGGAGCAACTTGTAGTAATCCACGGCTTGAGGCAGGCCGCGAAGCACCACGGCCGGCGCCATGTGAATAGTCGCGTCGAAGAAGGTCAGCGGCGCAGGCTGCGCGGCACCGCATTCAAGAACCTTACGCCAGAGCCTGGTGCATTCCAGGGAGAGGCCCACCACTTCTCTGAGACGGTCAATATCGAAGCGATTTCCGGACACCTCTTCCAGCGTAGGTATAAGGGATTTCATCTGGGCCACCAAGTCCGTAACGTGGTGATCCTCGACGGCCTGTATGCTTCTGTGCGTATGAATGCCCACCAGCGGAATGTTCCACTCATTCGCGTAGAAGGCGAACCAGTCTTGGACGTCCCGGCACTGGTTGGTGTTGTAAACGAGAATATCCGCCCTGGGAACCGATTCCAGGCCATACGCCTTCGTGAGGGGGGTTACTCCCTTGAGGTAGGCCCCCACGTCGGACGTGAGATACGAACATATATCAGGCGAATAGCCAATGGAATTGGCAAGGGGGATGACGTCGGTGGCCATGCGGGTCGCACCCAGGAGCGCTCCGTGGTTTTCCGGGTAGTATACGAGAAATCCCATGGCGTGGAGCAGTTCCGCAGGCCCTACTGAGGTGCACCAAGCGATCTTGGGGCTGCCGGCTTTCCTCGCGGTGTCCAGGGAGCGGAAGTGTTCAGCCATCAGCTCCTTCATCTCAGTTGCAGCGGCGAAGGATTTCCGCTCCGTTTTCGGCCGTTGTGTCATGATCGGCTCCGAAAAGTGATTTTGCTCATACCGGGAAGTGATCTCGATGCGCCCCGCCTTGAAAACTGCATCGGGCCGACGGCTCTGGAGAGTCTTTCCCGACAGCTTCGCTTAGCCTCGAACGGCCCACCGCTCCTACACCCCGGAAGGGAAGGCCTACTGAGCCTGAGGGGCCGACGGCTGGGATGACCAAAGGGAATCCGAACAAACTCGGGCTTCGTCTAGAGGGAGCCAGATGGTGAATACGGTCCCTTCCGCGTCCGACCTGACCGAGATCGAGCCGCAGTGGTCCTCCACTATCTTCTTGGACACGGTGAGCCCAAGACCAGTGCCATGTTGCTTGGTCGTAAAGAAGGGGTTGAACACGTTTTGCAGGCTTTCAGAAGGGATCACCGGCCCACGGTTGCGGATCTTCAACTCGAAGAAGCCTTCCGACTGTAGGGCTCCCATTCTACGGGCCTTGTCGCTGGGTATCGAAACCCCCGTCTCCAGGTGTATGGAGCCGCCGGACGGCGAGGCCTCGATAGCGTTGGAGACCAGATTCAAGACCAATTGCTGGAAACGGCCTGGATCAAGCGGGATCTCTCCTACTTCGGAACCGAGACTGGCTATCAACTCAAGCTGCTTTTCCTTCATGCGACCTTCGGTTATCCCGATTATGTATTCGATCAGCTCGTTTGGGTCTATCTTTTGGCTACTTATGCTCTCTCGTCTGGTAAAGTCAATGAGCCGATCCAGTATTTTCTCGAGCCTCTGTATCTCCGTCGCTATTATTGTGCAGTATTGCTTCTGCTTGGCAAGATCCTGGGGCTCCGAGGAATCAAGTTGCCGGCCCAGGCGTCGGGCGAATCCTCCCACTATGGCAAGGGGCTGTCGCAACTCGTGTGCGACTTCGGCCGTGTGTTCCTCGATGGCCTTGCATTTTCCGTATTGGACCACGTGTTCGTACAATTCATCTATTATCCGTATCTTTTCCACCAGAGCGGCCCGGGAGGCTCTCAGTTCCTCTTCCAGCTTCCGGCGAACTGTTCTGTCCCTCATCACTCCTTCGAATCCCATGGTGCTCTCGGATTCGTTGACCGAAGCCTTGATCCTGATACGGACGTACTTCCTGCTGCCGGCCGCGTCGAAGATGGCCACATCTTCGTCCCAGATGGCTTCCGGCTCCAGGGTAACTATGTTTTCCACCTTCTCGCGGTCCTCTGGAGACACGTGATCCCCCAAGGGGGTCTCCAGGATCTCCTGGACAGGGTACCCGAGAAACTTCTCAATCTGGGTATTGACAAACGCGAACCTGCCCATGTGGTCCAAAGAAAAAATAATATCGGGCACCTGCTCCACAAGGTTGCGATAAAGGCGCTCGGAGTCCTTCAACCATTCCTCGGTTTGCTTGCGGTGCGTGATATCAATCATCAATTCGCTGGCTCCGATAATCTCTCCTGAGGAGTTCTTAATTGGGATCGCGGTATGTTCCAGCCAAATAGCGCGGGCATCCTTGTCGTGTCTCAATCTTTCGGAAACGGCCCTTTCGGCTCCGCTATACACATGGGACACCGGACATCGCGGACAGGGTTGCACTTCTCCTGCCATGAACTCGTGGCATTTCATTCCCACAGGGTCGCCGAACACCTTTTTCAAGAGTTCACTAGCGAACACTACCCTGTATTCTCGGTCCATCTCCCAGAATAGGTGCCCGGCACTGCCAAGCAACCTGCCGAATCGTTCTCGCATTGACGAGTAAGAAGACAATCCCAGCCTCCAGCACTCTTCTCGGCTGCGCAGTCTGCTCTCCCTGGTGCAATTATCGTCACTCCGGAAGCGATTGTCCAGAGGAATTACAGACAGGGGCCTCCATGCCTACCTGTCCCACGGCGTCCGGCGGCTTCTCTCTTTGTCCTGCACACCCTCCAATCCCGACCCCGCAGAGTAGCGATCAAGACGTTTCTTGAGCAACGGATCGTCCTTCAGGGTGTAGAGCAGGTTCTTCTCATCGTTAATCCCTTGAAGAATCCTTCTTGCCGATCGTTCAGGGTTCGCCTTCAATGCCTTCTCAAGATAGTCAAGGACCCTCTGTTCGTCGGTCAGGGCGGCCCAGACTTCGGCCATGATATAGTATCCCAGCCCTCGATCCTCTTCCGTCTCGTATTTTTCCAACTGCCGTAGGTTATCTTCGGCTACGGTCAGGACTTTTCGGGCCCTCTCCGGTTCGTTGAGCGCTGCGAAGGTTCGCGAAACGAGAATGAGATAGAGGGGATTCTTGTCGAATTCAGACGCGGCTTCTTTATAGTACCCGAGGGCCACCTGATACTTCCTGGCTGAGAAATAAAGATTGCCGATGTTGGCCAGCACCTTGGCCCTATCTTCAGGAGAGCCTGCGAATTCCAGGGCTCGCTCGAAGTTCTTCATGGCACCCGAGTGGTCTCCCATGTTTTTGTAGCAGACTGCCAGAGCGTTGAAACCGACGTAATTCTCAGGATCCTCCAGCACGAAATTCTTGAAGGCCTCAACGGCTTCGTCGTAGTTTCTTTCTCTTGCCAACCGGATACCCTTCTCCCTCCAGTTTTCCTGTTTGGGCAAGACCTTTGTAGTGAGTATTCCATCCAGATCGAAGGGGACTCCCTGGCGGACGGTCTTTTTGGCGCAGCCCCATGAGACCACCAGAACGAAGGTGACTACCAGGAAGCCGAAAACAGGAACCGCTAAAGGTCCAGGTGACGACGCAATGCGCAGGTCCGGAAGCGACTCATGGTTTCCGTCCCGAACCGGAATGTGACGGGGGATTGCCCTTGCCATGCAGTAACCAGTATTCGCCGGTGGATCGCGGTTGCAGCTCTAAGAGGGACTCCATGCACGGTGGGCCGCGCCCACCGATGCCCGGTCGCCATCAAAGGATTACCCTCGCCCATTTTCCTCTTCCCCGATGGGAGAGGGATCTCAGCTTGCTCAAGCTCCTTTGGGGAGGGGGCCGGAGTCAGGAAGAAGAGCCGCCTGTTTGAGAGCGCATCAGTATGAATCGAGCTTTCGGTCGCGAACGACCTCGTCGTTGCCACAGGATCTCCCCAAAGATCCGCGGGTGAAACAATACTCAAATGGCTCGTCATAGGCAAGCTCCAGGATTTGGTGCAATCTTGACAAATTATGGCCTGCTCCCTAGAATCATGGCATCAAACCGGCATTTCTTTTCTTTCCACGGGTAGCACGAACGCACGATGACCAATGACGATAAAAAGATTGTAAGCATAGGGTCTCGGCTGTCTAAGTATATAGGCACCAAGGCCACACGGGAAAAGAAATTGCAGGCTGCGGCCATGCAGGCCGAATTCACCTTGCACGACACCTTGCTTATCCTGTGCTACCTGGGGAGAGACCCGGACCCGGAAATATCGTCCCAAGCCCGCAAGAACCTCATACCGGCGGCAAGAAGTTGGTTCACGCGTCCCGACCGGCCCGAATTACCGGAACCGATCCACGAGATCGTTATGAAGGTGATCGAGAAGATCGGCCTCGGTGAAAAAAAGGACGACACCGCGGCCGGGATGGAAGCTGTCACAGGACAAATAGGCTTGCTGGGCCTCGGCGAGATAATACAGGCAGTTGACCACAACAACCGCACGGTGTGCATAAACCTGGAAAGACAGAGCGACCGGGCGTCGGTCTACACGGAAAACGGGAAAGTTGTGGGCGCCGTCTGTGCGGACGACGACGGACTACCGGCGCTCTACAAGGTGTTCGCGTGGCTGGACGCATCATTCAGGTACAGTCACGGGGAACCGGGGGAATTCAAGAACCGTATCAAGGCCAATACTCTTACCTTGGTCATGGACGCACTCGAACACGCACCCGACGAAGACCCCTTCGACTACGAATACAGTAGAGCGTGGAAGGTCATCGGTCATCTCAAGATTATGAATATATTCGAGATTGCCGAGATCTTCGAGATGAATTCCAAACAGGCGGTTTGCCGGCTGAGGCGCAAGGATGCGGAAGGATTTCTCTACTTCAAGAGCGGGCGCATCTCAAATGCCGCTCTCGGCGACATGACCGGCATGGAAGCCGCCTGCCACCTTCTGGCATGGCCCAATGCCCACTTCGATATCGCCAGGGGCGGGGAGGACATACCCGAGGTCATCCACGTCGGAATGCAGAACCTCATCATCGAAGCCATGCGGCTCCTGGACGAGGGTGTAACGGTAACCGATCAGATCGCCTCGGAACTGGCGCTTATTGACGAGCTGTTCGAAGGCCGGGATCTTGTGACCTTGCCGGTGCTGGACAAGGTCCGCTTGGTTTTCGGCGAGGATGAGAAAGCCCGGGAAACCTTGGAAACAGACGCCAATCCCGTCGTGAGAAAGGCGATTCGCGTCAAGATCTCGAAGACCGTTCACAAATACCTCAGTGTCGCCACTGACCGCGAGACCAGAATTAAGGCAGCCCAGGGCAAGGTCCCTCTCTCCACCACCGAGAAGCTGGTTCTGTTGAGCTACCTTTCCCACGACGAGTCCCAGGAGATCAGAGACCAAGCGAGAAAGACCCTTGAGACCCTTGACTTTCCTACGTACCGCAAGGGGCTGGGCTCCGATCTCCACCCGTCAGTCCTGGACTACCTCGTCAGGGAAATGATCCGAGACGAGGCTCTGATCAAGGTGGCGGTCTCGTGCGAGAACATAATGGCGGAGACTGTCCTCTACATCCTGGAAAACTGGCAGACCGAGGAAATCGTCAAGACCATAGTTGAGAACAAGAAACTGCTCGAAAGAAGCCCCGCGGTCACGAACAAGGCGGCTCAGCTGGCGGCCAAGGATCCGCTTCTGAAGCGCAGGATAGATTCTGTGGAAGAGGCTATGCTCCAGGGGCAGACTGATGTCAAGGTCGAGGGACCGCTGGTGTTCTTTGGTCTGCCTGGACTCATACGCGGCGCCCGGCAGGGTCTTCGCTCAGGAACAATAGTCTTGGAGGGCGCAGGAAGATACGGGCGAGTTTTCTTCAGGAAGGGAAGAGTTATCGGAGCCGTGGCAGGCGATCGTCAGGGATTGCCCGCTCTGGAAGAGATGCTCCGCTGGTCCGATATGAGGTTCCGGTACACGCTGCGAACCTATTTCCACGTGGAGAACCTCGATCCCACGTCGGCGGAAGAGCTGCTTAATTCAGTTCCAGCAGCGATTCCGGACCAAGATGTTCCTGCCCCGGGTATGCGTCTGGTGACCGGGAGCCTGGATGCCATGGACACGTATGAGGCGCTGTACGCCCTGGAAGGCGTTCCTTTTCAGGTCACGGTGACAACCGTGTGTGAGGAAGGGAGCGGCGAGATTTACAGGGATCGGAGCCGGATCATCCACGCGTTCGTAGAGGGGAAAGAGGGCCCCTTGCAGGCGATGGCGGCTTTGATCTCGTGGACGGGCAAACGTCTTATGATCAGACCGACGGTGGAGAATATCCCCACCACCGTGGATAAGGTCCTCCATGACTTCTTTTCCGAGGCCGTCAAGCTCATACCCGAGGAGGTCAACCAGGTTGCGAAGCCGGGCGCCCTTCCTGAATGGGAACTGTCGGAGGCCGAATACGAAAGCCTTTATCACCGGATCCTGCAGATGGGTGTAGCCGAAAAGATGAAACTGGCCATCATGGGCACCAAAGAGGCCCGGGACATCCTTGTGCGGGATTCGAACAAGATGGTGTCCGTGGCAGTGGTAAAATCCCCAAAGATACAGGAGTCGGAGATAGAGTCCATCAGCAAATCGAGAAACGTGGCGGACGACGTTCTCCGGCAGATAGCATCCTCCAACGAGTGGATGAAGTCTTACAGCATAAAACTTAACCTGGCGGGAAATCCCAAGACTCCGATACCTATCGCGATGAAGATTCTGTCACAGCTTCGAGCCTTGGACCTCCGCAAACTGGCCAAGAGCAAGAACGTTTCGGCATCTTTGGCCAATCAGGCGCGACGGCTTGCCGAGACAAAGGGTGATAATTATTAATGATCCGGCAACAGTTGGCCGTAAGAATCCGGATTCTGGCGGCCCCCTATCAGATTCGTCCGAGGCGAGGGGATGGAATTCCCCCTCCCCGACTCAGAGGTTGGCGTGAGCACTGATCATTTGGAGAAAAGAAGCCTTCAACCGGGAAATGAGGCGCGATTAACGTAAAAAGGACTTGAAGAGCGTGTTAACGCTCCAAAAAAATTGAATTCTGTGATAAGATGCCATTCGGGCTGCTATTTCAGCGGGTTCCGAGATCTGGGCGGTCGAGCCGGCTGATCAACGGTTCGACCCTGAGTGCGGCCTTGGATCTGACGGAAAAGGCCTGTGGTGACGGATAGTTCCGCCGGATCGCAATCGGTTCGTTGAAAAAGTGGCTTGCCAACACAGAGGACTGAACGGACATGACTGCAGAGAATGCTGGTGTTACGGACATTTTTAAAGGGGCGGAGAAGATAGAGATTCTCGGCAAATTGCCTTCTCTTCTGTGGGCTTACATAGATTCTGCCCGCAAGATGAGCGAGAATCTCAACAGCGGGGTGGGCGACGTCTCCTCATCTGTGCAGGAGATGAGTAAGATTCTGTACATCCTGGATGCCGCTGCCGATCATCTTGCCAACAATGATCTGAAGAAGCTGTTGGACACTCATGCGGCCATGTTGACGTCGCTGTCGGCAGGATCACTGTCCCGGGAAGATTTTCTCAAGTCACTTTTAGAGCGCCTTTCCAGGCTCGAGCAGGTGGCTGGTACCCGGAGGGAATCTCCACTCGACACTGGTCTTGGAAAATCCCTAATAGACAAGGAGTTCGAGAGGGCTGAAAAGATCAAGACCGGACGCAGCAAAGACATAGTAGTAAGCGGCGAGATCCTGGAGGACGTCAGGAATTACCTCGTCAAAGAAGTGCTCACCGAAGGAATTTTGTCTGTGCTGGTCATTGACAACGCCGGGTCCCTGATTGCAAACGTGGGCAGCAAGGTGGAGCTTGATGCGGTATCGCTTGCAGCTGTTGGAGCCGCCAACTTCGCGGCCACGGAGCAGATCGCCCGCCTCATAGGAGAAAGAGACTTCGTATTGTTGTTTTACAAGGGGCGTAGTGAGTCGTTTCATTTCAGCCGAGTAGGAACCGAATACATAATTGTCACGATCTTCAACAATTCTATGTCCCTGGGTTTGCTCCGCCTCAAGATAGCCGAGGTGGCTCAGGTTCTGGAAAAGAAGCTGCCCAAGAGGGAAGGTTAAAGCATGGCGTTCATTAACAAAAGTGCAAAAGAGATTCAGGTCAAGATTGTCTATTACGGTCCTGGAAGATGCGGCAAGACGACCAACCTTCTCTACGTGAACCAGAAGATGAACGCTCAATTCATGGGCAAGATGATATCCATTGACACCAGGGGTGATAAAACGCTTTTCTTTGACTTTCTCCCCCTGTCCCTGGGCAAGATCAGAGGGTACAATATTCGCGTCCAGCTTTATACGGTGCCGGGCCAGGTTCTCTACAACGAGAGCCGAAAAATGGTCCTCAAAGGTGTGGATGGAGTGGTCTTCGTGGCCGACTCGATGGAAGTCCAGCAGGAGGCCAACAAGGAGAGCCTCCAGAATCTCCGAGAAAACCTGGCTGAAGACAATCTGGACATGGATGAGCTGCCTCTTGTCTTGCAATTGAACAAGCGAGACCTCGAAGGAAGCGTCATCCCGGTTCTAGACAAGGAAACCATGGAGCAAGACCTGAATTCCATGCTCAAATATCCTGCGCCCACAGCTTTGGCCAGCGCCCTCCAAGGACCAGGGGTTTTTGAGACTTTGAGAGAGATAAGCAAGATTACGATCAAGTCGGTGCATCATAAGCTGAGAGCTTAGGAAGCGATACCAAATCCATGGCAAGGCCGGATTTAGACGAGGATCTGGACGCGCTGATTGACAGAGCGGTGGACACGTTCTTTGTGGAAGCACCCTCTCTGGAAGAAGCCCAGCCCAGCTTTGACCAGCCCCAGGCCTCTCCGCCCGCGCCCGACCCTGAGCCCTCGACCTCGGGAAATCTGCCATCTTTCGACGAGGTGGTGGATACTCTCTTCATGGAATCCTTCCATGGCGGGAAGGGCACCTTGGCCCAACCGACCTCCGGAGACGCCGAGGTGGACCGTGCCATAGATCTGGCGGTTGACACCCTGTTCGTGGAAGAACCTGACACCCCGCCGCCGGAAACCGCCCAGGTCCAGATAAAGGTCGAAGAACTTCTCGCAGGGGATGATCAGTTCGCGGATTACCTGGGAGCACCGCCAGCGCCGAGCGTGGCACGGCCGGCGGTAGTGCCTCATCCCTCAGCCGTAGACAAGGCGCCCAAGAAGGATTTGTCCTACGACGAAGCGATGGCGCGAGAGATCGAGCGCCACATGCACACCTTGTTCACGGATGTTCCCAAGCCGGAATCGGTGTCAGCCGCGCAAGTGGCCCCAAGGCCGGATATCGTCCCTCCGCGGGACATGGCGGCCCGTGACGAGGACCGCCAGGCACTGAGAAAGCTCCAGGAGGCCATTCTCACCCTTGAATGGGAGATTTCACGGCGCTCGGTAACCGGCCTGGCAAACGAACTGCACAGGGTACGGCAGAAGTTCCAGGACAATGTAACCGTGGATTTCGCCGCCCTGTCAATGAGGATCGTTCTGGACTACGTGGTAAAGAGGATGTCTCGGTCACATCCGGAATCCATACGGTTCCTTTTGGACGTAACCGATTATCTGGACGGCAGCCTGGACACTTCCATGGAGGACCCTCTTCACGCGTTTCATCAGATCCTCTCGCGGTACGAGTCATACAAGTCAATCGTCCGGAAAGCCGAGGGTCTTCCGGACGAGAAGCCTCCTTCAACACGGGATCTTACCATTAAAGATCCCGATGCATTTGCGAGGATGGTGGAAGCCCAGGCCACGACTCTTATGAAGGCGGGCAGGTCGCTGGCCAGGAGACTCAAGTCGTCAAGGGACTCTGAGAATCTCATCCGGTCGTTCAGGTTTCTGGTTAACCGTTCGGTCAACCGGATACTCGGAGATACCAGGGTCGGGGCGCCGCCTAAGCCCAAGAAAACAAAGGGCCGGAAGTAATCTTGCGGTTACGGCCGCAGCGAGGCAGACTGAATGCTTGGGCTCCGGTTCATATTCCCCGGACGTGGAAGAAGGCGAAGAGCCAGGATCGTGACGTGACTGAACTGAGCTTTGCACGACGGTCCCAGCCTTGCTGGACCGGACCGCGATGAAGAGAATCCTAAGAGGGGGCCGGGGTGATTATTCGGAATTTCTGAAGTATCGTTACTAAAGACTCTTTGCGGAAGAGCGCCTCGCGACATTACGGGACTCAAAGCGGTACGACGATTGGAGACAATCCGATGGGAACGTGGGACAACCGCAGACGATTCAAACGCAGGTACATGTTGTTCAAAATTCCTGCCTACGACGCCAAGACACGGAGATTTCTGGGACTGGTTCAGGATATCACCGAAGGCGGAGTCCAGTTGTTTGGGGTGAAGCTCGATGTCGGCCAGACTCTGACCGTGATCATTCAGGCCGCAGACTACGTAAAGGGATCCGCACTCCATTTCGACGCTGTATGCCGCTGGACCAGCAGAGAAAACCCTCATGGTTACTACCTCTCCGGGTTTGAAATCGTATCCATAGGTGACGAAGCAAAAAGGAACCTTTTAAAACTGATGGAATTCGTGTCTCTCGGCTGATCGTGTCGGCTCAACGGAGACATAGATTGAGGGGGACGGCGAAGACTCAATGCTGTTGAATTAAGAAGAATCCCATTGGTCATCCCACAGGCGTGATCGCCACCCCCGCGAACCCCGGATCGGAGTCCCGGGCAAGCGACTTAGGTCAACAACAATGCGGCGAAGACCGGGCAGCCATACCCCATGCTTTCAACATGAGACGCTGCTTCCCGGCCCCGCGTCGGGTCCGCAGAGAAAAGGCAATCCATGTTCACGTTGATCATCATCAGACCGGACGGCAAGCAGGTCGAGCAGACCTTCGACGGACACGAAATCACCATAGGCCGTCAGGAAAAATCTGACCTGTGCCTCGTTGACGGCATGGTCTCCAGGAACCACTGTATAATCATCCGGGAGGGCAAGAGGTACGTGGTCAAAGATCTGGAGAGCCGCAACGGAACGTGGATCAATGGACGTAAGATAAAAAACAGGCGCAGTATCCGGGAGGGTGACGTGATACAGGTCGGCCCCTTCCGATTGATATTCCAGGGCGCAGTCCCTACTCAGCAGCCTTTGCACACCCAAACCCTGGATATGGGCCGGGTCGGCCAGGAACAGTTCAAGCACAAGAACGAAGCCGAGAAGGTGGTCAAACCTCTGGGCATGATAAGCAACTATCTGTCGGAGACTGCCGGAGAAATCAAGCGAGTCCCAACCAAGGTTCGTCGCGAAAGACTCAACCGGAATCTTCTCACGCTTTACCGAATAACCGAAGAACTGGTGGTGACCAAGGATCTGGACGAGATCCTGGATTACATCATGGACCAGATTTTCGACATTTTTCGCCCTTCAAGGGCCACGATTCTGCTCAGGGACTCCCAGGGAGTCCCCGTCCCCCGCAAGCAGCGGTGCGGCGAGGGGCGTGGCCTGCTCAAACCCATCAGCAACACTATTATAAATCGTATTCTCAACGACCGGGTAGCCGTACTCACCGACAATGCACTCGAGGACCCCCGCTTCGAGATGGGTGAAAGCGTTATCATTGACGGAATTCGCTCCGTGATGGCCGCTCCCATTTGGGAAGAGCGGGTCATACTCGGCGTGCTTTACGTTGACAGCCTGGACATGATAGCGGGTTATCAGACTGAAGATTTGGATCTTCTCACGGCCATCGGTCACCAGACGGCCCTCGCCATACAGCGCTGGCGGCTCACCGAACGCCTGCGGGAAGAAGCGGTGAAGAGTGCCGTCATCAGGCAGAACCTGACGAGGTTCCACTCCTCGCAGGTTGTGGACCTAATCCTGAAAGGCGACGCGGACCTGGAGGTCAGAGAAACCGAGGCCACTATACTCTTTTGCGACATAGTGGGGTTCACCAGCCTCTGCGAATCATGCAAACCCCGGCAACTTCAGGAGGTACTGAACCTTTTCTGCAAGGCGGTCAACGAGGTGGTTTTTCAGGAGCAGGGAACTCTGGATAAGTTTATCGGCGATGCTGCCATGGCTATATTCGGCGCCCCGCTTCCCCAGGAGGACCATCCCATGAGGGCCATCCGTGCTGCCTTGAGGATTAGGGAAAAGCTTTCGTACTCGCTTTTCTCCCTTCAGCCGGAGGTTCGCTTTCAGGTACGCTACGGGATCAATACCGGCCAGGCAATCGTAGGCAACTTCGGTTCGGATGAGAGAATGGATTACACAATCCTTGGCCACGCCGTGAATCTAGCGTCCAGGATTTGCCAGAGCGCAGATCCTGACCAGTTGCTCATCGGGCCCGAAACCTACGAGCAAATCAAGAACAAGAGCCTGTTTGACGTGGAAAAGGTGGGCTCCAGAAACCTCAAAGGACTCAGCGGCAAGATGAAGCTGTTCGAAGTGAAGGGCTTCTCCTGAAAGCTATCCGCTATAACAAGACGCAATTACTTGATTAGAATGGTAACCATTTAGTTTCGGGCGGGGATGCGACAAACCACGATCAAGGTTGTTGACATAAGTGAATGGATACATTGCTATGACATTATTTTTTTGATACGGCTGGATCAGTATGCTATCGTAGCGGCCGCTTGAAGGGAATAGTATAGTGAAAAGAGAGCTCAAATTCAATTTGATCCTTCAGTACCTCGTTTACGTGGCGGCACTCCTCCTCGAGGAAATCCTGAACTTCCTGCCGGAACAGGCGGCTATGGCTGTGGGTCGTTTCTTCGGCCGGGTGGTTTTTGTTCTGTTTCCCGATCGGCGGGCAGCCGTCATAGAGAACCTGACCATAGCCTTCGGTAAGGAACGCTCCAGGGAGTGGATCCTTCAGACGGCCAGAAAGAGTTTCGAGCACCTGGGGCTGATCTCTGTGGAGTTTCTTCGCATCCGTCGCTGGACACAGAAGGACATGGCGGACCGCATCGTGCTGGAGGGGCCTCTTCACTACAATCTTGCCATGATGCCCGGCAATCATGGGATTTTATTGCTCAATTCTCATTTCGGGTGTTTCGAGGTCAGCGCCGCGACCGTGAAATTCCTGGGTATGCGGACCAACGTGATCGTCACCGGCCTCAAGAACCCTTTTCTCTCGCGGTATATGTTCAGTCGCGCGGGCCGAAGGGGAGAGGACACCGGAATTAAGACCTTCCCCCACAAAGGGGTCGTTCAGGAACTGATCGGTCTGCTGCGTAAAGGTGAGCTGGTGGCCTGCCTTGCGGACCAGCGAGGAGACGCTGAGAGAGGAGTCTTCGTCAATTTCTTCGGCACACCGGCTCCGGCAAATGAAGTATTTGCACGTTTTGCCATAGACGGAGAAGCCCACGTCTTGCCCCTGTGCACCTATCGTTTGGAGGACGGCCGTTACCGCAGTATTTTTGGCGAGCAGATTCGGCTCCAGCTGACAGGTGACCCCAAGCAGGATCTTATCACGGTAAGCCAGCAGTTTCACGACGTCTTTGAGCAATGGTTGCGCATTAACCCGGAGCAGGGTTTTTGGGTGCAGCGAAAATGGAGGCGCAAGTCGTCCCGGAGGCGTTCCCGGAATGTCAACATGAAGGAGGCCGTGTGAGCCAGAAAGTCCCTGTGAGGGGGGGCGCCGGCGGTAAGTTGCGTTTGATATGCCGTAAACCTATATTCTGACCTCCTTATCACAATGGTGCTTAGATACCATCAAGAACACGACGTACGGCACTGAGTAGTTCCCTCATGTTGAAAGGTTTGCTCACCGTGCCTTTGGCTTCGGAATCCAGGAATGACTTCGTATCTCCCGTGACCGCAAATCCACTCGCGATGAGGGCTTTCACCTGCGGGTTGATCGTGACAAGCTCCTCAAGGCATTGTTTCCCGCCCATCTCCGGCATGATAAGGTCGAGGATGACGAGAGCGATGTCTGATTTGTGCTGAGCGTAAATCTCGATTGCCTCTCTCCCGCTGCAGGCCGCAATGACCGAATAGCCGGCTCTTTCCAAAATTCTCTTGGCCAAGTCCCGGATAAGCGGTTCATCATCGACCATGAGAATGTTTTCCGTTCCTCCTGCAGCGGATGACACCTCTTGTCCTTGCTCCACTTCCGACTTGGCCGCTTCAGCTACCGGAAGGTAAATGGAGAGAGTCGTCCCTTTGCCGACCTCGCTTTCACAAGAGATATGACCGCCATGCATCTTTACGATGCCGAACACCGTGGCTAGACCAAGGCCTGTTCCGTCGGCGAGTCCCTTGGTCGTGAAGAACGGCTCAAAGATGTGCTGTAGGACATCCTCTTCCATACCGTGACCTGTATCAGAAACCCTGAGAAGAACATACCGGCCTGGTACAAGCTCCGGATGATCTCGCCAATAGCCCTCGTCAAGCAGCACTTCTTTTGTCTCGATGGTCAGTTTGCCGCCCTCGGGCATAGCATCTTTGGCATTCACGGCAAGGTTTATGAGCATCTGCTCGACCTGCGTGGAATCTGCCCGAACCGGCTGCAGGTCTTCGTCCAGCCGCAGCTCGATCTCGATCATCTTCGGTATCGTCCGATAGAGGAGCCTTTCGGTGTTCCGTACATCTTCGTTAAGATTGATCGATTTGAACTTCGTATCCACCTTCCTGCTGAACGTGAGAAGCTGTTTGACTAGGTCCGCGCTGCGGTTGGCCGCCTGACGAATGGCATCCATCTCTGCGAATCTCATTTCCTTCTCAGCAAGCTGCATCTCCAGCAGCTCCGCATGACCTGAAATAATGTGGAGAAGATTGTTGAAGTCGTGGGCGATTCCGCCTGCTAGGGTGCCCACTGCCTCCATTTTCTGGGCTTCAACAAGTCGTTTCTCCAAATGCTTTTGTTCCGTGAGGTCTCTGACCCAGACCTGTATCTGCAATTCGTTGTCAAAGAGTATGACCTTGGCGTTTATTTCCCCTGGAAAAGATGTCCCGTCTTTTCTAAGCAGATTCACCTCGTACCGAGGAGGAACCGATTCTCCGGCAAGACGTGCTCGAGCCCTTGCCCGAGTTATATCCTGGTAATCAGGGTGGTAGATCAACCAATGATCCAGTCCTTCCAATTCTCTCTTGTTGTAGCCGAGCATTTCGTACAAGCGAGAATTGCCGAACGCGATAAGCGCGCCTTTTTGAACAAACACACCGTCGAAACTTTCCTCCACAACTGTTCGGTATTTCTCCTCACTCTCCCTCAGCTCCTCCTCTGCCTTTTTGCGGTCCGTGATATCCAGGATCACACCGATCAGTCCTGCCACCGCTCCCGAGGAATCTGCAAAGGTAGCTTTGTGAAACATTACATCGTGCGTCGTCCCATCACTGCTCTTAACTGAAGCTTCATAAATCTGGGTGACCGGATTATTGAATAGAGCTTCGTCCTGAGTTCTGTAAACCTCCGCGAGTTCCTTTGGAGCTACGTCAAAAACTGACTTCCCGATAATGTTTGCTTTAGGAAGTCCTATAAACTCTGCGAAAGCCTCGTTGCAGCCGATGTAAACATGATCGGTGTCCTTGTAAAAAACCGGGGCCGGTATTGCTTCAAGCAATGACTCCATGAGTGAGGCTTGCCCTTCAATCTGCTCCTGGGCCTTCTTGCGTTCGGAAATATCAAAAATTACCCCGTCAATGAACGAGGGAGACCCTGCTGAGGCGCTCACCGGTCTCCCGTATTCCAGAAGATGCCTGATTGCTCCATTCTTGTCCCTGATACGGTATTCGATCTCAAACGGTGTGTTCTTGGAAAAGGCCTGCTTCACCAATTCAACCACCTTGGGTCTGTCTTCAGAGAGAATCAGAGGATCAATTGAGCAGACTTCTCCGATCCGGAGCTCTTTTTCCGAAAAGCCTGTAATGGACTCAACCTCATTGTTAAAGAACTCCATGGTTGCCTGACCACCGAAGTGAACTCTGTAAACTATCCCTGGGATGTTCTGCGCCAGAGTCCGGTAAGCCTTCTCGCTTGAACGCAGCGCCTCTTCAGCGAGCTTACGCTCGGTTTCATCACTGTAGACTGCAACGATTTCTCCTGAAGGCAGCCTGTACACAAAATTATCCCGCCAACCCCGAATCCGGTCATCCTCGTAATGGCCGACCGGATGGTGTTCCGGCTCGCCTGTCCGCCACACTCTTTGTAATACGTCAAAGAGGCCCAGCTCCTTGACCCCGGGAAACAATTGGAGCACGCTCTTCCCAATCAGCTCTTCCCTTGAGATTTGCTCCATCTGTTCACCGGCTTTGTTAAAATCAACAAAGATGAAGTCCTCGCCATCGTTTACCGGCTTGTACACTGCCACCGCGTTGCCGCTTCGTTCAAAGAGAAACCTGTATCGCTCCTCACTTTCCCCGAGTATCTCTTCTGTCCTGCGTCGTCTTTCAATCTCTTGAGTCGCTTGACTTGAGGCTTCTGTGAAAGCTTCTACCATGCCGGTGATTGCAGGGACTATGAGGACAATGGCAAATAGCAGCACAAGAAGCGCCGACCATGGCGGCATGGGGTAGTAGCTCGGCCATGTGTACCCGACGCTTTGAAGGAGGGACAGAGCAAAGGCTGAAGCAATGCTCATGGAGGCAATGATTACGGCGAATCGCGATCCTATCAACACACCGGCCACAGCTATGACAGCGATGTACATACCTACAAATACAGTATTTGCTGTCCCGGAAAGCCAAATATTAAAGGTGGACGCAGCCCAAAGACCACAAATCAGGGTTATGGCTGCATGCCGAATTTTTCCGCGATGAGCGATCCACAAGGCAATTATCAGAAGCAGGCCCAACATGATCACGATTGTCACGGAGCCTGTCTTCCGCACAAAAACGAAAATCGCTCCTATTCCGCCCACTATCAAGAATGCGATGATGCTTGCGCTGACGCAATTGAATACCCTTACCGTCAGCGCCCGATCCCGATCATTTTCGGGAACCTTCAGAAATACATACTTTCCAATAGAATCGAGCATCGTGCATCTCCTTGGATCGCGGAAATCTCGGCTTACGCCGGAATGCTTTCCGGGCTAGAGCCTCTCTCAGGGTGCAGTTGTGCCGGAGCGGTATTTGTCCTCTCAGGGCATAAAGGAGATAACCGAGGGCAAGAAAACCAACCGCCGCCGTCCAATAGCCGAATCCTGTGTACCTCTTCCGGGTTGCCTGGAAAAAAAGAAGACACAGCTCTACGAACCCAGTAATCACTGCCGCCACGCCATACAGCAAGAACATGGACTACCCCCTCAAGACTCTCTACCAATTGTGAACTATGTTATCATGATGTTGGCGGTTTGCACATTCTTTTGGGCTCTTCAGGAAAGTAGGTCATACTGTCGGTCACCGACACGCGCTCGGGAATGGGCGAGACAGTAAGGCCCACATCTTCGATCCCTTCTTCAACACCAGGCAACCCGGTGAAGGGACCGGGCTTGGGCCGGCAATGGTTCATGGAATAATCAAGCGACGGGGTGCCACGGCTCCTGCCCCCGCCTTGAAGACAACCATCGGCAAAAAGGCGAACGGGTTCGTGACCAAACCCTACGTGGCCGTGGATTTATTGAAGCAGTCCGTGAGGTTCTGGACAAGCATACCGGAACGCGTAATACTCCGGGTATCAACTGCAAGGAGGTTCTCCATGTTGAGATTGTCAATGTTTTTTGCCGTCATGATTATGCTGTTGAGCGTGGGAGCACGGGGTTACGCAGCTCCGCCGGACGTGATCCCAACGTCCGGCGGCGATCTCAAGATAACTCGCGTCGGGCACGCATCAGTGATGTTCGAGTTCGGAGGGAAGATCATCCACGTAGATCCTTTCGGTAAGATGGGAGACTATGCGAAGCTGCCTAAGGCGGATCTAATTCTGCTTACTCACGAGCACATGGATCATCTCGATCCGGAGGCTCTGTCAAAGATCCGGACCGCAAAGACCGTGGTGGTACTGACTGATCCATGTGCCAATAAGGTCAAAGGCGGGGTGGTGATGCGCAACGGAGACGTGAAAGAACTGCTGGGCCTCAAGATAGAGGCAGTGCCCATGTACAACATCGTCGGAAAGCGGGACACGGGCGAGCCTTTCCACCCCAAGGGCCGAGGCAACGGGTACGTGATCACCTTCGGCGACAAGAGGGTGTACGTTGCGGGAGACACCGAGAACATTCCGGAGATGAAGAACTTGAAGAATATTGACGTGGCCTTTCTCCCGGTGAACCAGCCCTACACCATGACGGCCGCTATGGCGGCAGATGCTGCTAAAGCGTTCAAACCGAAAATCCTATACCCTTATCACCATGACATGGCCCAAACCGACGTGGCCAAGCTCCCCGAGCTCATGAAAGGGGTGGAGGGCATCGAGATCAGAATGAAGAAGAAGTAGCTTAACTAGACCTTTTCGCAAATACGGTCACGTATACACAGCAGTTCGAATGATCAAGATGCCACGGCTGTGTAGGAGGGCTTGCCCTCCCCGCAGAGGGCGCAGCAAGCGGCGCCCCTACAATGGCCATGTTACTGGTTTTATGACGCATTGGTACAAGGCTTTGCCGGACAAGTCGGCAGGATTTTACGAGGCAATGGATTGAACTACTCTTGACTGTCTGGCAGCGGTAGCGTCAACCCTCGGACAATAACCTTATCCGGGGGCTCCAGCTTCACTGCGCGCTCTCCGTCGGGGGTGAGTTTCCAGCCAGCTCCGGGAGCATCGGACTTTCCGAGCAATACCCGCGACCGGCCGGAATAATCCACAACATAGTCCATCCCTCGACGGTATCCCTGTTCCTGGAACTGCACCCAGACTTTGACCCAGCCCTGGACGGGCTGCCAAAACACCCAAGGCAATCTTTCGTTGGGGTCCTCCGCCAGGGCGAGTGAGCGGTCTTTCAAAAGCTCACCGATAACGAGCTTGGCTACAGGGATGAGTTTCCATGGACGCGGGCTCACAAGGCACCCGCCCATTCTTAGATGGTTTACGACCAGGTACTGATCCCCGGGAGCCCATAATCCAGCCAGTACGGGCTGTGAAGATCCGGAATCTCTTGCAAATGCTTGATAATCTTCGCTGAAGTCGTCTTTCTCACCTGTTCGCGGGTCAATAACGAAGGCCGCCACAGGTGCTTTCCGACTGAATCCCACGCAAGCCGCGGCGGATCCATCGGATTTCCAGGATATGCCCTGGAACGTGTATCCACCGGAAGCAATCACTCGCGCCGTGCCTGAGGCTACATCGAGCAACTTCAGGTCACCTTGATATCCCTCGGAGCTGAAAAGGACGAATCTACCGTCCGGGGACCATCGTTCCATCGGCCACTCGATCGCACCCAACCCTTTTCCCGGGCAACCTGACGGCTGGTCCTGGGAAAAGATCAGGCTTCGCTCTTCGTAAGACTGATCGACTCCTTGACGCCAGAAGTTCAGGGGTGTTTTCTCTCGCTGTCCTTTCAAGTCGGGGCAGCAGGAGGCGTAAGCCAAGACATCCTTGTCCAGCCACATGAGAGAGGTCACCACTTCGCGGGGGCCTGTTAGCGTCCGCTCTTTCCTGGTCGCACAGTCAACGACGCGAAGCCTACGGGGACATGCGACGGCCAGGTGTCGGTTATCAGGAGAAAACACGGGATGGACCCTGTTCTTGACGTTCCATCCTCCCCAATCTCTGCCGAAAACTCCGATTTCGATCTCGTGGTAGTCCTCCGGCCGCGTGAGGTTGCACCACCGCAGCCGGACCGTGGATCGGATGGTAGGACATTCGGGGGGCAAAGGAAGGTCCCATTGCCTGGCGGATATGTAAGCCGCCAGACTACCGTCCGTCGAGAGAGTGACCTCGCCGCCCCCCGCTAGGTAAGAGCAACCGGAAAGGCTCACCAGTGCCAAGAGGAACATAAGAGCGGCCCACTTGGGAATTCCCTTGAAAGCTTCCGGGAGACGGCACATTAAGTCTATCTCCTTGAAAAAGCTGCTGACCCTGTCTTAAGAGGACACTGCATGTACCTTTTGTTTGGACTTGCGTTTCAAACAGATGTAGATCAAAACTTTCGGAAAAAGAAAGCACAAGAGTAGCCGCTTCATCGTAAGACTTCAACTCTATAGGCTGGCCATAATCCACCACCTCGTCTTTCAATGGATAGCTTGACGTCTTCTCGGACGATGAATTCCCCCTCGATGATGCCCCCCGCTCGTGCGAATCGGCGTAGTGGCACGTCAGCCTGATTCGTATG
>Ga0172371_10004555_pt1 | contig 20906 bp, 19 predicted proteins | sample Lak12m_FD_114543 | JGI IMG/M metagenome (GOLD analysis project Ga0172371, IMG submission 114543) | Freshwater microbial communities from Kabuno Bay, South-Kivu, Congo - kab_022012_12m | ecosystem: Environmental > Aquatic > Freshwater > Lake | place: Democratic Republic of the Congo: South-Kivu... | reverse complement strand
TCAATGCCGGGCACGGCCGTGGTGGGATGTATCTTAAAACCCGGCAGCCCCAGGTAGAACTGTTCGCGGGTCATTTCCACGCCGTCCAGATAGCTCTCCTCGCCGATGTTGATGTACAGCGGCACCACCTGGATATTGTGCTGTTGGACAACCGCATGCGGCAGGTCCGCCGTGCTGTCTGTCACGATTGAAACTTTCATTGTATGCTTGCCTCTCTCATTATTACATCTTCTGCTATTTCTTAAACCTTTTTTTGAATGATATGGTACATTTTTATTTAATAATATATAAAATATCCTAATAGTACATAAAAGCATTATTAGATTGGTGATCTCTCATGGACAATACCGATATCATCACACTGACGTATAACCCGGCTGTCGATCAAATTTTTACGATTGATTCACTTTCACTATACAATAAAAACCAGGTGAAAGATGGATACAGTTTCTATGGGGGAAAAGGCATCAATGTGGCTTTTGCGTTAGGCAAATGCGGTGCGAGCTGTACCGCGGCTGGTTTCATCGGCAAAAAAGACCTTCACGCCCTCCAGCAAAAATTCCATTCCCTGCCAGTAAAACTTCGCTTCATCACAATTGAGGGAAACACGCGAGAAAATCTGAAGGTAATGGATTTGAGCACCGGCAAGGACACCGAGTTCAACCAGCCCGGATTCACCATCCAGGCGAGCGACCTGCAGCGCCTGGATAGGCTCCTCTCAAAAGAATTTCAAACAGGAGGTTGGCTGGCGGTCAGCGGCAGCCTCCCGCCAGGGATGCCGGATGATTACTATGCGCATATCATTGCGCAGGCGCACCAGGCCGGGATGAAAACCTGCCTGGACGCTTCCGGCGCGGCGCTGCGCGCCGGCATCGCCGCCAAGCCGACCCTGTTGCGCATCAATCTCTCTGAAACGGAAGAACTGCTGGGTCGTGAATTATGTGAGACAGCGCAAATCGTCACTGCCATATCCCAACTGCTGTCCAGCGGGATCGGCATGGCTGTCATTTCCATGGGTAAGCGCGGCGTGATTGGAAGCAACGGCAGGCAAATCTTCAGAGCGGTCGTGCCCGCCGTGAACGTCGCCAGCCTGACCGGTGCCGGCGATACGCTGACCGCCGGCTGCCTGCACAGCCTGGCGCGCGGCGATTCTTTCCGCCAAATGCTGGGCTTCGGCAGCGCGCTGGCTACCGCCAGTACGTTGAAAATGGAACCAGGAGATTTCGACCCCCAGGATCTTTCCCGGATTCTGGAGCAGACCACTCTGGAAGCGTTATAGGGAATAATACTGCTTCAAAACCCGCAGCGCCCGCAGGGTCACCCACTTGCTGGGTTTCTTTTTCTCTTCGATTTCCACCAGCATTTTGCCATTGTACGAGTATTCCATCGGCCAGCGGCCTGCCGCGTCCTGCTTGCTAAGCAGCAAATCGATCGCGTTTTGCAGGCGCTCGTCCCCCGCCAGTCCCAATCCCAGCAGGGCTTCCAGGATCTGCAGCACATCCGTGATGCAAAAAACGGGGAAGCCGAATTTGAACCAGGATGAGCTGGCCTTGGGCGCGTAGGGATGCGGGTACTCCGCCGTGGCCGGGTCCACGCTCAGCAGGAAATCCACGCAAGCCTGCGCGGCTTTGTTCATCTCAGGTGTGCGCTTGCTTGGCGCTATTTTTGCTAATCCCAGCGCCACCTTGACCGCGCCCCACGCGCAGGGTTGATGATCGTTGGCGGAGCACAGGAATCCCGGGCTGCTGATCCCGCTGCGATAGTACTGGATGGGCGTGCTGCTTCCGTCCGGGCCGCGAAAGGCGCCGCCGGTGACGCTGCAAGCCATCCATTCGGCCGCTTGCAGCAAGCGTTCGTCTTCCGTCAAACCCAGGCTGTAGAGCGCAACACATAAGTTACCTTGCAGGCAATGGGCAGCCCCGCTGGGCGTGGCGGACATGCTGAAGCCGCCATGCCTGCCGCGGGCATGTTCCAGCAGGTAATCGCAAGCTTTCAGAATGCGCTCATCGTGGACATTCGCGCCAAGTTGAGCCAGCAGGATGATTTCCCATATGATGGATGAATACTTTGGGTTGTACCCGGGGCCGGGTTCGAACCAGAATCCCTGCGGATCCTGCTGTGCCAGGATTTTGGGAATCGGTCCTGATTGCATCACCGCCCGAAATGCTTCAATAACCTCCCCATCGCCTTCCGGTTTTCCAAGCAATTCTTTTAGTGCCAAATAACGCACAGATGGGTTGTCGCTGTCTTTTTCAAGCAGCCAATCCAACGCGCCCGAGTTGATCCGATCCATCCAGCCCATGGAATCATCCTTTCTAATTTACTAGTATGCCTGATTTTTCGGTCGGAAACAAGGAGGATTTTCAAGCGAGGGCACCCGTTGAGATGGTCGTCTGCGGCTGGGAGACTTCTTTACAGAATCTTCATAATTTCAATAATCTTGCTTTACCTTGACCATTTATATTAAGCAAAGATAAAACAGAGGTGAAAAATGAATAAAACACTAAAAATAGTATTGATTTCTGCAGTCGTATTGCTTGTTGCTGTTGCCCTGATATTCGCAGGGTTGTGGATTAATCAGCGTCAAAATCCAGGCTGGGGATTGATGGGTGGGTTCTGGAACAATTCGGCCGGCCAGAATTATGGCACGGGCAGGGGTAGGATGGGTGGGTTCTGGAATAATTCGGCCAGCCAGAATTATGCTGCTGGCAGGGGGATGATGAGCAGATTCTGGAATAAACCCAACAACGGTTACGGCATGGGAGCCGGTATGATGGGAGGATATTTCTCGAATTCCACCGCCAACATTGAACCCCTCAGCATTGCATCCGCCCAAACCGCGCTAGAGGAATATCTGGGCAACCAAAATAATGACGACCTGGAATTGAAGGAAATCATGATTTTCGATCAGAATGCTTATGCGATCGTAATCGAGAAAAGCACCGGCATCGGTGCGCTGGAATTGCTGGTCGATCCAGCCAGCCTGTCAGTGTTCCTCGAATACGGCCCGGCGCGTATGTGGAACAGCAAGTATGGCATGATGGGGAATGCCGGTTTTCGGGGTGCCCGTGGCTGCGCCATGGCTTCGTTCTTCAATGCGCAGGCATCCACAAGCGCTGAAATGACCTTCAGCCTAGAGCAGGCTGCTGAGGCAGCCGGTCAATACCTGGCTGAAAACATTGCCGGCGCAGAACTGGAGCAAAACGGCCAGGCTTTTTACGGCTACTATACCTTTGACTATAAAGTGGACGGCCAGACCGCCGGCATGCTCAGCGTGAATGGAACCAGCGGCCAGGTTTGGCCGCACACCTGGCACGGCCAATTCATCGAAGAATGGGAAATGGATGAAAGCGATTAGGTAAAAAAAGTCGATTTATACTATTAGAGAGGAGGATTGTTCTCCTCTCTAAACTATTACAGGATAATCCATGGCAACGGCAAAAATACTGGTGGTCGATGATGAACCCGCAATTCTCAACCTGGTCGCGGCTTACCTGCGCTCGGAGGGGTATGAATTCAATACCGCCGAGGATGGTGATTCTGCCCTGAAAGCTTTTCGTGCTTTTAGGCCCGATCTGGTCATCCTGGATATCATGCTGCCGGGCATGGATGGCATTGAAGTGCTCAACCACATTCGGCGCGAGTCGGATGCGTACGTGATCATGCTGACTGCCAAATCCGAGGAGATCGATAAAGTGGTGGGCTTATCGGTCGGCGCCGACGATTATATGACCAAGCCCTTCAGCCCGCGTGAGTTGATGGCGCGCGTAAAAGCCGCCCTGCGCCGCTTGCAGAAACCCGCTGCGGAAAGCGGCCGCAAAGTGGTCGCGCTTCCGCATGTGCGCATCGACGGCGGCAGCCGGCGGGTTTGGGTGCGCGAACAGGAGATCGAACTGACCGCGCTCGAATTCGATCTGCTGTCCATATTGGCTGAGCATCATGGCATGGTGCTTTCAAGAGAAAAATTGCTTGAACTGGCCTGGGGCTATGATTATTTCGGCGACCTGCGCGTGGTGGACGTGCACATCAGCCATCTGCGCCAGAAAATCGGCAGCGAGTTCATCGAAACCGTGCGCGGGGCAGGCTACCGCTTCGAGGATAAACACAAACAGGATGAACATGTTTAAGACAATCAGAAGCCGCTGGATGTTCAAGATCCTGGCCGCTTTCACTGCTGTTGTGCTTCTGGCAGGCGCCATCCACGCCCTGGCCATGAACCTGTCCATTGCCGCCGCCTTTGATCGACATGTAGGCCGCATGGGTGAAAACATGCAAAGCATGATGGGCGGCAGCGGCGCACGCGGTATGAGCTTGTATGAAAATTTCCAGGCAGCCGTGAATGAATCGATGTGGATATCCGCCCTGGCGGCATTGGCTATCTCATTGATTGCGGCGTTGTTGATCAGCCGCCTGATCACCCGCCCGATTCAAAGGCTGGCGCACGCCAGCCGGCAGATTGCCAAAGGCGATTACACTCACCGTATCCCCGCCGGCGAGATTCCGCATGACGAGCTTGGCCTGCTGGCAGATCAATTCAACCAGATGGCTGAAAAGCTGGAAAACATCGAATCCATGCGCAAGCAGTTGATTGGCGATATCAGCCATGAACTGCGCACGCCGTTGACGGCCATCAAGGGTTCGATGTAAGCGCTGATGGACGGCGTGCTTCCGGCTGAAAAAAGCACCTACCAGCAGATCTACCGCGAAGCCGACCGCCTGCAGCGCCTGGTGGAGGACCTGCAGGAACTCAGCCGCGTGGATAACAGCGCGCTGCGTCTCGAAAAGAAAAATCTGCGGGTTGCCAGTCTGGTGAAATCGACCGTCACCCCCCTGGAAAATACGTTCACCATGAAAGGTGTCGCTTTGAAAACCCGGGTTGAGGGCAGCCTGCCCGATCTCAATGTGGATATCGACCGCATCCAGCAGGTACTGTATAACCTGCTGGTCAACGCCTTGCATTTCACCCCCGCGGATGGCCATGTCCTGCTCGAAGTGAAGCAGGTTGAAAATGCCATCCGGTTTTCCATCCAGGATGACGGCATCGGGATTTCTCCGCAGCATCTGGCGCATATCTTCGAACGCTTTTACCGGGCCGATAAGTCCCGCTCACGCGCCAACGGCGGCGGCAGCGGCATCGGCCTGACCATCGCCAGGTCGCTGGTGGAAGCGCATGGCGGCAAGATTTGGGCAGAAAGCGCCGGGAAAAATCAGGGCAGCACATTCACATTCACGATTCCGTTAGAATGATATAATTTGTTTACAGATTTCGATCCGTGAGTAGGTATCAAGCCGCCAGATCCAATGATCTGGCGGTATTTCATTTTCAACCAGTAAAGGAAAAATATGGAAACAAAATTGTACGTTGGCAACCTGCCTTTTGACACAAGCGAAGAGGACATCAAAACTCTTTTTTCAGAAGCGGGAGAAGTGAAATCGGTCGTTTTGATCAAGGATAAATTCTCCGGGCAGTCAAAAGGATTTGGTTTTGTTGAGATGGGCAACCAGGAAGCCATGCAAAATGCGCTGAAGATTTTCAGCTCATACAATTACAAGGATCGTCCATTGAAAGTGGATATGGCCCGCCCGAAAGAGGATTATCGCCCGCAATTCGATAACCGCAACCGGCGCGGCGGTGGCGGGGGCAGCCGGCGTGGCGGCGGTGGCGGCGGCAACCGCGGCGGTGGCCGTTCGGATTATGGCGGCCGTTATTGATTCCAAAAACTCCCCTGGTTGAACAGGGGATTTTTTTATACCTACCGCATATGCATGCCCCTATGGGGTAATCATTTTTCCAAGCCTTTCAATCCCGATGCTCAATTGTGTGGTTGTCAGCGCGCAAAACGGCAGGCGGATGAATTGTTCGCCGCCCTCGATGAAAAAGCCCCGGCTGTCGCTTAACAGCAGCCCGCCGGCCAGCGCCCGTTCCTTATCCGGTACATGAAAGGCGCTTGACAGATTCATTCCCACAAAAAAACCACCCTGCGGTTTGATCCAGTCAGCTTTCCCGCTGAATTGCTCATCCAGGCTTTGCAGCAGGGAATCCAGCCGCGGCCGATAGAGTTCTTTCAATACGGTCAAATTTTGCGTCAGCCAACCGCGTTCGATGAAGGCATGCGCGATCGCCTGGTTGAGATAGCTGGCATTGATGTAAGTGTCTTCGGCGAATTTGCGCACGTCCTGAAAGAGCTGCGCGGGCAGGATCATAAAACCCACCCTCAATCCGGGACTGATCAACTTGCTGAATGAGGAAGTGTAAATGACATGCTCGGGTGCCAGTTCGAACAGGGTTGGCAGGTCTTCTCCATAGTAACGCAAATGGCGGTATGGGCCGTCCTCGATCAGGAAGAAATCATAAGCCCGCGCCAGTTCGACCAGCCGCCGGCGGTCTTCCAGCGGCATCAGCGCCCCGCTGGGGTTCTGAAAATCCGGGATGAGGTAGAAATAGCGCGGGGTTGCGCCATCTTTCAGTCTGCGTTCCAGCTGTTCAAAGTCCAGCAAGCCGCTAAGCAAGTCGATGCCAGCCAGTTCACAGCCGCAGCGCCGGAAAATGGTCAGCACCCGGTCGTAGGTGGGCTGCTCCAGGAAGACGCGATCATCCTTTTTTAGAGAAACGCGCGCCAGTGTGTCGATCAATTGCAGCGAACCCTGCCCGACCAGGATTTGATCCACGGATACGTGGTATTCACCCGCGATCCATTCCCGCAGGGGCAAGTATCCCGCGGCCGCGCCGTATTGCAGCACGTTCCCGGCATCGCGTTCCAGCACCGCTTTGGCGCATTCTTCCAACTTCTTCACGGGAAAGCTTTCCACCGGCGGCACGCCGCGCGTAAACGCAATCACTTCATCCATTCAGTCTGCCTTGTTCAGTCAATTCATGAATTTTGTGGAGATTTTAACCCACTACCGGTCAGCGCGGCAACAATTTTGGCTTTTTCGCCGAGAATTTGCCGCACCTGCCCCAAAGCGGCCGCGGCCGCCGCGCTGGTCGGTTCAGCATACAGGCCAATGTGCGCCAACTGCTGGTAGGCACTGCGGATTTCCTCCTCCCTGACTGTCAGCGCCCCACCGCCGCTCTCGCGCAGCGCCTGCAGGATGCGCCGCCCGCGCACCGGTTTAACGATCGCCAATCCTTCCGCCAGGCTCTTCGCCCTGGGTGCCACCTCTTCTACTTCTTCTTTTCCGGCGACCAACGCCTGCGGGATGGGCGCCAGCACTTCCGGCTGCACCGCGAACAGGCGCGGGATACGCTTCACCAACCCCGCCCGCCGTAAACGGCTGAAACCCAGCCAGGCACCCAGCAGCAAGCCGCCCTGCCCAACCGGGATGACCAGCGCGTCCGGCAGGTCTCCCCCAGTCTGCTCCCAGATTTCCCAGGCGAAGGTTTGCTGGCCTAGCAAATAGACCGGGTTGTAGGCGTGCGAAGCGTACACCACTCCCGTCTCGTTGACAGCTTGCAGCACCGCCTGGCTGGAGGCGCTGCGCGGCCCGGGGATCAGGCGCAGCTGCGCCCCGTACACATAAATCTGCGCCAGCTTGGCCGGCGAGGCGCTCTCCGGCGCGTAAATGGCCGCGTGCAATCCGCTGCGCGCTGCATAGGCTGCCAGCGACGCGCCTGCGTTGCCTGAGGAATCTTCCACCACTTCCTTGACCCCCATGGCTTTTAGATAATTGATTTCCACTTCCGTGCCGCGGTCTTTAAAGGAACCGCTGGGCGCCATGTACTCCAGTTTGAAAGCCATCGGCTGACCTGACCACCCGGTTTCCATGATCGGCGTCCAGCCCGCCCCCAGGGATTGCGGTCTGCTGATCTCATCCAGCCCCATGATGCTGCGGTAGCGCCACACTGTGCTATCGGATGTAAGAATGGACTGCTTGTCGAAATCGGAACGCTCCAACGGTTCCCAGGCGCCGCCGCATTCGCAGCAAAAGATGTGTGGATTGAATTTCCCCGTTTTTTGGCAGCGATCGCAAAAAACCTGCATGGCTTTCTCCTTTAAACGCTATCTTTATTGTAATAAAAATCCCCCGCTATGGGGGATTCAGTTTGGTCAGGCAGGCGTGATGCCGAGTTGCTGTTCAAGCACCGCCAGGGTGAGCGACTGGGGACGCTCGATCGGCGTGAACAACGCCCGCGACCACACCAGGTTGGCGGTGATGCCGATCACGCGCCCCACGCCGAACAACACCGTATAGAAGTCGTACTCATGCAGCCCGCAGTGGTATTGCATGGCGCCGCTGATGGCATCCACGTTCGGCCAGGGATCGCTCACCTTGCCGTACTCCTGCAGCACGCGCGGGGCGACCTTGTAAACCAGTTCGACCAGTTGGAACAGGCTGTCTTCTCCCATGCGTTTACGTCCAAATTCCAATTGCGCCAGGAAGCGCGGATCAGTCTTGCGCAGCACCGAGTGGCCGTAGCCGGGGATGATCTTGCCGCGGTTAATCGTGTCCCAAATGTATTCTTCCAGCAGCTGCTCGCTGGGGCATTCGCCGAACTTGTGCAAAATGCCCAGCAGCCATTCCAGGCTGTCCTGGTTGGCGCGCCCGTGCAGCGGGCCGGCCAGGCCGTTCATGGCGGCGGAACAGGCAAAATAAACGTCGGAAAGAGCCGAGCTGACCAGCCAGGCGGTATGTTCGCACACGTTGCCGATGCCCTGCTCGGAATGCACCACGAAAAACAGGCGGCACAGGTCCATGTACTCGTTATCCCATTCCTTGTTGATCATGTAGGCGAAATTGGCGCTCCAGTCCAGCGTTTGGCTGGGCGGCACCAATCCCTGGTTGTGATACTTGATATTGTAGATGGCCGCCGCAATCGCCGGCGCCTTGGCCACCAGGTTGAGGCTGTCCTCCAGGGTGGGCTGCCAGTAATCCGTTTTCTGCAAGCCGTTGACGTAATGGCGGGTAAATTCGGAACGCGATTGCAGCGCCAGGATGGCCTGCGAGAACATGGTCATGGGGTGTGTGTCGCGCGGCATGGCGCGCAGCATATCCGCCACGTGGTAGGGCAGGTCGCTGCGCCGGCGCCATTCCTCTTCCACCGCCAAAGCCTGATCGCGCGTGGGAATATCGCCGGTCAATAATAAATAATACATGCCGCCCCCCAGGGGCAGCTCGCTGTTATCCGCTCTGGGAAGCAATTCCAGCACCTGGTCAACGGAATAGTTGTAGAATTGAACACCTTCCTGTGGATCGACGTGCGAAATCTGGCTGATCAGCAGGTCCGCGCCGCGTAATCCATTGAAAAGGTGCTTGACCTTTACTTCGCTGACGGTTTGGTCGCTGTACTCCTGTTTGATCCGCTGCAAGCGCTCTCTCGCGTTATCGATTTTATCTTTCAGGATTTCATGCAGCCACATCTTTTCGTTCTCCTTTTCAATGAAATCTACCGGACTCTGGCAGCCGGGTAGTAGCCCAACTCGGCTGAAATTTCAGCCGCGCTTTCCTTTACCATATGCGCCATTTCCTGCATTTTCTCGGCGCTGAAACGCTGCGAAGGGCCGCTGATGGTTAAAGCCGCCGCGATCTGGCCTCGTTGGTCGAAAATCGGCGCTGCTGCGCCGGCCGCTTCCAACACCCATTCTCCGCGGCTGACCGCGTAGCCCTGTTTTTGGATTTTTTGCAGGTTGGCACGCAGCTCGTCCAGGCTGGTGATGGTTTTTTCGGTCAACGGCACCAGCTTGGTTTTCTTTAAAATCTGTTCGCGGCGCGCCTCGGGCAGATACGCCAGGAAGATCTTGCCAGCCGAACCGGCATACAAAGGGATGCGCCGCCCCACCCGCGCCACAATCCGCACGGTTTCCGGACTTTCCAGCCGCTCCACGCACACCCGTTCGTCGCCTTCCAGCACATACAGGCTGATGGTTTCGCGCGTTTTTTCCTGCAGTTTGACCATGATCGGCAGCGCCAGGCTGCGCACGTCGCTGGTGACGGTGTAGATGCCAGCCCAGGCCAGCGGCTTGGAACCCATCATGTAAGACAGGGTCTCCGGATCCTGGTTTAGAATGCCCAGGTCTTTCAGATAGGACATGATGCGCCCGACTGTGCTGGAGGAAAGCCCGGTCCTGCGCGCCACGTCGCGCACACCCTGCACCGGCTGGTCGAGCGAAAAGCTGTCCAGGATGGCTACCGTGCGGTCGAGCATCTGTATCTTGTCTGTCGTCATATGTCTCATTCTATGGGACAGTGTCCCAAAAACAATGTTATTATTTTACCCGCTTTAGTTTGATTGTCAAGCAAAATCCGAGGTATATATGAGCACATCCGCTTCCATCACCATCCCCTTCATCCCGGGCGACGGCATCGGTCCAGAGATTATGGCCGCTGCCAGGCAGATCATTGACCAGGCTGTGCAAAAAGCCTATCAAGGCCGGCGGAAAATCGACTGGCTGGAGTGCCTGGCCGGCAAAGAAGCCTTTGGTAAAACCGGCGATTGGCTGCCGGCTGAAACGCTGCGGGTGCTCAAGAGCCACAGCGCCAGCATCAAAGGACCCCTCACCACGCCGGTGGGCGGCGGCATCCGCTCGCTGAATGTCGCCATGCGCCAGGAGCTGGACCTGTACGCCTGCCAGCGCCCGGTGCGTTGGTACGAAGGCCTGCCCTCGCCTCTGCGCGATCCGGCCGGCCTGGACGTGGTCACATTCCGCGAGAACACCGAGGATATCTACGCCGGCATCGAATATCCTGCCGGCAGCCCGCAGGCGCAAACCTTCCTGGAGAACTTTCGCGCCGCCTTGCCGCAGGATTACGCCCGCATCGCCTACCCCGCGCAATGCGGCATCGGCATCAAACCCATCTCTCGGCCCAACAGCCAGCGCCTGGTGCGCGCGGCTATCCGTTGGGCGCTCGCCAACGGCCGCCAGCGCCTTTCGCTGGTGCACAAGGGCAACATCATGAAATACACCGAAGGGGCTTTCCGTTCCTGGGGTTACGAGGTCGCCGATGTCGAATTCACGGATGAAACTTTCAGCCGGCAGCGCTACCAGGCCATTCTTAAAGCCGATAGCCTCGCCGCCGCCGAAGCCGCCAAGGCCCAGGCTCAAGCCGAAGGTAAACTATGGGTGGATGACGTCATCGCGGATGTAACCTTCGAGCAGCTCATCACCCGCCCGCAGCAATTCGACGTGATCGCCACCACCAACCTGAACGGCGACTATATCTCCGACGCCATCGCCGCGCTGGCCGGCGGCGTGGGCATCTCCCCCGGCGCCAACATCAACTATGAAAGCGGCGTAGCGGTTTTTGAAGCCAACCACGGCTCGGCGGACGGGCTGGCCGGCCAGAACAAGGCCAACCCCAGCTCGCTGATCCTCTCGGCAGAAATGATGCTGCGTTTCCTGGATTGGAGCGAAGCGGCTGACCTGATCCAGCATGCCCTGGCGGATGCCATCCGCGCCAAACAGGTCACCTTCGACCTGGCCGCGCAAATCCCCGGCGCGCAAACGTTGGGAACGCGCGAGTTCGCCGCGGCCATTATCCAGCATATGGAATAGCAGCACATGGTATTGAGAGAAATCAGGTGAAGCATGCAGAACAAACCAAATGAACATTATCAGCAGACCCTGTTTTGCGGGGATGCCTATTACCGCTTCTACAGCCTGCCCAAACTGGCGGAGGATTTGGGCATTGAACTGGAAAAGCTGCCCTATTCCATCCGCATCCTGCTGGAAAGCTGCCTTCGCCACCAGGGCGGCGGCGGTTACCACGCCGATCAACTGCGCTGGCTGGCCAGCTGGCAGCCGCGCGTGGAAAACGAACGCCCGGCCGTGGCTTTTCTACCCGCCCGCATCCTGATGCAGGATTTCACCGGCCTGCCGGTGGTGAATGATTTCAGCGCGCTGCGCGCGTTCCTGCAGAGAGCCGGCAAAGACCCCGCTGCAGCCAACCCGCGCATCCCGGCCGACCTGGTCATCGACCATTCCGTGACGGTGGAAGCCTTTGGCAGCCCTGAAGCGCGCCGCATCAACGAGGAGCGCGAATTCGAGCTCAACCGGGAACGCTATCAATTCCTCAAGTGGAGCCAGAAAGCCTTCCGCGGCTTGCGCGTACTGCCGCCCGGCCTGGGTATCTGCCACCAGGTCAACCTCGAATACCTGGGGCAGGTTGCCTTTGTCGAAAAGGCGCAAGATGAAGCCTGGATTTACCCCGATAGCGTGATGGGCACCGATTCGCACACTACCATGATCAACGGACTGGGCGTGGTCGGCTGGGGCGTGGGCGGCATCGAAGCCCTGGCCGCCATGCTGGGTTACCCCAGCGAATTTCCCGTCCCGGACGTGATCGGCCTGGAGTTAAACGGCGAATTGCCCGCCGGCGCCACGCCCACCGATCTGACCCTCGCCATCACCAGCCGCCTGCGCGAGCTGGGCGTGGTCAACAAATTCGTGGAATTGTTCGGCCCGGGTTATGCCGGGCTGCCCGTGGAAACGCGCGCCATGATCGCCAATATGTCGCCCGAATCCGGCGCGACCATGACCTACTGCCCGGTGGACGCGCAAACGCTGCGTTACCTGCAGCGCACCGGGCGCGCGGCCAGCCAGATCGAACTGGTGGAAACCTATTTCCAGGCGCAGGGCTTGTTCCTGGAAAATCGCAGCGCGTTACCGCAGTATTCACAAATCTTGCGCATCGACCTGGGCGCCATCGAGCCCCTGTTGGCCGGTCCCAAGCGCCCGCAGGATGTCTTCCCGCTCTCGAAAGCTGCGCAGGTCTTTCAATCATCACTCACCGCTCCGGTTGAGTCGCGCGGTTTCGGCCTGAGTGATGAGCAGGCTGCCAAAACCGCCCCGCTCGAACTGGGCGGTCAAGCCTGCCGGCTGCCGCAGGGCGCGGTGGTCATCGCCGCCATCACCTCCTGTACCAACACCTCCGATCCCGGTGTGATCGTGGCGGCTGCCCTGCTGGCGCGCAACGCCGCCCGCCTGGGCCTGAAGAGCAAGCCCTGGGTGAAAACCAGTTTCGCGCCCGGCTCGCGCGCGGTAACCGCTTACCTTGAAAAGATGGCGCTTCTTTCCAGTCTGGAGAGCCTGGGTTTCAACGTGGTCGGTTATGGCTGCACCACCTGCATCGGCAATTCCGGCCCGCTGCCGCCGGCCGTCTCCAGCGCTCTGCGCGACCATCAACTGGTCGGCGCGGCAGTGCTCTCCGGCAATCGCAATTTTGAAGGCCGCATCCACCCGGAGGTGCGCGCCAGTTTCCTGGCGTCCCCGCCGCTGGTGATCGCTTACGCCCTGGCCGGCAGCCTGAACGTCGATTTCGAGCAGGATGCCTTGGGGCTGGATCAGGCAGGTCATCCGCTTTACCTGCGGGATATTTACCCATCCCGCGCGGAAATCGAACAAGCCGCGCAGGCAGCCAGTGACAGCCGCATTTATTCGGAAAATTACAGCCGCATCTTCGAGGGCAACCCGCGCTGGAATGAGATGGAAATTCCCGATTCAGCCTTGTATGACTGGCGCGCCGATTCCAGCCTGATCCGCGAACCGGCTTTTTTATTGGGGGAAGATGGATTGATGAATAAAGGTGATATCCGCGAGGCGTACGCGCTGGCGCTGCTGGGTGATTCCATCACCACCGATCACATCTCGCCCGCCGGGCGCATTGCCCCGGATGGACCAGCCGGGCAGTACCTGCAAGCCCTGGGTGTGCAGCCGCAGGATTTCATCTCCTTCGGCGCGCGGCGCGGCAACCATGAGGTCATGGCGCGCGGCACCTTCAGCAACGCGCGCCTGCGCAATGCGCTGGCTGGTGGCCGCGAGGGCGGTTTCACCCGCCATCTGCCGGATGGCGAGCTCATGACCATTTACGGGGCTGCCCAGCGCTACAAAGCCGAAAAACGGGGCCTGATCGTATTGGCCGGCAAAGCCTACGGCAGCGGCTCCAGCCGCGATTGGGCCGCCAAGGGCACCTACCTGCTGGGCGTGCGCGCGGTGATCGCCGAATCCTATGAGCGCATTCACCGCACCAACCTGGTCTGCCTGGGCGTGCTGCCGTTGCAATTCCTGCCCGGCGAAGGCATCGAGAGCCTGGGCCTCAAAGGCGATGAGCTGTTCAGCATCCCTGCTTCCGCGTCCATCGCTCAACTCAAGCCGCTGCTGACCGTCGCGGCCCGCCGCCCGGATGGCAGCCACCTGGAATTCCAGGCGCTCGCGCGCATCGACACGCCCCTGGATTTGGCGTATTACCAGGCCGGCGGGCTGATGCGCAAAGTGGCTTCCGATTTATAATCATGGCATGCCAGAAAAAATACATTTCTCTATCCTGACCTGCCTGGTCTTGCTGGCCGGGTTGTCCGCCTGCGCGCCGGATCAAACCGAACCGGTTGTGGAACTCACGCCTGAACTGCCCGGCGCCGCCACAACCCCCGCCGTGCTGCATACCCCCACGCCCCTGCCGGGCTTGCTGCCGCTGGATATTTTCTCCGCGGGCAGCGCTTTTTGCCTGCCCGAAACCGAGCGAAGTTCTTTCGACTTGAATTGCAGCCAGGATACGCTGACCGTGACGCAAGCCGCCGACCGCCTGAAAATCGATGGGCTGCTGACCCGCGGCGCGCAAGTCGAAGCCGGGCAATTCAACCTGGAAGTCGATACGTTGTCGCTGGCCTCCGGGGAGGTAAAAACCGACCAGAACGCCTATGGTTTCTATTTTGTGGATCAGGACGGCGTTTATAAAGCCGTGCGCGTGCAGTGCCAATATTTCAATTTTGAAACCTGGAGCCTGGAGGTCGAACCGCAAATTCAAACGCAGCTCCGTCCGGCGTATTCTCCATTTATCAAACCCGCCGGGCAGGTGAACCATTGGCGCCTGGCGTGTTCGCCGGAGTATTGCGACCTGTATGCCAACGAGGAATTGGTCGGCCGTTCAACCAACGGGATCAACGCTCCCGTGAATACCGTCGGTATCTTTACTTCCACGGCCTGGGATGAGCTCTTCGGCCAGGTGGACTTTAGCGCGCTGGACGTTCACAATCAGGATGAGCGCATGCCCGTCTTTGAACCCTATGAATTATCTGACAGCCTGCGCAGCGAAAGCGGCACCTTCTCGCAAATCGGCCTGAGCGGCGCATTCAGCGATTATCAGGATGATGGCTTTCATTTTTCGCCCGTGATCGCCTTTGGCTATTACGGCGCCAAGGCCGGCGCGGCTCTGGAAAATGTGCAGGTCAGCGCTAAAGTGCGCATGCAGATCGAACCGGATAAACCCGGCAGCCAGTACGGCGGCCTGATCTGCCGCTCCAGCAAGGAAGGTATGTATATGGCCGTGATCGGCGTGGACGGCACCTACACCATCTATCGCGACACGCCCCAGAAACCCTTCACGCTGTTAGCCGAACGCAAATCGGATGCCATCCTGCCCGGCCTAGTGGAGAACGAGCTGCGCCTGGTGTGCAGCGGGAATACCATCGATTTCTATATCAATGGCCAACAGGTGGAAGCGCTGACCGACACGCGCTACAACCTAAATTACGGCCGCGCGGGCATCTACACCAAGGCTGGTGGTGAACCGAACGAAGACGCCATCGTCTTCAGCGACCTGAGCATCAAGGAAATCAAGTAGGGTGCGTTTCAATACGCGCCGCTCATTTGTGCATGTAATAGTTGTAGGCTGGGTTGGTGTTTTTCCAACCCAGCATTCATCTGTGAGCATCATTTCTCTAAATCTGTGTTGATCTGTGGAAAAATATTAATCTGACCGCAGGCAGGAATGCCTGCGCCACGGCTGAGGACAGGTGGTGTGGCATCTTATGACGCGAGATTGCTTCACCCCGCTGGCGCGGGGTTCGCAAAGACAACCTGGGGGAATTACTTTCGCGAGCCGCAATAGTTGTAGGCTGGGTTGGTGTTTTTCCAACCCAGCGTTCATCTGTGAGCATCATTTCTCTAAATCTGTGTTGATCTGTGGAAAAATATTAACCTGATCGCAGGCATTCATGCCTGCGCTACGGCGTTACCGGATAGTTGGTCGAAGCCCTATTGAATATCCTTCAACCCCTTCCACAAATGGTCCAGCGTCTGCAGGAAAGTCTTGCTGCGCACGTTCCAGGCCGCCACGCTGATGTGAAAACCATCCCGGTATGGGTCGATGCCGTGGTCGCCCAGCGGCTGTGCCGCCGCCCACCAGTTCCACAAAGGCAAATCGTACTCGTAAGCCAGCCTGGCTGTCGTCAAGTTCAGCGAATGGTCCTCCTCGATATTGTCCGCCTTGGTGGAAAGGATCGGCACCGCCCCCTGCGAAATGGTGTATTCGATAATCTGGCGCATATAGCGCTCATACGTTTCCGGCGTGCGGCCCTCGAACCAGAACTCCAGGCTGATCAGCACGAAGGTGGGGCGCGTGATGCGCAGCTCGCACTCCAGCGGATTCTCGTCCGGCAGGCACACCTCAGGGTCCGCCCATAAAGGCGAAAGCACCGCCGCCGCGTTGAATCCGTACTGGGTGGCCTGCCCGTCGCGGTCGAAATAGCCTTCGAAATTGTTGATGGTATCCTGCAGATCACCGATGCCGGTCATATCTTTATATTGGCCAGGATGGTCGAAAAATCCCAAAAAAGACTGGCGCACGTTCTGGCAATCACCCACTTTCGAGAAAGCCTTGGGGTTGTTGCCCATGGCGATGCCCTTGCGGTAGATTTCGCGCGCGGTATCCGTCACCTCCGGGATAGCCGGCCAGTCCATCCAGTCCTCGGGCGCCAGGCGATTTTCAGCGGTCGGCGTTTCTTCAGGCGTTGCGGTCGTCATGGCTCGCACCGCTGCCGCGGTTTGGGTCGCGCGCAGGTAAGGTTCGCTCTGCTCCTCTTCAACAATCGGCGTGGCGAACTCCGGCGCGGGCTCGGCCGCGCAGGCGCTCACAAACAGGATCAGGAACAGGCTGGGGAGTATTCGCGATTTCATATCTGTAATTTTACCAGTCAGCCTGGTTGCACAGGTATGGATATAGATTTCACACTTGCGCCAGATTAACCAGTTAAAATCATGATGGCGGTTTATCATACTCAAGAAAAAAACCGCTTGGGAAAGCTGGCCCGCGAACCGCATGCTGACCGCCTATTTCGGATGAAAAAGAGAGATAAATAAATGGACGCATACGCAAGTATCAAAAAAGAATTGTTGGAAATCAAAGATGACCTGTACGCCAAGGGATTGATCACTCCCTTCGGCGGCAACATTTCCGTGCGCTGTCCCGATGAGCCCTCACGGGTGCTGGTCACGCCAAGCGGTGTGTATAAAAAATATCTCAAACCCGAGCAGCTTCTCTACCTCGATCTGCAGGGCAATATGCTCGAGAAGAATGCTCTCAAACCAACCTCGGAAACGCCCATTCACCTGGCCATCATGCGCGCCCGACCGGACGTTAATGCCGTAGTGCACACCCACCCCGTGTATGCCACCGCCTTCGCCATTGCCGGTCTGGAATTCCAACCCATCACTGCCGACGCGGCCATAATCGGCAGCCTGCCGATCGTGGAATGGACTGTGACCGGCTCGCAGGAATCAGGCGAGGTCATCTCCAGGGCGCTGGCAGGCCATCAAAACTACGTGCTCATTCGCAATCACGGCTTGTTTGTGTGCGGCAGCAGCCTGCAGCACGCCGCCGGTGTGACCGATATGATCGAGGCCATCTGCAAAGGTCTGGTGCTGTGCAAGATGATGGGGGTCGATCCGCGCGTGCTGCCGCCCGAAAAAGTCGCCCTCATTCAGGAACTGATGAAATCACACCTGGTCTAGGGCATAATAAGCGCAGTCATGCAATAAAATATTAAAGGGTTACAAAAGGGAGAATAAATGGACTATCAGGAAATTATCGAGCGCAAACGCGCCATCATCGCCGCCCCGCTCAGGCGCATCCCTCCGGAAAAGCTGCAGCAAGTCGTGGGGGAATTCCACCAGCGCGCGCCCAAATCACGCGAGCACTACGAGCGCATGAAGCAGGTGGTGCCAGGCGGTCTGCAGCACAACCTGGGTTCCAGCCAACCCTTCGCGCTCGCTTATCACAAGGCTGCGGGCGATCGCATCTACGACATCGACGGCAATGAATACATCGACCACCTGCTGGATGGCGGCCCGATCCTTTTGGGTCACCATTTCGAACCGCTCGACGCCCAGGTGATCCAGCTCATCTCCGAGAATGGCCCAGCGGTCGGCTTGACGCACGAATACGAACTGCGTTTCGCTGAGGAGATCGCCCGCCTGGTACCCAGCGTCGAGATGGTGCGCTTCGTGGCCTCCGGCACCGAAGCCGACACGCTGGCCATCCGTCTGGCGCGCGTGTACACGGGCAAAAGGAAGATCATCAAGATCTCAGGCAACTATCACGGCTGGTCCGACCAGCTTACGCTTTCCATCAATTTCCCTGGCACTGGCACAATGGATGCCGAGGGCATTCCGCCGGGCTGTTATGAACACACGCTGGAGGTCTTCCAGAACGATTTCAACGGTCTGGCGCGCGCTTTTGAAACATACAAGGATGATATCGCCGCGCTGCTGGTCGAACCCACCGGCGGGCATGCCGGCACCTTCCTGGCCCACCCGGATTGGAACCGCGCCATCCGCGAGCTGTGCGACCGATATTCCTCGTTACTGATTTTCGATGAAGTGGTCAGCGGCTTCCGCCTGGCGCTGGGCTGCGCCGAGGAGTATTACGGCGTGCGCCCCGACCTTACCGTCTTCGGCAAGATTATCAGCCACGGCTATGCCGGCGCCGGCGCGGTAGGCGGCCCGCGCGAGATCATGCGCTACTGCCACCCTGGCAGCGTGGACGGTCATAAAGCCTTCGTGGCCGGCACCATGTCTGCCAACGCCGTGATGGTCACGGCCGGTTACCACGCACTGGAATGCATCCAGGAATACCGCGCCATCGAAAAAGCCGCCGATTACGCCGCCCGCCTGACCCGGGCGCTCAATGACCTCTTCGCCGCCCGCCCCGACCTGCCGTTCTTTGCCTACAACATCCAGTCCATCGTGCACGTCGAAACCGCCTGCTACAACGGCATATCCGTGGCGGATAACCCCGCCCCGCGCCTGCCGGAAGCCATGGAGCGCTACACCGTGCTGCAAACCTACGCGCTGGCCCTCATGACCCGCGGAGTCCTGCCGCTGGGTGATCGCTTCTATTGCTGCCTGCAGCACGATGACGACTCGCTGCGCCGGACGCTTTCCGCTTGGGAGTACCTGCTATCGCTCATCCCGCCCGTTTGAGCGCGGCTTGCTTGCGGCAGATTTTCAGGATCAAATCATTCAGACCTGCCGGAAAAACCGGCAGGTCTTTTGCCCGGCAAGCAAATCATGCTTTACTCGGGAACTTATTGGTCGAAAAATCGTTATATGAAATACATCTTTTATTAACCTGTTCAAAAGGATAAAATAGAACTGGTAAGCGTTGAGGAGGTACCATCATGAACAAAAGAATCTCGATCGCTGTGCTCATAGCCGCCTTGCTGGTGGCTACCGCTTGCACATTCCCGCTGTTTTCCTCGCAAGACGAGGATGATGTAGCCGACGCGGTTGAGGAAACCGTGCAGGCCGCGCTGGAGCAGACCCGCGCCGCGGCCACCTACACCCCGCTGCCCACCCTGACCCCCTACCCGACCTATACGCCGGGTTCGCAGCCGAAGCCACCCGCCCCAAAGCCGAGCGTGGCGCCCAAGCCTTGTAACGCCGCGCAATTCGTCAGCGAAACCGTGCCGGATGGCACCAATTTCGAGCCGGGCGAGGAATTCACCAAGACCTGGCGCCTGAAAAACACCGGTACTTGCACCTGGAACCCGAATTACGAGTTCGTCTTTTACAGCGGCGATCGCATGGGCGGCGCCAAGACCACCGACCTGGATCACTACGTGGAACCTGGCGAGTCCATCGACCTGGCGGTCAACCTGGAAGCGCCCGCCGAGCCGGATGATTACACCGGTTACTGGAAGCTGCGTTCCGACGACGGCGAATATTTCGCCCAGGTTTACGTGCAGATCGATGTCGAGGAAGACTTCGTCGTGACCAGCGTCATCCTGGATGCCGAGCCGAACGATTACAGCGGCGTTTGCCCGGATACCATCACCATTGATGTCGAAGCCGATATCACTGTCGCCGGCGACGGCCGGGTGTATTACCGTTGGGAAGCCAGCAACGGCGTCACTTCGAGCACGCAATCGTTGTTGTTCAGCGAGTCAGGCACCAAGACAGTCTATTTCGACTGGGATATCGATATCACCGCCGACGATACCTTCACCATCGAACTCTACATTGATGATCCCAACCATCAATATTTCGGACCCTCCGAAGTTGATGTGGTCTGCACGCCCTGATGCTTTCACATACTGTGGGCTGCTCATTGATTAGATGATACGCATGTGCCAATACCCTTCCCGAAAAGAAGGGTATTGGTTTTATTCAGGCGGCTGACCGGCAGCAAAACCGGAAAACTGTACCAGGAGCGAAAGATGACAGAAAAAATCATCAAGGTGGTGCTAGTGTGCGCGGCGGGCATGTCCTCCAGCTTGCTGGAGGAGAAGATCCGCCAGGCGGCTCAAAAAGCCGGACGGGAAATGCAGTTGAAAGCGGTCGATTCCTCGCGCATCGGCTTGTGGGATTATGAAAAGGAAAGCATGGATATCATCCTGGTCGCCCCGCAGGTGCGTTTCCTGAAACGCGGCATCGCCAAACGCGCCGAACCGCTGGGTGTGATCGTACAGGATATCGACACCATCGCCTACGGCATGGTGGACGGGGAAATGATCTTCAAGCAAGTCATGGAAGCTTTGGGCAGCGCCTGACCGCCAACCTCCGGTAGATTCTTCCTCACCAAATCCGCGGCAACAGGCGAAAGCGCGTCTGGTGCGCGTATTCCCGGTAACTTTGCAGTTCAGCCTGCAAGGTCTCATCCTCCCAGTACGTGCGCAGGATGAAAGCTGCCGTCCC
>Ga0172371_10004553_pt1 | contig 20916 bp, 10 predicted proteins | sample Lak12m_FD_114543 | JGI IMG/M metagenome (GOLD analysis project Ga0172371, IMG submission 114543) | Freshwater microbial communities from Kabuno Bay, South-Kivu, Congo - kab_022012_12m | ecosystem: Environmental > Aquatic > Freshwater > Lake | place: Democratic Republic of the Congo: South-Kivu... | reverse complement strand
AGTCTGCAATTCGGTTCACCTTCCGGTGAACTGAATTGCAGACTGCATCTGTGTCTGGACATCTGCGTGAATCTGCGTTTGTCTGCGGTTCCTCTCATCTTCAACTGAATCTTTCCGGCTAAGCTTGAACCGGAGGCTGGTACTTGCCTATTTCACCTTCGTTATTCTCTGTATCTCCGGATCGGTAAAGACGTCCTTTTCGTCCAGGCTACGGGTAGAGAACTCGGACAGGACCGCTCCGCGCGGGCCTGACTGGAACCAGTGAAGCGTGTTCGGGTTCATCGTGTACTGGTCCCCCGGTTTGAGCGCAATCTCATGCCACACCGTGTAGTACTTCTCCCGTCCTTTCGGCGCCCTGGCGTGGGGCCGCGCCGTCTTCTTCCCGGGAACATACAGGTAGACCTCGCCCCAGCGGCAACGGAATGTCTCTTCCTTGCCGGGATTCGCCGCGCTCACCGGCGGGTGACGGTGTTCAGGACAAGTCTGACGCGGCAGCAACGCCAGTTCCTTTGCGCAGCACCTCGCAGTGTTCACATAAACCAGCACGCCGAGGCCGGTCTGTTCGTATTCCCCAAGGCCGAAATCCGCGGTGTCTATCGATGCCGCTTCCTTCGGGGTGATAACGATGCCCGCTCTCCTGATGAGCGCTATCGACTGCTGCTTGTATTTCCTGACTTCCTGTCGTGTCAGCATTGGTTTCCTCCTCTTCCTACGCAGCATAAATCATAGGACGGCGACGGCTCGCCAGAGGCTCGCCCTCCATCGATCGCGCCAGTCGCATCCCCAACTGGAGGGCGAGCGTCCCGCGAGCCGTTCTCCACAGAGCGCATCGGCCCCGATCGGAACACCACCATCGCCGTGCTATGATTCAACATTTTGCGATCTCCATAATATCCGCAAATCCTGCCGGTATATTGATCCCTTTCTTACCGTCCGGTTTCCAGTCGGCGCCGGTAAAGAGTCCATGCCACTTGCCGCGTTCGCGCAGACGCACAACCTGCTTGCGGTCCGCTTTGCTGACGACCACGGCATACCGCGAAACGGAGCCTTCAAGAAGAACATCCACATGGACGGTTCCGGACAACCCGGCGACCGCACCACCAGTGGGCTTGATTGCTGCCGCAGCAGTCGCCAGTCTCACCAGCGCATTCAACCCGGCCGGATCGCGTTCAGCCGCCTGACCGAAATTCGTCCCGCAGTAGATCACTGTCCCCTTCCCCACACGCTTCCGGACTATGCACGGATGCTTGCCGTCAAAAGTCCCCAACGACTCGACAGCGTCGCCGGCCAGTACCGCGTACCGGTGCGCGCCCCAGACAAGAGAACCATCTGACATACGGATGGGAAAGTACTTGCCCCCGCGCGCACCGAACTCCTTCAGCGCTTTCCGGACATCTTCACCGGCTGCGTCAGGATCAAACGCATGGGTCTGTCCAAGGCGCAGGTGATGCGACGACGTAGAGTCGGTCTCGCGGATCCCCCACGACTCCGCCAGCCCGCAACCGGGTACGGTTCGGTTGTGCCGTCCTGTCGTCCCATTGTACGCGGCAAGGTGAGCTTCGCTCAGCAGTACCCCGCCGGCCCGAACCCAGCGGTCGAGCGAATCGGCTTGTGCCTGCGTCATGTAGTAGCCATTCGGCACGATGAGCAACTTCAAGCCGTCAAGCTCCCCGGCTGCCAGCATCTCCCCGCTTACCAGCCGGTGCGGGAAGTTGTCCCAGTACAGCGCCGTGATGTAGGCCTCAATAGATACATTGAAAGCGCGTACATCGCCCTGCGTACAGAAATGGAACACCTCGTTCTTGCGGCTGCGCAGGACACCGATTTCCGCCGGGGCTGGAAACGCTTTGCGGAGAGCGCTCGCGTGAGGCCTGATGGTCGCCCAGAAACGCCGCACGGCCTCTGTCACCGGTCGATGGGTACCATCAGTCTTGACCAGTCCCCACGCCGGCGCTTCCATGCCCAGCACTTCGGCCCGATACTGCCAGAAGACGATCCCTTTCACCCCGGCGCCAAGCTGCGGCAGAAAATCCGGCAGGATGTCGTCCATGCCCAGCATCCGCTGGTGCATATCCGTGCTGCCGAAATTGACGTGGCTTTCGACGTTGTAGCAGATCTTCCCGTGGCCTGCGGACAGGACGTGCTGGAACATGCCCGGCTGACCGTTCATCGTTGCCGCAAACACCTCGCATTGTTTCGCCATGGCAAAGTCGTCGGCGCACGTCACCGCGCTGAACCAGCAGTTCGGGACGACGTGCAGGAACCGCCCGTGCGCGGGGTCAAGCTGTCGAACCGTTTCCAGCCGCCACTCTGCCTCCCCGGCCATCGTGTCGAGGTGGAACTCGCGCCAATCGATGAAATCCGTGAAGGTGCCGGTCCCGCGTGGCAGCTCCACCTGGTCCCACGACTCATAGCACCTGCCCCACGTCGCATTCAGCCCGTCGAGTTTTCCATACTTCTTCCTCAGCCAGTCCATGAAAGCCGTGCGGCAGTGCGGGCAATAACAGACCATGTTGCTCAAGCTCGGGGTCCGCTGCGGGAAGCACAGTTCCGGTTCGTTCCAGACATCCCAGAGAAGAAGCGCCGGATGTCCCCTGAAATGCTCCACTGTGGCTGCAAGGAAACGTTGACGGTCAACCAGCGCCCCGGGATGGCGATAACAGGGACCCGGGTGACCGCCGATCTGCCTGTGCCCGACAACGTACGGCTCAACCGTGTGCCCGTTGATGTCCACCTGCTTCGCGTGGGGATGCACGTCGAAGAGCCACAAAGGCGAGACATCGAGCAGGAAGTTCAGCATCACCTTCAGGTCATGGGCCGCGGCCAGGTCCATGAGCCGGTCAAGGTCGTCAAAATAGAACCGGTCAGGCGCCCTGTGCGACCAACGCCACTGGACCAGGTATTTGACCACGTTGAAACCGAGATCCCGCATGTTGCGGAAGTCCATCTCCCAGCAGTCCGGTTCCGGCGTCGGCGCCCGGTAGTATTCCGTCCCGAAAAGGAACGGGAAACGTTCAACGTCAGCCATAACATCTTTTACAGGCATCAGAATTTCTCCGTCTACTCGACGTCACAGTTTCTTCGCGAACATACCATCCAGAACGAAGTGTAACCGCAGATGAACGCAGATACACGCAGATGCTCAAGACAACGGAGCCGTCTTCCCCTTCTTCTTTCGTTTCACCGTCGTCTTCCGCCACACGCGCGCCACGGCGCGGGCGGCCGGTTTCGGGTTCCCATCAAAATCAATCAGCGAGGTGTTGATGGTCAGCGGAAACGTATCATGACCGGACCACATCAGCACGCCGCCACACGCGGGAAAGCGTCTTTTGCATGCCGCCATTTCCCCGCTGACCATCTTGGCCTGGTTGGCCTGGCTCCGTTTCACATATTCCGCCAGATTCCGGGGCGCGCGGCCGTGAATGGCGATCAACTTCTGCCAGTCAATCCACCATGTGGTCAACCGCGTCCAGTAAGGATTGTCGGGCGTTGCGGGAAACACCTTGAACTTGCCGGCATATTTCCTGATGAGGTCAACCGGGCTGGCTCCGCTGCAGTAGATCTCCGACCTGAGAAGCGCATCGTCGGATGCCCAGTACTTGCGCGCATCCTTCATGCTGCCCATGGCCGCGCCGCCGTGGACGTCCCAGTGCAGGCCCTTGCCGAAGTCGGCGGGGTTCGCGCCCGCGCGCGGACCGGAGGGCGATGTCGGGATGTAGCGCCGGCCCGGGTCCATTTCCCTCACGACTTTGCCAAGCCGCTTGAGCATGGGATGCTGCATGCCGCATGGCTTACCCATCCCGCTCTTCTTGCCCTTCATATCGCCCATCACTTCATTGGCGCCGCTCCAGAGAACCAATGATGCATGATACCCGCGCCGTTCAACATACGAACGAGCAATTGCCTCCACAGCGGAAATGCTCTTCCTGTCCTCGGGCGGCCAGTTCTCGAGTCCGGAGGACGTCAACGGAAACTCCTGCCATACCATCAGGCCCAGTTCGTCGCAGAGATCATAGAACCACTCGCGTTCAAGGAACTGGCAGGCGTTGATGCGGAAGATGTTGCAGCCGAGGTCATGGTACTGCCTCAGTCGCCGTTCGTAATCCTCGCGGCGCAGGTCTGCATAGTTCGAGGCAAGCGGCGGGAAGTTAACCCCCTGCATGAATACGGGACGTCCGTTCACGACACACACCCACGGGTCGGCCCCATTCGGAGCGCCCTTGCACGGCGACCACTCGACATGCCTGAACCCGACGCGCCGCACCGCCCGGTCGTGTTCCCTGCCCCGCTTGTCCACCAGTCGGCATGTGACAGTATAGAGCGGCTGGTCACCCTCCAGGTTCGGCCACCACGGTTTCACGGAAAGACCGTTCCACCTGATGCCATTCCTGAACGCAGTCGCAGCGACCTCGTCATGCCGGACGACTGTGCCGTCGCGTTCCAGCGAGACGTCGACGGCAACGGCATCGCCGGCCACTAGTCCCCCCCTGACTTCAAGCACGCCCGCGCAACTCTTCGTCACGAAATCCGCAACACACTTCATGTTCCGAAACTCGCTGCCGTCAACGACTGCCAGGGATATGGAATCCCAGATCCCAATCTGCACCAGGCGGGGGGTCCAGTCCCATGTGTAGTTGAATCGTGTTTTCCACTCTGTCATCTGCGACGTGTACCCGAACTGACCGAGCCATTGCGGCGGCAGGTCAAAAACGATCTCAAGGACGTTGCCCGTGTCCTTCAGGAAGCCCGTGATATCGAAAACATGCGGAATGTGGGTGCCCTTGAAAGCGCCGGCCTGGTTGCCGTTGACAATGATCCAGCCCGAGTAGTCCAGTCCCATGCACTCCAGTCGAAAACTGCATCTCTTCGCCAGCCAGGCGTCGGGAATGTTTGTGCGGTACATCCAGTGCCGGTGTTCGACCCACTCGCACTGGCGCGAGTTGACACCGATATTCCAGTCGGGAAGGATCCCTGCTTCACGCAGCGCGCCCTGAACCGAACCTGGCACCCGTGCAGGGACAGGCCGCACATCGACACACTTTGAAGAGCCCATTCCACCGTGCCGTCGTTCAAACAGCCACAGGAACGGCGTGTAGCCCTCGACTGTCCAGTCGAGGGCCGAAAGATCATGGACCTGTTTCATGAAGTGCCCATCCATGTACTCATTCAATCGCCGCACGTGGTGCGGCTCCTACATTCCAGCTGGATCGCATCCCCGCCTGTAGGAGCCGAACCATGTTCGGCGACTCCCGCCAGGGCATCCTGCTTCGTCCGGATGACTACGCAGGACAAGCAGCCCGGCCTACAACCATCAGATCACCCCTTCCCGCAGCAGCCCAGACCGCCGATGCGTTCAAGGACGGCCGATTTCACCGCCAGCCTGCCGGCGACCATCATATCCTCATCGCCACCGTAGCCTAGGCGCTTGTGCGGATTTGTTTCGTTCCTGGCCAGACTCCCGCGTATTGCATCGATGTACCGCTGTTTCACGTAAGTTCCGTAGCATACCTTGGAGACTCCGAGCCGGATCACCTCGCGGAGGCTCTCGGCCGGTATGCCACTTCCACCGTGGAGGTCAAAAGGCACGGATACGCGCTTGCGGATTCTCGCGAGGCAGTCAAGGTCCAGCGCCTGCCGTCCCTCGAGAAGTATGTGCACATTGCCTATGCTGACAGCCATCACGTCTATGCCCGTCTCCTTCACGAACTGCGCGGCCTCGTCGGGGTCGGTCATCACCTGCTTCCCGTCTTCAAGCACGCCCGCGGCACCGGTGGGAAGATGTCCGACCTCGGCCTCGACCGACACATTCTTCCCGTGTGCGCGGCGCACGATCGCGGCGACGCGGCGCCTGAATTCCGCCGGGTCGGCGCCGGGATCATCCGGCATCACCTGGCTGAATCCCATGTCAATCGCCCTGTTTATCCACGCGTCGTTCGAGCACTCGTTGAATATGAGTCCGCAGGGGACGGAGGCCGACTGCGCCGCGGCCAGTCCCATGGCCGCGTAAAGGGCGAGACGTTCCTCGGCGCGCCGCCCGGCATGGCTCAGGAACTCGCCGTTGAACCCGACCAGGATTGGCGACCTCGTTTCCTCGGCCGCGTCCATCACACCCTGAAGGGACTCGAGGTTCCAGCTTTCGAAATAGCCGACGGCATAGCCGCCGGCTTTCGCACGCTCGATCAGCTCCATCGCGGGTCGCAATGACATGATATTCTCGCGCAGCACACAGTCATAGCGCCACTGAGTGGCGCCGCTACACTACATGACCTGCATTGTAGTGGCCGCAGTCCACTGCGGCATCTCCTGTCGTTCCATCACTCCGCCACAGCGCAGACACGAATCGTCCTGCGCTCATCCCCCCGCCACTTCCATGGCTATCTTTGCCCACTGGAAAAGACGTTGCGGCTCGTAACGCACCGTGCTGATGTCCTTCAGAATGAACTCCAACGGACAACCGTGTTTCTCGCATACCTTCCGTGTGGCCATCAGATCGTCCCGCACACTCTGCGCGTTGAACTTGTCAACAGCTAGGAACGCGGGACTCGGTTTGCGCGAGAAGACATAGGTGCCGCCGATCTCCTTTGCACCAAGTTCCTGGTCAACCCACGGGCTCATGGATACTTTCCGGACATTCGGAATCATCCGGACCTCTTTCATCTTCTTATCCAGCGGATCGCAGCACCCGTAGTAGACCAGCCCGAACTTGGCGCAGATCCGGCTCACGTAATCCACCTCGAAATCCTTGAACATCTGCGGCGACACCGTCGAGAACATCTGGGCCAGGCCGAACATCCAAAGGTCCTTCCTCCGCGGTTTCTCCGGATCGTAGCCGCGCGCCGGCAGGTCGTCGGTATACGCGCCGGTGCAGTGAATCAGGTTTTGCGGTCCGCAGAGCAGTCCCTGCTTTTCCAACTGCTCCTGCATAGTGTCGTATGCATCGGTCAACCGCCCGACGAGCTTGTGCATGTACTCCGGTTTGTCCGCGAGGGCGAAGCATGCGTTCTCGACGCCCATCCACATGCTGATCGGGTCCCACAGGGAAACATAGCCGGGGTCAGTGCCGTCGAGCCGCACGTCAAGCAGGCCGTCGAACAGTTCGTGCGCGACCTCCATCCGGCGCTTGGTCTCGGCCGTGTCGTGGCTGATTTTCGGCATTTTGATCTTCTGCAGATCCTCTTCCGTTTCGAACTGATTATCGAACTTGTGCCCGACAACCGCGTTGGTTGGATCGCTGACCGCTATCTGCTGCTTGACGTTTATGCCGAATCCCGTGTTGTTGACGGCTTTACGCACGGTCACGTAAGGTTCGACCACCATATCCACCGGGAAATGCTTCCATTGGTATGTCACGGCTCTCAGCCACCACTCGTAGTCGCGGCACTCCTTGTCCGTGCAGCGCAGGGTGAGCTCATCGCCGATATTCATCTCGTTCCAGCAGACCTGGTCTATCATGACCATCGGCCGTGCCGGCTTCTTTGCATTGAGCTTCCGCCACAGGGCCCTCTTCTGTTCCTGCACCGGCAGCGCTGCTATCTTTGCGACTTCAGCTGCCAACCCCTTGATAACCGTGACGTCCTGTTTCTTCAGCATGTCGATTCCTCCACCAACCCCGTATTCACCTTTCGTTATCTGCGACAAGAATCCTCTTCCCTTTCCTGCGCAACGCTGCAAGGGCTGCGGCAGGAGCACCACCGTCGGTTACCACGTCATGAACCTGCGAGATGTCCAACACCTTTCGCAGGGCGCGCCTTCCGAACTTGGTACTGTCGACAAGCAACAGTACCCGTTTGCTGTGCCTGGCCACAATCTGCTTGATATGCAGGGTTGGCACAAAAGATTCGTATGTTCCCTCGGCAGGCATGAACCCTTTTGTGGAGAAAACCGCGACATCCGGGAAGAACTCGGCCGCTTCCTTCTCACACGATGCACCGACGAAGGACAGGCTGGCCGGATCGTACTGTCCGCCGAGTCCGACCACCACGTTGTCCGCGTTCCGCCCGAACTCGCGGCAGATCATCACGGAGTTGGTCACGACGGTCAGGCCCTTCTTTTCGCGCGCAGCCAGCCTGGCGAGCTCCATGCAGGTTGTCCCGCCGTCGATAAACACCGTCTGACCGGGTTCAAGCAGGGCAAGCGCCTTGCGGGCAATTGCACGTTTTTCGCGGCGCTGCATCGCAAGGCGCGACATGAGCGCAGTTTCGTGAAGGTTTTCGGTGCCGGCCCCGCTCTTCTGAACACCGCCCAGCGTCTTTATCACCATCCCGCTTCGAACAAGGCGATCCACGTCACGGCGCACCGTCATGGAGGAAACACGCAGCAGCCTGGCAAGCTCAGCGTACGAGGCGGAGGCATCATCCAGCCGTTCAAGGATCGACTCTTCCCGTCTTGTCATGCAGTCAGTTCTCCCCGAATCACGGATGTGAAATTATCACATCGTCATGAGGAACTGCAACACAAGTGTTTCACAACAGAACTGCCGGACTGAGGTTGTCGTGGACGGGGGAGATTCCTCATCCGCTTTCAGCGGGATTCGGAATGACAGACGGAAGCAGTACCGAAGCTACAGACAAACCTCCGACATTTGTCATCCTGAACCTGCCGGAGGCGGGTGAAGGATATCCCCGTCCCCACGCATTGAACCGGCGGCAAGGGATTGCCGCCCTCCAGACGGACAGGCCCTCACCCGGAATACAATCAATCTTTGGAGGGGCGCATCCATTGCGCCCAAGGAACAAGCACCGGGGGTTGACACAATCCCAGTTGATGCCGCACGCAGTACGACTACTACAGCCAGATGCTCTCGCACTGTGCCGAACGCCAAGATCGCAATACCGATCGATCTATCTGCACAGGATGACACTGCCGTCCCGGTAGTCCACGCGCATGAAGTTGACGGTGCCGGGCTTGCCATTCTCCCAGCCGATAGCGCCGGCCACGGACGTCGTGCCCAGGAATCCCGGAGGCGGAGATCCAGACCACGTCAGTTCCGGGCGGACGCTGGGATTGTCGGGATCCCGCATTATTGAATCACCGACCGCAAAGTTCAGGATCCCGTGCCAGACCGCAATCCGCCCTCCTCCGCCGCCACCGGAATGCGGTCCGGCCAGTACCGGAATGCCGCCGTCGGCCCGCAGGGCACCGCTTGCTGCGCCACTGAATGAACGACACTTCAGGAAGATGCCTCCACCTGCCGCCCCGCCATACGCATAGGCAACGCTTTGGCCGCCGTTGGCTGCTATCGTGCCATCTATCACCGCCGAACGTGTGATTTCGGCATGAACAAGGCCGCCGCCGTATCCACCCATTATACCACCACCGCCGCTGCCGGGAGACAACGGAGCATTAACCAGCCCGTTAGACACTCCTGCCCCCGAACCGGCTCCCCCCGTGTTTGCATTCCCACCCCTGCCCCCGTAACCGCCACCACCACAATGCCACGTTCCCCCGCCTTTTCCCGGACCGGAGGCATTCTGGTACCCGAGACAGTTGGCTCTGATCCCGCCCCCCGCCGCGATCTTCAGTCCCCTGGCGCTCAACATCATCGACCCGCCGTTTGTGGGGTGCGAATACGGGTACAACCAGGACCCCCCGTATATCATGGCATCCCGCTTCACATTGATCCTGGCGCCGTATCCCTGGCCCGCATCGGCACCGCTGTATACCGAAAGGCATCCGCCGTTTGTCAGGATGAGGTCACGGCCAACCGTGATCGTCGAATTTCCATTGGAACCGCCGACACCGAGGCGCCCGCCTGTGACACACAGGTCACCAGCGACGCTCAAGGTGAACCCGGTGTCCGGCAACCGGAACGACGAGTTGCTGATCGTCAGATTGTCTGCTGTCCACGACGTGAATCCAGGGATCACAAGACGGCACTCTGCAAACTGACCGTTGGTGACGGCCGTGCCCAGGAAGTTCGTGTTAGACAGCCACAGGGTACCGGGCTCCGCCCCGTATGGACCAAGCAGATCAGGGTTGGAATCGGCGTACCCGTCGGTCGCCTTTCGGGCCTGGAAACGCACATCGTGCGGTTCGCCCAGGCTGGAGTAGCTGACGGCGATCCTGCCTCCTCCGCCACCACCGCTGTGCCACCCGCCGAAAGCCGGCGTCCCGCCGTTGACACGGATCACTCCGTCTGTCGCCCCGGCAAAAGTCGCACAGGTGATGTATACGCTGCCGCCAGCCCCGCCACCGTACTGGTAGGCCAGCGAGTTTGAGCCGTTTGCGCTGATCAGGCCGTTGACATTCACGGTTCCGGACGCCGCGATCCGCACTACGCCACCGCCCTGGCTGCCGTAGCCTGCCGCCCCGCCACCACCGCTACCGGGCATCACCGGCGCATCTGCCGACCCGTATGGACGGCCCCAGGTTGCTCCCGTGTTTCCAGCTGCTCCCTTTCCGCCGTGCCCGCCCCCCGTGCTGTGTCCCGAGAGACTGCCGGCGCCGGGTCCGCTGCTGAAAGTGTAGCCTTTTCCGTCCACGTCGATCTTGCCGCCAACTCCAACTGACAGGTTCGTGCAGACGAAATTGACGCGGTTCGACATCTGGCCCACTGCAAATGCACCGGGCAGTGTGACCGTTCCTCCGATCGAGACATTCGACGCCGTCAACTGCGCAGTCCAGTTCGAGAACACCATGGTCGTGCCGGCAGACACAGACAGTGAACGCGCATACCTGGAATTTGCCAGAATGACCCTGCCGGACTGGATAACAGCAGTATCCTTCGCCGCCGGCATCCCGAGCGGATTCCAGTTGGTCGCCGTTTCCCACAAGCCCACGCCGTTCCAGTACTTGGTTACGGGATTCGTAGAGGCGAAATTCGCCTGGACCGTCCGTTCCCGGTTCATGGTCGCCGTCAAGGGATTGTCATTTTCACGTCCGGCGGGCACACCGGTGCCCGTCCACATGAAGAACTCATTGCTCGAAGCTGCTGTTGCCTTGATATTGGTGACCACCAGTCCGTTCGTGTACCACCCGTTCACCTGGGCAACATTGACCGTACCGCCCGGCCCGGCGCTTACGCCAAGCCAGTACTGGTTGGTCCAGCACCAAGTGAGGTAGAGGTTGTTGGTCAACTGGAAGACAGTCTGGGTACCGGGAGCATCCGAGATCAGGCCGGAGGCATTTGTGAGTTTCCAGCCGATGCACGACCAGCGCTGGCCATTAAGGCTGTTCGCCGGCGTCGTAACCCGGTTCGTAATCCATGTTCCGTCCGGTATGTCTGCACGACTGCCGTAACCAAGCTGTGCGGGACTGTCATACAGGCCAGGACGCCCGTTTATGGTCAACGTGTAGTATGGCCCGATGAAACGCCTCGTCCCGGGCAAACCATTCTCGTACCCGGTTCCATTCGTCACGGACAGTGACCCCGCGAATCCTGACTGGCTGTCGTAGACACCCATCCGCGCCAGTTCAACACCGGCCAGCAGCAGATCGATGTCGCCATCGGACATGCCCACGGCGATGGATATCCGGCCACCGCCGCCACCGCCTGCATAGTTGTAGCCCCAGCCCGCGCTGGTGCCATTGGCTCGCACGATGGCTGCCGCGTTGGTGCCCAGGAACCGGGAACAGGCAATGAACACTGCGCCTCCTGCGCCGCCGCCCCCGCCGTATTTTGTGGTCTGCCCCGCATCGGCGCTTATGAGGCCGTTGTGGGTGACTGTGCCGGAGACCTTGATCCTAACCGTGCCCCCGCCGGCTCCGCCGGAATCGTGCGAGCCGCCGCTTCCGGGAACAATGGGTGCATTTGTCAACCCGTACGGTTGCCCCGGCAGGTCATAACTGTTGCTGCGTCCGCCGCGGCCCCCGTGTCCGGCACCGGGCCCATGCCACAGGTTGCCTGATGAACCGGGCCCCTTGTTCGGTGCGAACCCCCGCCCCTCGGCGTTGAAACCGCCGTTGGCCTGAATTGCCAGGTTGTTCATCCGGAAGAACACGGAGGCACCTGTGTTCCGATCGGAATACGGATAGATCCAGCTTGAGGATCCCACAAACACGTTACCGGTGATGCTGACAAGGGCCCCGTAGTTCGGGCCCGTCCCGTTCGTGGGCGCACTGTAGACGTACAGCTTCCCTCCATTTGTCAGAACGAGGTCACCACCGTGCGTCGAAATAGTACCCGAGACTCCCAATCCGCCTTTCGTGATCAGGATGCTGTTCGTAGCGATGAGCAGGAAGTTCGTCTGTTCGATCGTAAAGAAACAGTTGCTGACCGTCAGGTTCTCCGGCCGCCACGATGTGCAGCCCGTGATCACCAGGCGTACGCCGTAGAAAAGGCGGTCTTTCAGCACGGGCGCGGCAAGCAGCTGCGTGTCCGGCAGCCACAGGGTACCCATCATCGGCGCCAGTTCCGAGTTGTACCCGGGAACAATACTCAACCAGGACACACCGTTGGACGCCGAAAACCTGACTGCCCTGTCGATGCCGAGGCTCGAGTAGTTCACCGCAATCCTGCCGCCACCTCCCCCGCCGGCGTAATCAGGCAAGCAGCGACTTCCGCCGCTTGCACCTATGAAACCGTTGGTCGTACCGGCAAACGCACCACAGGTGATGTATACTCCCCCACCCGATCCTGCTCCGAATCCGTACTGCGTGGGGTTGGATCCGTTTGCCAGGACACTGCCGTTGATGGTGACCGTACCCGCTGCGGCGATACGGACAGCGCCGCCGCCGTGGCCGTCGCCAGTTGCGTCTCTTCCGCCCCCGCTGCCGGGAGCCACGGGGGCGCCGACACTGCCGTACGGAACACCTCCTCCGGTGTTATATGATTCCGACCCTCCGCCTTTCCCGCCATAGCCTCCGCCCGGGGCGTGCCAGGCGCCGTTTCCCGCCCCGGGCCCGTTACCCGTGCGATACCCGCACCCGCTCACGTTGATGATGCCGCCGGGATCAACTGTCATGTTCACACAGCTTACGTAGACACGGTTCGACATCTGATTAGTCGAAAAGGCCGGCGGCAACGTGATGACCCCCAGGCTGCGAATCGTAACGCTTGTTGCCTGGATGATCGTGTTCCAGTTCGAACAGGTGAGCGTGTTGTTGGATATTGCGAAAGAACTCAGCCACGGGGTCGAGTTCGTGAGCAGAACAGCGGACCCGGCGTTGGTGATGATCACGTCCTCCCCGGGCAGGGGAAAGTGCGTAAGGCTCCAGTTGGCGGGGTTATGCCAGTTGTTGCCGGACGTGCCCTTCCAGTAGTTGGGCACGGCGAGTGTGGATGGAACGGCCATGCCGAGAATCAGGGCCGCTATCCCACGAAGCAGAACGATGTGCCGATGTTTCATGCACACTCCCGGCACAGTGGCTGTACAAACGTCATCTCCACTGCTTATGTAAGCATATACCTAAAAGGCCATCCAGTCCATGCCTGTCACAGCCTCAAATAGCGGTCACCGGCTTTCAGATTTGATGCGTACCTCCTTTTGCGATAGCATGATTGAAAGGTCGAACCCAATGCGAATTGAAGGTCACGTCAGAGGCTGGTTGCTGATCACGCTGGTAACCAGTCTCTCGATGCCGGCGTCCGCCCAGTACCAGTGGAGCGGGGCTGGCGGCAACGACTCGTGGGGAACCGCCGCCAACTGGACCAACAATGCTGCCCCACCCACCAACCTGACGGGCTGGATCAGGTTCTACAGAGCCGACCTTGGTCAGCCGAACATGCTGGACACAAATCGCAGCATTGCCGGTCCGGCCCTCAGCACAGCCTGCGGGCTCTTCTACAATCCCAACTGGAGCGTTACCGGCACACGCACTACGGACCTCAACGGAACTGAACTCATCCTGGACGGCGGTTCACTGCAGGTCGGGTTCAACACAAGTAACAGCCAGGCAGTGATCAGGAACGGCACGTTGCGGATCGGCGGAGCAGCCGCGACGGACATCCATGTCGGTGTCAATACCCTGTCCTCGAACCTGTTTGGCCGTTCTTCCCTGACCTTCCAGGGGACCCTTAACCTGACCAACCTCTCATCGTTGAACGTCGGGCGACATACTGCAGGTAACGCATGGGGCAACCGCGGCGGTACTCTCACCCTGTCCAACGCAACCATCAACAGCGGCCTCGGCCCGAACTCGCTGAAGGCAAGCGGCGGGATCTTCGTCGGGGCAAACAACGGCTCGCCCACTGAACTGGTACTCGGCAGGCTCTTCCTGCCGGCAAGCCTCCGCAACGTGGATGCAGGATCGGTCATGCTCGGCTACGAGCGCTACGGGAGCGGCATGATCGACTTCGGCGCCGGCTCGCAACTGACCAACTTCACCTGCCGCGGCACGCTCTGGTACGCCTACGATGCCGACGGTTATTTCGTCCACATGCCAACGGGTATTACGTTCCGGGTCGGCCAGCCGGGGGTCCCCGCCGACATGTGGGTCGCCTGCCAGCAATACTCCGGCTTTTATCGCACGGGTGAGTTATCGATTGTCCGCGGGCGCTTCATCGGTTACCTGAACAGTCTCTATATCGGTAATATGCCCTCCGGCAACGGACCGAACACGTCCGGTCGGCTGGATATTGCGACGAGCAGCGTGCAGGTCGGACCGGCCACGAACCAGGTCAGGATCCCCTACCTCGCTGTCGGCTCCCGGGCTGTCTGGAACGAAGGCGATGCCTATCCTTACGGGGAGTTGCGCATCCCGCCTGCCGTTACGAATTTCGAAACAGGAACACTCCTCCTCGGATATGGTCTGCACGGGAACGGAACGATCAACATCGGCACCAATTCGCAACTCCGCAGCTTCTCAGTGACGAATGCCCTCTACTGGGGGGGCGGCATCAACGCGCGCATCGGAGATCTTACGGCAACAGGCTTCGCCACGCGACTCCCGGCCGGAATCAGGTTCGTGGTCGGCACACCGTCAAAGCCGGCCCTCGCGCAGATTGGTGTCCGCTACGCCTACCCGGGACGCTGGGGCGACGGGATGGGCCTGCTGAAGGTCACCAACGGTACCTTCTACGGTTATTTCACGGACCTGCAGGTCGGCATGAACACCTGGGGGACGTATCGAAATTCCACAGGGATCCTGAACATCGCGAAGGCGACGCTGGGCGCGTTCTCCGTGGCGGGCAACGCGTACATCGGCCGTTCAACAGCGGCCGCGACAAGCAACCGGTACGGATGCGGGTTCATGTACCTGCCGCCAGGCCAGGGCAGCATAGCCAGCAACCTCTATATCGCGGACAGGGACCCCACTTCGAAGGGCGTTCTCGACCTGGACCGCACAAGGCTGACCGTCGGCAAGCTCATTGACATCCGCCCCACCGGCTCGGTCACGGTACGGGTCGGCCCGTCATCCTGCGGCTTCGACTTGCAGGCGAGCGACTCCAACAGCCTTCTGATCGCAAGCGGCGGAAACATGAACCTCATCTTCAACTCCAACCCCACGAATTCGGCGGCGCAGCACTGGGGATTCAGGATGGGTGGACAACATCTTGCCATGCTGCAGAACTATCGCGTTGCCGGTCGCCTGTCATGGGATAACGGGGGCCTGTCCAACGGCTACGAGGGACTAGTGGATGTCCGCTACGATGGCGCGCTCGACAAGACATATGTCGGAATCCCGGCATCGGTGAACCCGCCCTACATCGACAACAGGCCGGCAACCAATGTCACGAAGACCACAGGGAACATGAACGCTTACCTGGCATCAACCGGATCCGCAGTAACGACAGTATCCGTCTATTGGGGAACGGCAGATGGCGGCACCCCTGCATCGGGGCTCTGGCAGCATACGAACACGTTTACCCCCGGCAGATGGGGCGAGCTCTCCTACCCCACGACAAACATGAACGTGGGCGCTTCAAACACGATCTACTACTACCGCTATCGCGCGGTGAATGCCGCAGGCAGCCATTCGCCGACCTCGTCCGCCTGGTTCCTTGCCGGCAGCGTGTGGATCACCGCACCCGACAATGCCGCGTCGGAGAAAGGGGTGAATCCGGGCACGTTTACGGTCCACCGCGCGACAGCCGCCACGAACGCGCCCATCACCGTCTACTACTCGACAAGCGGAACTGCCACCGAGGGAACCGACTACCGTCTCACCCCGGCCGGACACTCGATCACGTTGCCCGCGGGGTCGGCCACCGCGTCGGTCACCCTGTCCGTCAGCAACAACCCGTACCCGGAGGCCGAAGAGAATGCCATCCTGTCGCTCACGCCCGGCACCTATGCAATAGGAACGCCTTCGAGCACCACGGTCACAATCGAAGACGGCGGGGTGAGCACAAACACAACAGCCACCGACTGCGGGCCGTGGACCGGGATCGGGTTTGACGATTCCTGGGGCACGGCCGCCAACTGGGCCAGCAATGCCTTCCCGTCCGCATCGTACACAGGACGGCTTCAGTTCACCTCGGTCGATATAGGGTCCACAAACATCGTCGAAACAAACAGGACCGTTACCGGGTCATCGGGAAGCCTGGTAAACGGCCTCCACTACAACATTGGATTCTCCAACACCAACAAATCGCACGTCACCGACCTCGGTGGCAGGACCCTCACGCTGAACGGCGGAAGCCTGCAGGTCGGGTATAACACGACGAACAGCGTGGCCGTGATCCGCAACGGAACCCTGCGCCTCGGGCTCGCCAACCGCACTGATATCTACGTCGGCCAGCACGTCAGCGGTTCCAGGGACCAGCGCGGGAATCACCTTCGGATCAGCGGTACCCTTGACAGCCGTAATCTCGGGAACGTGGCCGTGGGTTATTCCGCCGACACAAGCTACAAGAATTCCAGGGGCAGCTTGATCCTGACCAATGCCACCATCCAGAGCTGGTCCACGGGCGGATGCCTGACGGCAAACGGCGATCTCAGGATAGGCCAGAGCGCCACCTACACTGCCGCGTCGAACACCATGGGTACCATCATGTTCCCGGCAACACTCCGCCAGTTATCCGTGCGCGACTTTGTACTGGGAGCGGGTGGCTGGTCCGACGGCACGCTGGATTTCGGGGCCGGGTCTCTCCTGACCAACTGGGTCGTCTCCGGCAGTTTCAGGATGGGTGTCAACAGCGGGAGAGCGTACCTTCGGAATTTCCCCTCCCGCACAGTCTTGACCATCGGAACGCCAGCGCAGCCGGGGGACCTGCAGTTGGGCACCTACGTGTACAGTAGCGGCGTGACCGCCAGCGGATTGTTGGACCTTACCAACGGCGTGCTGCGCGGTTACCTTGCCAACGTAACAGTTGGTCAGCACATGGGCGGCAACGACGGGGCCGCGGAGGGAAGGCTTGATGTGCGCGGAGGCGCAGTGCACGTCGGAGGTCCGAACTCTTTCAAGGCGTCCACGCTTTACATAGGCGCAAGGACATTCCCGCCCGAGCATGTCGGTGCGTCCTACCTGAAAGGCGTGTTGCGCCTTCCGCCGTCGGTAACGAATATCACTGTCGGTATACTCGCAATGAGTACCAAGGAGAACTCCTACGGACTGCTCGACATAGGCAGCAATTCGACACTGCGGACACTCGCCGTGACAAACGGGCTGTACATGGGCGGGCTGGGCGTGATCGGTTACGAGAAAGCCGGCCTGCCGGTCGACTACCTGCCGCCCGGCATAGCCGTACGCGTCGGGGCGCCAGGCAGAAACGTGCCATTGTACGTCGGGTACCGGCCATCCTACCAGTACGCCGACTACGGTGAAACATGGACCAGCTTGCGCGGGGTACTAGTGGTGTCAAACGGCACTTTTGCCGGCTATGTCTCCAGCCTGTATGTGGGCATGAAGGAAGATTCAACCAAGACCATGCTGGGCAAGCTCGACCTGCGGAACGCAACTCTCCAGTCGTTCACGGTCAGCCAGAGCGCCTGGCTGGCATGCACCAAGGGAAACCGCTATGGCAGCCTTGTCCAGGGCTCCAACCAGAACGGAACCGCCTACGTGTATCTTCCGGCTGGCACGGCAACCATCGCCGCCAACCTGTATATCGGTGACGACCATCCCACGTCCCGTGGCTGGCTTGAGCTGTTCGGGACCACGGTCACCGTTGGAGGAATAGTTGAGATCAATCCCACCGGTGTTGTCACGGCCCACGTCAGACAGGCGACCGGGGGACTGGACATCCAGGGCGCAACTACGAACGATCTTTCGATCCGTGCAGGGGGACGCATACATGTTGCTTTCGAGGGTCCGCCCGACAAGGCGTGGGGACTTAGGATGGAAGGAGATCTGACAACATACTTTGAGACACTTCACGGCCAGGGAAAGCTCACATGGCATTCGACAGATGCACGTATCGGTGAGATATATTACGGCACTGACGGCTACACTGTCGTCCGCCTGCTGCCCCGACCGGGCATGATGCTGGTAGTGAGGTGAACACTCACGGAACAATTGGCTCGCGCCTTAGCCTGAACGATGCAGTTCGGAAAGAGATGTAACCGCGGATGAACGCAGAGGGACGCAGATATAGGCACTGACAGCAGTCTGCAATTCGGTTCACCTTCCGGTGAACCGAATTGCAGACTGCATCTGTGTCTGGACATCCGCGTAAATCTGCGTTTGTCTGCGGTTCCTCTCATCTTCAACTGAATCTTTCCGGCTTAGAACGAAAGAAAGGAACGTTGAACATCAAACTCCCAACTCCGAACCGGATTGCCGGTTGTTCGGCGTTGGATGTTCAGCGTTGACTGTTCGGCGTTCGCTTTGGAAAAGGAGAAACCATGCACATCATGATAGTAACATCCAGTCCTCGCGGCAACCAGAGCCAGACATTGCGCCTTGTATCGGCACTGGCAAGGGGAGTACGCGAGGCGGGCGCGCACGTTGACGTCGTGGATCTGTCGAAGCTCAAGATGGAATACTGCAATGCGTGCGACGCCTGTCACCGCACGGGCACGTGCATGCACCATGACGACATCGTGTCCCTGCGGAAGAAACTCTTTGCAGCCGACGGAATTGTCCTGGCATCCCCGAACTATTTCCGCAGCGTGACGGCGCAGATGAAGACTCTCATCGACCGCATGTCCGACGTTATCCACTGCCAGCTCTTCAGGGGCAAGTACGCATGCAGCCTCTCCGTCTCCGGCGGTCCGGCCTGCAACGAAGCCACCGACTACCTGAACCAGGTGCTCATAGGTTACGGCGCCTGGGTCGTCGGAAGCGTGTCCGAAGCAATGATGAAGGGGCCCGCCGCAATGACCGCCGCGGAACAGAAGGCCGCCGACCTCGGCAAGTCACTGGTGGATGCCATCAACACGAGAAAGACTTATCCCGAGCAACAGTCTCAGCACGCGTCCAATGCCACGAACTTCCACAACCTTGTGGACATGAACAAGGCCCGCTGGCCACACGAGGCCGAACACTGGGCGAAGAAGCAGAATTAGGCAGGATAACAGGATTCCGGATCTGCATCCTGTAATCCTGTCAACCCCTTCTGCTTTGCGGAGCCCCTAAGGGCCGGCCCTAGATAAGGAGCCCCTAAGGGCCGGCCCTAGATAATAGACATTGCATGGGAGCCCCTAAGGGCCGGCCCTAGATAATAGACATTGCATTGTGTGCCTCCTGGATCCTCCGCCACACACTCTTTCGCTCTTCAAACATCTGAAAGCACAGCCCGAACCCACCAGCGCATCGGGACAATGTGTACGCAGGGCGTTCGAATCTCCTCTGCTCAATCATATCACCAGTAGTCTCATGCAGCCATGTTCTGCGGCTAGTTCTGCAGAGGACAATATCTATTGTCTAGGGCCGTCCCTTGGTGTCCTCCTTGTCCGACGCTCGACTGGCTTCGAGTCTTGCCCGTGCGTTTGCTCGGACTTGCTTGATCAGTCCGCGAAGCGGACCGTAGAATTCCTCAAGACGCCGGACAAGGAATTCGTGACGCTTCTCCTTTCGGAAATGCCGAGCGGTGAACAGATACGTTGCTCCGGCAGTGAGAATGGCTGTGACCGCGTGAGTCGCGTAAGGCGAAACGAATCGCCATAGTTCAGCGACGGCCCCGGAAAACAAGGTTGATGCGATAGTGCTCAAGGTGCTGTCCAGCCCGTCACTTGGCCCGCCTGCGAAAAGTTGACTTTGGGATGTGTGAAGGTTCCTTCAATCGGCGGGTACTCCCACCAGTCTCCTGCCGATCCAAAGGACCGTATTGACAACGGCTTGCCGAGAAGCGACTGAACGTCAGCTTTCGTCATTCCCTGTCGGAGGTCCTTCCAGACTTTGCGGACGGCATCGACCCGACTCTGCCGCTCTTCCTGGGCCGCGGCAAGGCGCCTCTGTTGTTCAGCCTGAGCGGCTTGAGCAGTTCGCCATTGCTGGAGACGTTGCTCTTCCCGCTCCTGTTCCATCTGCGCGTTCGTCTTTAGGGCCTTCGGAGTGACTCGGGATGAAGCGATAGCCCTCGCGCGCGCGTATTCCATGCTGACGTCCTCGTGAACTGTATGGGTTTGGCTTGGAGCCAGATCACCTTGTCCGTATTGGCCGTCAACATCACCCGTCGCAAGAACGAAGGCATCCTTGTCCAAGAGTTCCGTCTTCAGACCATAACGCACTGCAACCGTCGAGATATTCTGCACGTCGCAACGCCATTGCAGGCGCGCCATGCGAGGTCGCGGATCGTCACCTTTGCGGGGTCTCGGGGATTTCACGTTGGCGTCGAGAATCTTGACCTCGAAACCGGATATCTTCAGGAACTCGTTGGGTGGGACCTCGCACCGCAACGCTTGAACGGAAGGGAGTGATGGCCGGAGCAGTAGATAAGCCGCAAAGAATGCCAGGATCGCGCCTAGGACGAAACTGACCACGATGGCCGTCTTGGTGTTGCTCATCAATCCTCCCTATTTTTCGGTTCAGGCCAACGGGCTGCGGCTGAGCCTCGGCCCGGAGGCACGCTTGCGTGCCGCAGGGCTGAAGGCTCCAGCCGCTGGTTGGGCCGCGCGAAGCGCGGACCAGACAGCGGCGTCAGCCGCAGCCCGT
>Ga0172371_10004552_pt1 | contig 20917 bp, 19 predicted proteins | sample Lak12m_FD_114543 | JGI IMG/M metagenome (GOLD analysis project Ga0172371, IMG submission 114543) | Freshwater microbial communities from Kabuno Bay, South-Kivu, Congo - kab_022012_12m | ecosystem: Environmental > Aquatic > Freshwater > Lake | place: Democratic Republic of the Congo: South-Kivu... | reverse complement strand
CGACAAAAACGTGGAAGGGCGGAACCAACTGGATTGGGAGAAGGAATACCCCGAGACCACCGCCATGATCCGGCGCTCCTTTACGGAAGACAACATTCAAGGTTTCTTCAATTTTTTCGATAAGGACAAGAGGATAAGGCAGAGATACTCGGTGCGGATCCATGTGCCCGGCACCCCTTTCATTGTGGCGGCCATCGTCAACCTGGATGAATTTTTCGCCCCGACGCAACAACACATGAGGGACTCCTGCCTGGAGGCCAAAACCCTGGCCCAGGAGCAGATTAAGACGCATTTTCGCGAGCTTAACCGGAAAGTGGTGACCAACAGCATCCTGGTGGACCTGTTCCTGTGCCTGGTGGGCGGCTGTGCGGGGTGGTGGTTCGCCGCGGTCATTGCCCGACCCATCTCCCGGTTGAGAAATGGGGTGCAGCAGGTGGGGGAAGGCAACTTTGCCGTGGCGGTGCCCGAACGGGGAGTGCGGGAAGTGGCGGACCTGGCCCATGCCTTTAATCAGCTGGGGCAGCAACTTACCGAATACATTGAAAAACGGGATTTCATCCGGGACACCTTCGGCCGCTACGTCACCCAGGAAGTGGTGAAAAAGCTGTTGGACTCCGAAGGGGCTTTGGAAATGGGGGGCGAAACCCGGGAGGTTTCCCTCATCATGTCGGACTTGCGGGGCTTCACCGCCATCGCCGCCGACCTGACCCCGGAACAGGTGATTACGTTTCTCAACCGCTACTTGAGCAAGATGATCGAGATTCTGATGGATCACCGGGCCGTCATCGACGAGATTCTGGGGGACGGCATCCTGGCCTTCTTCGGGGCGCCCGAACCTATGGAAGATCACCCGGTCCAGGCGGTAGCCTGCGCCTTGCAGATGCAGGCGGCCATGGACGGGATCAACGCCGCCAATGAGGCCGACGGTTTTCCCCGGCTGGCCATGGGCATCGGGGTGAACACCGGCCCGGTGGTGGTGGGCAACATCGGCTCGGAAAGGCGGACCAAGTACAGCGTGGTGGGCTCCGACGTGAATTTTGCCTCCCGCATGGAAGCCTATGCCCTGGCGGGGCACGTGCTCATCAGCGCCTCCACCTACAGTCGGGTCGAGGACCTGGTGGAGGTGAGCGGCGTGCTCCAGGTGGAGATGAAAGGGGTGCCGGGGTCGGCCACCCTGTATGACGTCCGGGGTCTGGGGGCGCCTTACCATATCCGGCTTCCGGAACAATCGGACAGGCTGGAGGAACTGCCGGCCAGGCTGCGGGTCCAACTCCATCACCTCCGGGATAAGATTGTCACCGCGGCCGGCGGCCCGGCCTGGATCACCCATCTGAGCGATACCGCCGCCCTGGTGATCCTGGAGGGCGAGTTGACGGCCTGGGAGGATGTCCGCCTGACCTTCCTGGATGACCGGGGGGAGCCTATCCCCGGCCACATCTACGGCAAGGCCACCCGGATTAAGCAACTGGGGGGTGACCGGTTTGAAATCCTCGTGAGCTTTACCTCGCCGCCCGGAGAAATCCACCGGATTTTGGATAATTGATGGGTAAACTCAAAGCTCATGGGCAGCCGGATGAAACTCATTGGAAAAAGGTAAAATTAACTCTTTCCCCCTTTTCCTCAGGGAAGTGTCATTGACCGGCTGGATAAAGTCCCTTTGGAGAAGAGGGGGATTGAGAAGCAATGAGATTCACTTCAGCGCCCCATACCCAGCGCTTTTGCAAGCAGGCCGAGCCTCGCGATGAACGCCGATGCCAACCCTGCTTGAGAGGGAAGATGACAGGTGGAAGCCAAGGGATGTTGCTCGCCGAACGGAAAATCAGTTTGCGTCTGAAAGGGCGTTGGGGCCGGGTCGCCGCTCTGGCCCTGCTGGGTTGTCTCCTGCTGGGGGCCGGCGGTCCGGCCGGGGCACAGGAAAGCGGTCCGGTCCGGGTCACTTTTCTCCCCCAGTGGGTGCCGCAGGCCCAGTTTGCCGGTTATTACGTGGCCTATGAAAAGGGTTTTTACCGGCGGCGCCACCTGGAGGTGGAGATCCGGCGGGGCGGGCCTGAATGGCCGCCCTCGGAACTGCTGACCCTGGGAAAGGTGGATTTCGGCACCCTGTTTCTCGCCAACGGCATCCGGAAGCGGGCCCAGGGGGGCGGCCTGGTCAACCTCGCCCAGATGGTGCAGCGGTCGGGGCTCATGCTGGTGGCCAAGAAAACCCAGGGCATCCACACGCCGGCGGATATCAACGGCAAGAAGGTGGGGCTCTGGGGGGAGGAATTCCGCTTGCAGCCCCGGGCTTTTTTCCATAAATACCAGGTGCAGGTCAAAGAGATCCCCCAAGCGGCCACCCTGAACCTGTTTTTGCGGAACGGCGTGGAGGTGGCCTCGGCCATGTGGTACAACGAGTATCACCAGTTGCTCAACGCCGGGCTGAATCCGGAGGAACTGACCACGTTTTTCCTGGCCGATCATGGCATGAACTTCCCGGAGGACGGGATTTATTGCCGGGAAGAGATGGTGCAACAGCATCCGGAAAGGTGCCGGGCCTTTGTGGCGGCATCCCTGGAGGGCTGGCGTTATGCCTTCGCCCACCCCGAAGAGGCCCTGGATATCGTCATGCAGTACGTCCGAGCCGCCAATGTGGCCACGGACCGGGTCCACCAAAAATGGATGCTGGCCCGGATGGCGGATATCATGCAGCCGCCGGGATGGGACCGGCCCCTGGGGACGCTGACGGAAAAAGCGTATGTGCGGGTGGCGGGGGCCCTCCAGGACAACGGCCTGATCACCCGAATCCCGAAATTCTCCGAGTTTTACCAGAACCAGGCGACCTCCGATGAAAAATAGGGGATTGGCGGCTCAGCTCATCTTGCTGATCCTTACCAGCACCGCGGTTATTTTCCTGGTGGCTTTCATTTATAACCTGGTGGCTTCGAAAAAGACGGTCATCCAACAGGTGGAAGAGAACGCCAGGCATCTCACCCTGGAGACGGCTTACCGGATTGAAACGGTGCTGGACGCGGTGGAGAAGGTCCCCACCAATCTGGCGGCGTTGTTGGAAGACTTTCCTTACCAGGAAAAAGACCTGATCCGATTCATAGAGACCATGGTCCGGAACAACCCGGAGGTCTTCGGGGCGGCGGTGGCCTTTGAACCGTATGCCTTTGACCCCCGTCGCTATTATTTTTCCCCTTATTGCTTCCGGGAAAACGGCCGGGTCAAGATCACCCGTTTGGGGAGTGAAGCTTACCGCTACTTTTCCTGGGACTGGTATCAGATTCCCAAGGAACTCCAACGGCCCGGGTGGAGTGAGCCCTACTTCGACCAAGGGGGGGGCAACATCATCATGTCCACCTATTCGGCGCCTTTTTACCGGGTCAAGGGGGCCGACCGGAAGTTTACGGGGGTGGTCACCGCTGATCTGTCCCTGACCTGGCTGCAGGACCTGGTCGCCGGCGTCAAGATCTATCAGAGCGGCTACGCCTTTCTCATTTCCCAGAACGGGGTGTTCGTCACCCACCCGGATAAGCGGTGGATTATGCGGGAGAGCATCTTCAGTCTGGCGGAAGCCCGCCGCGATCCCTCCCTGCGGCTCCTGGGCCGGGACATGATCCGGGGGGGAACCGGGTTCGTGCCGCTGACCGACTTTTTTTCCGGGGGGGAATCCTGGCTGTTTTATGCCCCCTTGCCCTCCACCGGCTGGTCCCTGGGGGTGGTCATTCCGGAAAACGAATTATTTGCCCAGGTCCACCGCCTCAGCCAGGAAATTTTCGGGATCGTCCTGTTGGGCCTGGTGTTTCTGGCGGTGGTGATCGTGGTCATTGCCAGGAGAATTGCCCGGCCCTTGAAAGACCTGGATCGTCAGACCGCGGCGATCGCCCAGGGAGACTTTAACGCCAAGGTGCCGGAAACCGGGGTGAAGGAGGTGGCCCGCCTGGCCCATTCCTTCAACGAACTGGGGCGCCAACTCACCGATTATATTGAAAAACGGGATTTCATCCGAGACACCTTCGGGCGCTACGTCACCCAGGAAGTGGTGAAAAAGCTCCTGGAAGACCGGGAGGCCCTGGAAATGGGGGGCGAGACCCGGGAGCTCTCCATCCTCATGTCGGACCTGCGGGGTTTCACCGCCCTGACCGCGGACATGCACCCCGAGCAGGTGATCACCTTTTTGAACCGCTATCTGAGCAAGATGATCGAAGTGCTTCTGGACCACCGGGCGATTATCGATGAGATTATCGGCGACGGCATTCTGGCCTTTTTCGGGGCGCCGGAGCCTCTGGAAGACCACCCCGTCCGGGCGGTGGCCTGCGCCCTCCACATGCAGACCGCCATGGAAGAGATCAACCGGTTCAATGAAACCGAGGGCCTGCCTCATCTCCAGATGGGCATAGCGGTCAACACCGGCTTGGTGGTGGTGGGCAACATCGGCTCGGAGAAGCGGGCCAAGTACAGCGTGGTGGGGTCCCAGGTCAATTTCACCGGGCGGATGGAGTCCTATTCCGTGGGCGGCCAGGTGCTCATCAGCGCCTCCACCTATGAGCGGGTGCGGGACTTGGTGGAGGTGCAGGGGACCATGCAGGTCCAGATGAAAGGGGTGCCCCTGCCGGCCACCCTCTATGATATTCGCGGCATCAGCGGGCCATATGACTTCCACCTCAAGGAAAGGCGGGATAGCCTCATTGCCCTGGGCGCCCCCATCAATGTTCAGGTTTTCCTCATTAAAGATAAAATTATCCGGGATGCCGCGGGTCGGGCCTGGATCACCCACCTGTGCGACAGCGCGGCCCAAATCACCCTGGAGGGGGAGCTAAAAAGATGGGACGACGTGCGCATCCATCTTCTGGAAGCCGGAAGGGGGGTGAAGGGCAAAATGTATGGGAAGGTTATTGCGGTGCGGCCCGGAGGCGATAATCTGCAAGAGGCCGATATCCGCTTTACCTCGGTATCCCAGGAGGTTTTCCGGATCATCCGTCAGATGGAGAACCCGCCCTGACCGGATCACCGGGGTGGGGCCGCGGCCTCGGCGGCGCCACAAGAGGGATTCGACGGAGGCAACGGTCCCGGATTTCTCGTGCCAAGGGCTCGACGTCCCACATGATAAAGGGGGTATCTATCCTGAGTAATAAAAACTCAGGGCTGAGTCCCCCCGCCTGCGCCCTCCCGGCTCTTTCATCGACCAGCAAAAAATTCACGCCGCCGCGCCGGGTTCGGCCCGTTCAGGGGTTCTATCAACTAAAGGCCGGGTTGCCGGACTGATGAAGCGAAATCAAACAAGAGGAGATACAGCGCATGAAAGCGACGAAGATGTCCCTGGTGCTGGCGCTGGCCCTGGCGTTGAGCCTGAGCCTGGCGTCGTCCTCCTGGGCCCGTCCCTGTGGAGCCGGCGGGCCGGGAGCCCTGAATCTCACCCCGGAACAGGTGGGGAAGCTCTTTGACCTCAAGCACAAGTTTATGAACGACAACGCCGAGCTCTGTAAGCAGATGTTGGTCAAGCGGGCTGAGTTGGCGGCCCTGTGGAAGGCTGACAAGCCGGATGAAAAGGCGATCGTCGCCAAGCAGAAAGAACTCAACGCCCTGCGGGACCAGATGCAGGAGAAAAGCGTGGCTTTGCGGCTGGAAGCCCGGAGGATCGCCCCGCAGCTGCCCCACTGGTTCGGCCACGGCATGGAGGGGGGCATGGGGGGCCATGGCTGCTGCATGGGTCCCGCAGGCGGGCCTCCCCCCGGCCCGGGTGGTCCGGCCAAGGCCAAGGCCAAGTAAGAAGTCTCTCTGCGCCAATTAATCCAGCACCTGAAGGTGAGGGGGCGGCAAAACCGGCCCCTCACTTACGTTTTCGCCCCCCGGCCGGCTGGGGATCAGGCGGGTTCATCTCGTAGTTGGCGACAATTTTGCCCTTTCGGGCCGGGGAGTCCTTGAAAAAAATCCGCTTCTGCCGTAAAGTTATTTAGACTAGGTGCATATCAAGCAGAAATTATCCTATCCATGGCAATATTACCGATTATCAAATTGCCGGAGACGGTGTTGCGGCAGAAAGCCCGGGAGATCATCGAGATCAACGGCAAGTTGCAGCGGCTCATCGACGACATGACGGATACCATGTACGCCGCGCCGGGCATAGGGCTGGCCGCCAACCAGGTGGGCGAACTGAAGCGACTCATGGTGTTTGATCTTTCCCACAAGGAGGGCCGGCCCCGGGAAATCAAGGTGGTGCTCAATCCGTGCATCGTCGCCGGGGAAGGGGAGATCACCCACGAGGAAGGCTGCCTGTCGGTCCCGGACTTTGCCGCCGAGGTGCGCCGGCAGGCTCAGGTGCTGGTCAAGGGGCTGGATCGGGAGGGGGAACCCATTGAAATTGTCGGCGAAGGATTGCTGGCGGTGGTGCTCCAGCATGAAATCGACCACTTGAACGGGGTCCTGTTCATCGATCATATCAGCCGCCTCAAGCGGGGACTCTACCTCAGACGTCTGAAAAAGCAGGCGGCGGCCAGGTGAAATCAGGGCCTTGGCGGCTGGTCTTCATGGGCACTCCCCGGTTCGCCCTGCCGTCTCTGGAGGCCGTCCTGGGCGCAGGGGAGGAAGTAGCAGCCGTGGTGACCCAGCCGGACCGCCCCCGGGGCCGGGGCCAGAAAGTCACCCCTTCCCCGGTGAAGGAACTGGCCCTGGCCTGGAATCTGCCGGTGCTGCAACCCCGGCGTCTGCAGGACCCTGAGTTCATGGAGCGTCTTCAGGGGCTGCAACCGGAACTCATGCTTGTGGTGGCCTACGGGGGGATACTCACCCACGAGATTTTGGCGGCGCCGTCGGTGGGCGTCCTCAATGTCCATGCCTCCCTTCTGCCCCGCTATCGGGGCGCGGCTCCCATCAATTGGGCCTTGATCCGGGGGGATAAGGAAACCGGGGTGACCATTCAGTGGGTCCGGTACGAAGTGGATTCAGGGCCGATTTTCCTCCAGGAGCGGGTGCCCATCGGGGCGGCGGACAATGTCGGGACCCTGTCCGACCGGCTGGCGGAGCGGGGGGCGGCCCTGTTGGTCCAGTCCCTGGACCGTCTGCGGCGGGGCGAAGCCGTCAAGTTGCCCCAGGATGAGGCCCAGGTGACCCTGGCCCCGCCCATTTCCCGGGAAATGCGCCGTCTCCGCTGGGAACTGGCGGCCCCGGAAGTGGCCGGCTGGATTCGGGGTCTGGACCCGCGGCCGGGAGCCTACACCCTGTGGCGGGGGCGGGTGCTCAAAGTATTCGGAGCCCGGCTCAAACAGAGCCAAGGCAGCCTGGCCGACCCGGGCACGGTTTTGAAGCTGACCCGGCAAGGGTTGGAAATCGCCTGCGGCCAGGGCAGCATCACGGTGGCGGCCTTGCAATTAGCCGGGCACAAACGCCTGGCGGCCGAGGAATTCCTGCGGGGCCAGAACCTGGTTACCGAGAGGCTGGAGTAGCAATTCTTATGGATGAGCCGGCCACCATCTTGAACGGCGGCAACTCCCTGCGGCCTCAGAAGCGCATCTTCCTGGGCTTGCTGGTCCTTACCTCTATCCTGTTCACCCTCCTGTTGGGCGTCCTCTGGTACGTGCCTTATGTGGGTCTCACCAATATCCATCCCAACCTGCCCCTGATTCTGGGGGTGGTCTTCGCGGCCCTGCTCTTTTTGGTGGTGGCGGTCCTGGTCACCTTGGCCTTCACGGTGCTCATCGGCCGGGATCTGTTTCTGTCCCGGAAACTCCGGGGCCTGGTGATCAAGCTGCTGCTGCCCTTGATGAGCGGGGTGGGGAAATTATGCGGGGTCTCCAAGGATAAGGTGCGCCGCTCCTTCATCGAGATCAACAATCAGCTGGTCCTGGCCCAACATCCCCGGACGACCTCGGACAAGCTGCTGCTCCTCATGCCCCATTGCCTGCAATTCCACGAATGCCAGTTCCGCATCACCGGCAGCACGGTAAACTGCAAACGCTGCGGCAAATGTCCCATCACCGGCTTGGTGGAGTTGTCGGAGAAATACGGGGTGGGATTGGCGGTGGCCACCGGCGGCACCCTGGCCCGGCGCATCGTGGTGGAACGGCGGCCGCGCCTGATCATCGCGGTGGCCTGCGAGCGGGACCTCAGCAGCGGCATCCAGGACAGCTACCCCCTGCCGGTCTTCGGCATTATCAACCGGCGGCCCCACGGCCCCTGTTATGATACCCAGGTAGACCTGGAGAAGGTGGAAGAAGCTTTGAAAACCTTCCTGGTGCCCGGGCCGGCGCCGGCCGTTAAACAAACGCCCCCACCCCGGCCGGCCGGAAATACTCCCTGACACCCCGACCATCCCCTAAGGATTATTGCTATTCCGGGTTAAAAAATAATAGACTTTTTAAAGTAATTGTGCAATTGTACCGTAAAACGGTCCGTGGAAAGAATAGTGAAGCTCTGCGAGGGCAGGGGCTTGAAGGGCGGGAAACCTAACCGGGTTCTGCTGTGGGGATTGACGGCCACGGTGTGGTTATCGGGGTGCTCCGGCGTCCTGCTGGAAAAGTATAACCAGGAAGGACACATGGATCGCATCAGGATTGACGCGGTGGACTGGAAGAAATACGATGCTCAAAGGTTTTCCCCCCGTGATGGCAGGGGAATGGATGACATATCCATTATGTTGAAAAGTGAAAAAACCTTCTGACTCTCACCCTCTTTAATTCTTAACCGCCTTTATTCCCAATTGTTAACCATCATAGACACCGAAGAAATCTCTTGACTATGGTGTGCCGTGGCGACGCCGGGCCCGCACCACCCTGAGGACGCCGTGGAAATCCGGGATGGTTTCAACGGGGTCGTAGGCGCGGGTGGCGGAGAATAACGCCGCCACCGGCTGAGCCTGCCGGTCCCCCACTTCCAGGAGCACCCAGCCGCCCGGCCGGACATAGGCATGGGCCTGCCGGACAAAAGGCCGGAGCAGGTCCAGACCGTCTTCTCCCCCCAGGAGAGCCGCCTGGGGCTCAAATGCCTGGATATCCCGGGGCAGCCGCTCCCATTCGGCCCGGGGCACATAGGGCAGATTAGCCGCCAGCAGGGCCAGGGCGGCCCGGGGCTTGACCGCGCTCAGGAGGTCGGCCTGGAGGAAGCGAATCCGCCCGGCGACCTCGTGCCGCCGGGCATTGTCTTGAGCCACCGCCAGGGCGGGGCCGGAGAGGTCCAGGCCCACCCAGGTCATCCAGGGCAATTCCTTGGCCAGGGCGATAACCACGGCGCCGCTGCCGACGCCGACCTCCAAACCCCAAAAAGATGAAGACCGGGAAGGAGGGGAGGGGGCCTTTGGCCCCTGGTCCGCTCCCCTGAAGTCTTTGGCCGCTTCCAGGGCCGCGGCCACCAGGGTTTCGGTTTCCGGGCGGGGGATCAACACCGCCGGGCTCACCCGAAAATCCAAAGACCAGAACTCCCGGTGGCCGGTGAGATAGGCCACGGGTTCGCCGGCCCGGCGCCGGATGATCAGGGCCTTGAAGCGGGCCAGTTCATCGGGGGCGAGGGGCTGATCGTAACGGAGGTAGAGGTCCAGGCGGCTGAGGCCCAGGGTATGGGCCAGGAGCACCTCGGCGGAGGCCCGGGGTTCCGACACGCAGTTGGCGCAAAAATATTCGGTGGTCCACCGGAGGAGAGCCAGGATGGTCCAGGGCGCGGAAGGGGCGCCCATTTATGCCTGGGCCAGGGCCTGGGTCCGGTGGTAGGCGATGAGGCCCTGGAGGAGTTCGTCCAGGTCCCCGTCCAGCATGGCTTCCAGCCGGTAGAGGGTCAACCCGATGCGATGGTCGGTGACCCGGCCCTGAGGAAAATTATAAGTGCGGATGCGTTCGCTCCGGTCGCCGGTGCCCACCATGCTCTTCCGTTCCTGGGCGATCTGCTGCTGCTGCTCGCGCTGCCGCAGGTCGAACAGCCGGGACCGGAGGACTTTCAAGGCCTTGGCCTTGTTTTTATGCTGGGATTTTTCATCCTGGCAGGAGACCACCAGGCCGGTGGGCAGATGGGTGACCCGGACCGCCGAATCCGTGGTGTTGACGCTCTGACCGCCGGGGCCGGAGGACCGGAAGACGTCGATGCGCAGTTCCTCCGGGTTGATCTGGACGTCCACTTCTTCGGCCTCCGGCAGGACCGCCACCGTCACCGCCGAGGTATGGATGCGGCCCTGGGATTCCGTCACCGGCACTCGCTGGACCCGGTGCACCCCGCTTTCATATTTGAGGCGGCTGTACACCTGGTCCCCGGAGATGGAGGCGATGATTTCCTTGAGTCCGCCGATGCCGGTGGCGGAATGGCTGAGGATTTCCAGCTTCCAGCCCTGGCGTTCGGCCAGGCGGGTGTACATCCGGAAAAGGTCGGCGGCAAAGAGGCCGGCTTCCTCGCCCCCGGCGCCGGCCCGGATCTCCAGGATGACGTTCTTGTCGTCGTAGGGGTCTTTGGGGAGGAGCAGGACGCGGAGTTCTTCCTCCAACCGGGCGGCCTCATCCTTGAGGGCCTGGATTTCCTCCCGGGCATAGGCCTTCATGTCCTCGTCCGTCTCGTCCTTCAGCAGGGTCTGGTTGTCCGCCAGTTCCTGCTGCACCTGCTGATAGCGCCGGAAGGTCTGGATCAAAGGGGCCAGTTCGGCGTGTTCCTTGCGGTGCTTCTGGTATACATCCTGGGCCTTGATGACCTCAGGATCAGCCAGGGAGTTTTCCAGTTCCCGGTAACGGTCTTCCAGGGATGTTAAGCGATCGATAAGCATAAGGTGATATCTGGGCGCCCAGAGGCGGATTTCCCGCTTAAGGCAAATTTATCTCAATATTTAAATATATTATAGATTAAAACCAGGACTACGGCAAGGGGAAGCGGCCTTTTGCACAAGGTCTCGGGAAAGAACTTGGGCGGGCAATGCCCCCTTAGGCAAACATAACCCGGTTGCGTCCGGCGGCCTTGGCCCGGTACAACAAGTCATCGGCGCGCTGGATCAGAGTTTCCGGGGTGTCCTGGGGCCGCACCAGGGTCACTCCCAGGGAAATAGTCACCCGGCAGGTGCGGTTCCCCAGAGAAATCCAGGAACTCTCCACCAGGGCCCGCATCCGGCCGGCGATGCCCATAATCTGGTCCGCATCCTCCAGCTTGCTGATTACACAGAGAAATTCCTCTCCCCCCCACCTGCCTGCCAAGTCGAAGGAGCGGCAATTTTTCACCAGGGTCTGGGCCACCATCTGAAGGACCAAATCCCCTGCCGGGTGGCCGAAGGTGTCGTTCACCTGTTTGAAATGGTCCAGGTCCGCAAAAATCACCCCGAAGGACCAGCCCAGGCGGTGAAATTCATTGAATCTGGCCGTAATGAAGACCTCCAGGAAGGTGCGGTTGGCGATACGGGTCAGTCCATCCAGGTAAGCCAGGTCTTTGAGTTCCTTGAGCTGCTCCAGGATGGCGACGGTGGCGGAGTCGTCCCGGAAGGTCTCCACCGCGCCGATGATTTTCCCCTGATGGTCGGTGAGGGGGGTGATGCCGATGGCCACCGGCAGCCGGTAGCCGTTTTTGTGATGGAGGAAGAGCCGGGCGGACCGGGGCCGGCCGTCAGCCAGGGTGTGGGACAGGGGACAGTCCCCCTCGCACAGGGAATTGCCCTCGTCGTCCACGTGCCGCAACAGGTTGTCGGCGCAGCGCCTGCCCAGGACCTCCCCGCGGGCGTATCCGGTGATGCTCTCCGCGGCCTTGTTCCAAAAAGTGATCCGCCTCTCCGGGTCCACGAAATAGACCCCGTCAGCCAGGTTGTCTAACAGGGTTTCGGAGAACTTCGGGTGGAATTCGCCCATGGACCCCTCTCAGGTCTCGGCCAGGCGGCGGATGATCTCCGGGATGGTGGCGGTGGCCAGGTGCGGCATGGAGCCCCCGGCCAGGACCACCATCAGGGGGACCCCCAGGTCGGCGGAAGCGGCCAGCATCAGGTCGCAGATGGCGAAATAGGCCGGCTCGGTGAGGCCCAGGGAGCCATAATCGTCCCGGTGGGTATCGAAGCCGTAGTACCAGATGAGCAGGTCCGGCTTAAAGGGCTGGATCAGGGGCAGGTTCTGCCGCACCAGCTCCAGGTACTGGGCATTGGGGTCGTTCCGCCAGTCGAGACCGTAGGCGTTGAGGTCCACCTTGGCGCCGTCCTCGCTGGTGAAATCCAGGCCGCAGAAGCACAGGTGAAACACTCCGGGGTCGTCCCGCACCAGTTGCCGGGTGCCGTCGCCGTGGTGGGCGTCGGTGTCCACAATGGCAAAGCGCCGCCAGGGGCTGATCTCCCGGGTGTGGGTCAGAGCGATGACCACGTCGTTGAAGCAGCAGGCCCCCCAGAACTGGCGGTAGCCGGCGTGGTGGCCCCCGGCCCCGATGAAGCAGAAGGCCCGGTCCACCTCGCCTTGGGCCAGGTCCACCATGGCGGCCACCACCCCGCCCACAGACTCATAGGCGGTGGAGCAGAAGCCGTCCCGGGCCACCATGGCCAGCATCTCCGGGGCGTGGACCTTGAGGATCAGCTCTTCGGACGCCCGGGGGGACTGGATGAGGCGGACGTTGGGTTTGGCCAGGAGGGGCTCCAGGGCCTCGGGAAAATCCCGCAGCCGGTTGCCGATGGTCATGTAGCTCTTGCGGCTGAAGGAGGGGTGGTAGTAAATGCCGATGCGTTTCATTGGTTATTTGACAGCGTAACATTTTCTAATTTATTTAAGTCAAGTGATCCGGAATGGATAGTAGCTCCCAATATAGTGGTTGCCAGATCATCTAAGTTTCGTCCCCCTCCTACAACAACATAAATTCCATGCAATCCATACTCTCTCTCTGCAATCCATTGTATAAATCTAGCTAAAGAACTTTTACCTCTACCATATTCACCCTGTACATATATTGAGATGGGTTTTCCTGCGGCCACTTGGCCAACACCTCTGGTTACAATTCTTTCGATCTGTAATGCTCTGCCTATGAAAAGTTCAACCGGCACAGGTCGACCAGGATAGAATGGACTCATTCCTTTTTGGGTTTCTTCCATAAAAACTAACCTTTAAAAATGTTGATTATATCTTGAGCTATTTTTTTTCAGAACCCACCCGCTTTTCCCAGTCGTCGTATTTGGGAAAGAAGAGGTAGAAAAAGCCCAGGGAAACCACCATGAACATGTAAAAATCCAGGGCCTGACCGGCCGCGAAAAAGAGCATCAGGCCTAAAATCGCCACCGATTCGCACAGGGCCAAGGTGATGATGGCCGCCTGGGGCAGGTGGTCCACCGACCGGGCCCCCACGATTTTCTGCACCAGCCTGATGACGCCGTACTGCCCCGCGGCAAAGGCCAGAAAGATATACCGGACAATGGCGGCCTGGGGGGCGGCCAGCTGTAAAAACCCCGAGAAAGGGGCCCAGCGCCACTTGATGAATTCCACTATCCCGGCATAGACAAAGACCGAGGCGATCATGGCCAGGCCGATGAAGTTGACGGTCAGATAGCGGGTTTTCAAGGCCAGGGGGGACCTGGCCAGGTCCTGGTTTCGGTTCATGTCGGTTCACCCGCAATCAGGCCGGGGCGGCCCGTTACATATCCGGAGAGGTCAGCATGTTTTTCAGGACGCCGGCGATAAACTTTTCCCCTTCGGCATCCAGGTGGTTGATGGCCTGTTCAAACCGGGCCACCCGCTCTTTGTCTTCCAGGAAGTGGGCCAGGGTGTCGGCCACTTTGCCGGCGTCTTCCAGGAGGCCGTGAACCTCCACCAGCTCCGGGACCGAGCCGGACTTGCCCTCATAGTCGGCCACCGCGGCCATCAACCGCTGGTACTCCGCCTGCCAGTCGGGAAAGTTGTTTTCCATCTTCAGGTAGCCTTCGGCGTCCCCCACCACCCACAATCTGACCGTTTGTTTTTCGGCCTCAGTGAGAGACTGGCTGTTTTCCAGCTTGGAGATGATGGCGGCCACTTCATCGGCGGTGGCCTGTTCAATGGCCTCCCGCACCCGGTTCTTGGCCTGGATCAACTGAGCGGCGGCGAAAGAGTATTGGTCGGCGGTGTTGCCGGCCTGGGCCTGTTTCATCACCTGGGACATGCCTTTAAGGTATTCCATGTAATCCTCCGGATGATCATCAACCCCTTGACCATGGTGTCATCGGCTTTGAAAAGTTCAAAGTTGAAAAAGCGGAACGCGGCTGTCTTCTGAGTCCTGAACCCTTTCATCCTTTATATTGGGAGCAGAAGATTAATTGCCTCAGCGAGCCTTGATATAGGGGCGGGTTTTAAACCCGCCCCTACGGGAACGTCTAGCCGTTGCCAAGAGAGCCTCTTGCAAAAGTCTTTTTGCGTGTCATTCTGAGGGAGCGAAGCGACGAATCTCGTATAATAAAACGGTTGAGATCCTTCCTTCGCTCAGGATGACAAAAAACTAATTTTGCCAGCGCCTTAAAAGTCCTTTCTTCTCCCCCCTAGCCCTCTCCCCCCGCCGGTGGGAGAGGGCTAGGGGGAATTAATTCTTTGCGCTTTGTCGTTCAGAATACGTTGGCGTATTTATGAAGCGCTGCACCAAGTCCTGGACCCGGAGGCCGGGCCTCAGGCTCAACCGAACCGCTCTCCCACCTGGGGATTTTTGGCCTGGATAAACTCCGGGGCCTTAACCTTGCCCAGGTCCTTGGTGCGGAAGCGGCCGATAAGCAGGGCGCCCCCGGACACGGCCACCTTGACCCCCTTGTCGGTGACCGCCAGGATTTCTCCGGGCTGGGCGGCATGATCCTCCGCCAGGAAGGCGGTGTTATAGAGCTTGACTTTTTCTCCCTTGAAGGTGGTGGTGGCGCCGGGTTGGGGGTCGCAGCCCCGGATGAAATTAAAGACCTGGCGGCCCGGCTGGTTCCAGTTGAGGCCGGCCACCTTTTCATCGCAGGGCGGGTCATAGGTGCCCAGGGAATGGTCCTGAGGAATCCGGGGAGCCTTGCCCCGGTCAATGAGGTCCACCGCCTCCAGGCAGGCCTCCACCCCCAGGGGATAGAGCTTGTTGAAGTACACCTCCCCGGTGGTTTCGTTGGGGCCGATCTCCACCTTCTTCTGGAGGAGGATGTCCCCGGTGTCGATGCCCTCATCCACCCAGAAGATGGTCAGGCCGCTTTCGGTTTCCCCGTTAATCACGGCCCAGTTAATGGCCGAGGCGCCCCGGTACCGGGGCAGGATGGAGGGATGGTAGCAGATGGCCCCCTGCTGGGGAACGGCCAGGACCTTGCCGGGCACGATGTCGGTGACGAAGGCCAGGACCGCCAGGTCGGGATTAAGGGAAACCATCTGGTCGTAGGCCTGGGGGTCCTTCATCCGGGGCGGCTGGAACACGGAAATCCCCGCGGCCAGGGCCGCGTCCTTGAGAGGGTCTATCTTGCCGCCCCGGTCCGGGGGGCAGAAGACGCCCACCACCTGTTGCCCCTGTTTGATTAATCCTTTCAGGACGTCGGCGCCAAAGGCCGCCTGACCGATCAACGCGATGCGCATAATGCCCTCCTTATGGCAGGTAGCGGGCCGGGGAGGGGGGGCAGGGAGTTCAGCCCCCGGGCCCTCCGGCAACCCGGTTTTGGGGCCCGGCCGGGCGGGATCGGGAAAAAGCCCAAGCCGGGCGGGATCGTCACCTGAGGGGGAAAGCGGTCTTTGGGGCCAGGGGCCGGACGCCGGAAACGAGCCCCTACCCCGGACGATTAATGATGGTGTTCGTCAGGCTTTTTTCCCGGCTCCAGGGTGGAGGCCCAGAAGCAGATGCCGCAGGCCGCCAGGATGGCCCCCACGGACACCGGGGCGCTACCCCCCCAGACCGCGACGCCCAGACAGGCAAACACCAGGACCATCAGAAAAGCCTGTTTTTTCCGATAATTAGTTTTTTCTTCCGCCATGATTGATCTCCTTACATAGTGGCCCAAAAAACAGCCGTTAGGTCAAGTTGCCGGGTCCGGCCGGGTTAATTCCGGCGCTCGCCCTGAACCGCAAACTCGATGCCGTGTTGCAGCCGCCGCAGGGTTTCCTCCTGACCCAGAATATTGATGATTTCATAGAGGCCGGGGCTGGCGGTCCGGCCGGTCAGGGCCACCCGCACCGGCTGGGCCAGGTTGACCATCTTCTGGCCGGTTTCCTGGGCCAACTCGGTGAACAACCGGGTCAGGGCGGCTTCGGAGGCCTCGGGCAACTCCGACAGACGCGCCGAGATCTCCTGGAGCACCGGGGCGCTGGCCGGGTTGAGGAATTTCTGGGCCGCCTTGGCCTCGTAAGGCCGGGGGTCCTGAAAATAGAAGCGGGCCGCAACGGCCATTTCCACCAGGGTCTTGCTCCGGGCCTGCAACGTGGTTACCACCCGGGTCAGGTAATCCGGGTCCGGGTCGGTGATCCCCAGGGGGGCCAGGAAAGGGGTGACGGCCCGCACCAGCTCCGGGGCCGGCATCTCCTTGATATAGTGGCTGTTGAGCCACAGGAGTTTTTCCTCGTCATAGACCCCCGGGGAGGTGGTCGCCTGGTCCAGGGTAAAGTAGCGGATGAGCTCTTCCCGGGAGAAGATCTCCTGGTCGCCGTGGGACCAGCCCAGCCGGGCCAGATAGTTTACCAGGGCCTGGGGCAGGAAGCCCCGCTCCCGGTAAGCCAGGATGGACAGGGCCCCGTGGCGCTTGGAGAGCTTGGCCCGGTCCTGCCCCAACATCAGGGGCATGTGGGCGAAACGGGGCGGCGCGACCCCCAGGGCCTCATAGATGAGGAGCTGCCGGGGGGTGTTGGGGATGTGGTCTTCCCCCCGGATGACGTGGGTGACCGCCATGGTGAGGTCATCCACCACCACCGCAAAATTATAGGTGGGGATGCCGTCGGCCCGCAGCAGCACCAGATCGTCCAGTTCCTGGTTGTCAAAGGCGATGGGTCCCTTGATGCCGTCGTCCCAGTGGGTGACGCCGGTTAAGGGGGTCTTAAAGCGGACCACGGTGTTTGGCCCGGCCGGCAGGTTCAGGTCCCGGCAGTGGCCGTCATACCTGGGTTTGTCGCCGCGGGCCAGGGCGGCCTGGCGGCGGACCTCCAGGCCCTGGGGCGGGCAGTTGCAGTAGTAGGCCGCGCCCCGCTCCACCAGCCGGTTGATATAGTCGTGATAGAAAGCCAGTCTTTGGGATTGGCGATAGGGGCCTTCATCCCAGTCCAGACCCAGCCAGGTCATGGCCTCCAAGATTTCGGCGACGAACTGTTCCTGGGAGCGCTCCTGGTCCGTGTCCTCAATCCGAAGGATAAAAGTCCCGTGAGCGCGCCGGGCAATGAGCCAGTTAAACAGGGCGGTATGGGCGCCGCCCAGATGGAGGGCGCCGGTGGGGCTGGGAGAGAATCGGGTGCGCAGTTCTGACATGCTATCTTCCTGAGACACTAGAGGGATTTTTACCATAATTTTTCGGCCATGGCCAGGGAATTTCCCCGGCAAAATCTCCCTGACCCTCGCACTCTTCAGGCCGGCCAAGGTCCCTTTGAGCCATCTTAAGTTGACAAAGCAAGCCTGTCGAGCTATTGTTCAATTTAAAGCCCAACACGCTTGGCACGGTTTATTCGGTAACTACGAATAGATAGGGCGACACTCGCACTTTGCCCCGAACGCCGGGAATGCCCGCCAAACCGTACAGGAAGCTGACGGGACCCCGGGCCCGTTCCTGGAACACATCATCGGAGGCTTTCGACATGGCAGACGCATTGAAGATTGTGGTAGTGGGCGGAGTGGCCGCGGGGCCCAAGGCCGCGGCCCGGGCCCGGCGGTTGGACCCCCGGGCGCAGATCACCATCCTGGAAAAAGGGACTTACATCTCCTATTCCGCCTGTGGCTTGCCTTATTTTATTTCCAAGGAAGTGCCGGAATTCAAAGAGCTCCTGGCCACCCCGGTGGGAGTGATCCGGGATGCGCAGTTTTTCCGGAAGGTGAAGGGTCTTGAGGTGCTCACCGGCAAGGAAGCGGTGGGGATTGATCGGGGCCGGAAAGTGGCGGTAGTCCGGGACCTGGCCGCCTCCAAGGAGGAAACCTATCCCTATGACAAGCTGGTGCTGGCCACCGGCGCGGTGCCGGTGCGCCCCCGGGTTCCGGGCATCGAGGCGGAAAATGTCTTTATGATCCGCCAACCCGAGGATGGTCTGGCCATCATGGCCGCCCTGGAGAGCCGCCACCCCCGGCGGGCGGTCCTGGTGGGGGCCGGGGCCATCGGCCTGGAGATGGCTGAAGCCCTGGTGAAACGGGGGGTGGAGGTCACGGTGGTGGAGGCCATGGACCAGGTCTTCCCGGGGATGCTGGACTTTGAGATGGGGGCTATTCTCTGCCGCTACCTGAAGAGCAAGGGGGTCAAGGTCCGCACCGGGGAGCAGGTCGCCAGTTTCGGCAGCGATGAGGAAGGCCGTCTGTCCCGGGTCTACACCAATAAAGGCGAGTTCCCGGCGGAACTGGCGGTGGTGGCCGTGGGGGTGCGGCCCAACGTGGAGCTGGCCCGCCAGGCCGGCCTGGATATCGGGGAAACCGGGGCCATCAAGGTGGACCGGCAGTTGCGGACTTCAGACCCCGACATCTACGCCGGGGGCGACTGCGCCGAAAATTTCCACCGGCTCCTGAACCGGCCGGTGTTCGTGTCATCCGGGCAGCTGGCCAATATCCAGGGGCGGATCATCGGCACCAACCTGGTGGGCGGCCAGGCGGTCTATCACGGCATGGTGGGCACCACCGTGGCCCGGGTCTTTGAATACACCGCGGGCGGCGCCGGTCTGAGCGAGGCCGCGGCCCGCCGGGAGGGTTTGGACGTGGTGACCGCCCTGGTCCCCGGCCCGGACCACGCCCACTATCTCCCCCAATCCCTGTTCGTGGGCCTGAAGATGGTGGCGGAGCGCGCCACCGGGCGGGTGCTGGGGGTCCAGGTGGTGGGGCCCGGCGATTGCGCCAAGCGTCTGGACGTGGCCGCCTCGGCCATCACCATGGGGGCCACGGTGGATGACATGGCCCAATTCAACCTGGGGTATGCGCCCCCTTATTCCGTAGCCATTGATGTGTTGGTCAACGCCGCTCAGGTGATGCAGAACAAGCTGACCGGGGTGGCCCAGGCCCTCACCCCCCTGGAGGTGCAGGCCCTCACCGACCGGGGGGAGGATATCATGCTCCTGGACGTGCGCACCCCGGCGGAATTCGCCGAAGTGCGGATAAAGCACCCCAAGTCTTTCTTCCTGCCCCTGGGACGGCTCCGGGACAAAGGCCCGGACCTGCCCAAAGAAAAACTCTACATCCCCTTTTGCAAGTTGAGCCTCCGGGGCTATGAGGCGGCCAAAATCCTGGAGGGCTTGGGATTCAAACAGGTGAAGTTCATGGACGGCGGCGTGGTCCACTGGCCCTTCGAGCTGGAGCACGGCAAACCCTGACGGGACCGAGGCTGGGCTGTTTGCCCCGGCCTTTCCCGAATATTACCGGGTTCGCTTTGCGATCCTATAAATTGGTCCAGAACCTCCGTAGGGGGCGTCTCACGCGCCAAACATGGTGGCCACCGGCCGCCCTAGAAGATCTTCGGCTCACCCGCAAATTATGAAAATGACCAGGTAGGGGCGGGTTTGAAACCCGTCCCTGCGTCGCCGGGGAGACGTCGGTGCCACCGAGTAAACAGAACTTTTTAGATTAAAGGCAATACGATTCACTTTAGCGTTTTAAGGAATTGGTGGGCAGTGCCCACCCTGACATTTTAATCTTTTCCTTGTCATGCTGAGCGCAGCGAAGCATCTCGTATTTAAAGATTCTTCGGTCGCCTTCAGCTCCCTCAGAATGACAAGAGAAATAACGTCGCATCATCACTTAGTGCTTAAGTGAACGCCATTGAGATTAAAGGGAACGGAATTGAAGATGAACAAAGCCATCCTGTGGGGAGTAGTAATGCTCGGGGTCATGGGTCTGGGTGCGGGAATGGTCCTGGGGGCTCAGCCCCAGATGTTTATCTATAACTATACTTTCAAGCCCGGCACGGAGCCGGATGGCTTCAGGGGCCTCAGGTGGCAGACGGACGTCGCCACCCTGGACCCGTTCCGCACCATGGAGGTCATCGAGATCATCGGGCCCTTTACTTACTATAAAAAAAATAAGGAAGACCTGCGGTATGGCGCCGCCGAGTTGGAGAATATCATCTACGAATTCTGGAACGGCAAGTTTTCCGGGGTCATGCTGAGGGTAAAAGGGGAGCGCCAGTTTCAAAAGTTGAGGGATTATTGTGTTGCCCGGTTTGGGCCGGGGCAAAGGTCCGACACCTATGCCAGACTTAACGTCCAGGATTTTTTTTACAACGGCGTCAGGACCAGGATGTACCTGAAATATAGCGACTTCGACCGAACCGGCGAACTGGCCCTGTATTCCATCGCCCTCCTGAGCAAACAGGAGAGGTTGGATGCGCTCACGTTAAGGGAACGGGCCAGAGAAAAGATCAGAGAGTGGGAAAAAGCCCAGGGCAGGTAAGGCCGCAGTTGCCGGCGCGGCCCCGGCGGCTGGCCGGCAGAGCCCCTGACCAGTTCTTTTCAATTCCTCGGGTTCATTTCCGGCACGGTTTTCCCCAACCGAAATTTCCGGGACAGCTCTTCATGGGCCTTGCGGCCCCCCCACAAAGCATAAAAAGTATTGGTGGCACAGGTTTTTAACCTGTGCACTTGCACCGGTAACATACCGGTGGCACCAAGAACTTTTGAGGACAGGTGGCCCCCTTCCTGTTTTCCCATAATCCCGCTGTCTAGTTTTCCCGACATCCATCCTGCCTGAACTTGCCCTTGAACCCGCAATAGTTATTAAATTGAACCACGTAATCAGGCGCCGGCGCTCCCAGGCGGGCTATAGCGTTTGCCAAAAATTTCTTCTGATTGCGCCTTTTCAAATCCCCCTAAATCCCCCTTTTTTAAAGGGGGACTTTCAAGGGAATTTCAATAAGTTCCCCCCTTTGGCAAAGGGGGGTTAGGGG
>Ga0172371_10004551_pt1 | contig 20920 bp, 29 predicted proteins | sample Lak12m_FD_114543 | JGI IMG/M metagenome (GOLD analysis project Ga0172371, IMG submission 114543) | Freshwater microbial communities from Kabuno Bay, South-Kivu, Congo - kab_022012_12m | ecosystem: Environmental > Aquatic > Freshwater > Lake | place: Democratic Republic of the Congo: South-Kivu... | reverse complement strand
TCCTCGCAATTTCATGGCCTCGGTCACCGCGTACGACGCCGATCCGGCGAGAACCGGGATGCCGAGAAGACCGACACCAATAATACCAAGGGTAAATAAAAGATATGCCCAATCACCCGCGAATGGTCGCAAAGCCATGGCCGCCTGCTCGGCAGTATCAATGTTAAAAATTCCGGCGGAAAAAAGGGTGGCGCCGGTCGCAAGAATAATAAAAAACATCGTGATGTTAGAGAAGGCCATGCCGATAAAAACATCCTGCCGCATATTTTTTAATTCGGGCTTGGTCGCACCTTGCCGGCTCGCAATCGTGGTTTTACCTTTCAAACTCTCTTCTTCTACCTCTTCCGACGCCTGCCAGAAAAAAAGGTACGGCGAAATCGTGGTGCCGAGGACGCCAACCAGAATCAAAAGGTAATCGAAACTCCAGGTGATGTGCGGGATAAAAAAATTATTAACGACCGACAACCAATTAACCTTGATAAAAATCGCGACGACCCAATAGGCCAAAAGCGACAGGCTGAATACCCGCAAAAATTTGGCGTAGGTTTTGTAAGGAACAAAAATTTCCAGCGCAATAATCGCAAAGGTCATAAACCCGGCAACGAAACCGAAAGAAATATTCGGCGCTAGCAAACCGACGGCCGCCGCCATCGCGCCGATGTCCACGCCGATATTGATTGTGTTGGCGACAACGAGGAGCGCGACGCAAAAATATAAAAGCTTCCGGGAATAATAATTGCGGATAACACCGGCGAGACCGCGACCGGTCACCATGCCGATGCGAGCGCACATCTCCTGAATCGCGGCCATAAGCGGAAAAGTAAAAAGCGGCGTCCACAGCTGGCCAAAACCAAATCGCGCGCCGGTGGCGGAGTAGGTGCCAATACCCGACGGGTCATCATCCGCCGCGCCGGTGATAAATCCCGGTCCGAGCTTCTTTAAAAATTTTTTTATCTTCTTTAACATAAGTATTTTTTGCCACTTCGATCTCGTCGTCTTCTTTTGTCATTCCCGCCCCCCTTTTTTTGTCATCCCGAACCCCGCCTTGGCGGGGAGGGATCCCTTAAAGTAGTTCGTTGGTTAAATCATTCCATTTAGGATTAAGGGTTTTAATTGGCTCTTCCTTCTTTTTCCTGTTCCAATTCTTTAATTATTTTTCTCTGTCGATTGCCTGGTCAATATAGTAAAAATGTTCGAAATAAACTAGTTTTTTGCAACCATATCTCTTTGAAAAACCCGGGAATACTTCTTGTTTATGTTCTTCTACTCGTCTTGGCAAATTGTTAGTTACACCTGTATACAAATTCCCGCTGGCACTGGCCATAATATAGACGTAAAAGTTATAGTCATACCTCCTCCTACGCATAAATACCTTTAAGGGATTCCTCCACTCCTTCGCCCCGCCTTGGGCGGGGCTCAGTCGGTCGGAATGACAAAAGAGTTAAACCTTATCCTTGAAATATTCTACCACCGGCTTGATATTCGGCGCGCAATCCGACGGCAGATTATTTACATCGTGCCACGCAAATTCAGTGACATCCCGCCCGGGCGTTGGTTCGCCGCCAGTAATTTTTGCCAAATAATGAATCAAAATCACTAATTCCTGCTTACCATCCTTCTCACGAACAAAAGAAACAAAATACGGATCGCCAATAAGACCAACTTCAATATTAAGCTCTTCCTTAACTTCCCGACGGGCGTTTTCTCCCAGATTATTATCGCTTTGAACTGCCCCCCCCGGAAACTTCCAAAAAATGTCGCCGTGTTTATCTAATAAAACTTTTCCGTCCTGAATAATCACCGGCCCCGAAGCAATAGTCACCAAATTCGCCTGACCGTTTTGGTTAATTGATTTGTAGTGTTTTATATCAACCATATTTTAATTTTATTCGCAACATTCGCATGCTAATTCGTATCATTAGCATCGCTCTATGGCTTTATTCTATTTAACAATCTCGGAAAGGGAATCGTCTCCCGCACATGCTCGAGCCCGCAAATCCAGGCGACAATTCGTTCCAGTCCATAGCCAAATCCGGAGTGCGGCACCGAGCCGTATTTTCGCAAATCCAAATACCAATGCCAATCGTCAAGATTAAATCCTTGCTCTTTAATCTTCGCCAGAAGTTTTTTATAATCATCTTCTCTCTCGGATCCGCCGATAATTTCGCCATAGCCCTCGGGCGCGAGAAGGTCGGCGTTCAAAACCCGCGAGGGATCCATTGGGTCGGGCTTCATATAAAACGCTTTGACTTTGGCCGGATATTTTTCAATAAAAATTGGCCGATCATAAAGCTTGGTTAGGATTGTCTCGTCGTCCGCGCCGAGATCGTCATCTTCTCCAATATCAGAGCCGAGATCGTGAAGTTTTTTTATCGCCTCCTTATGCGTCAGTCGGTGAAACGGTGCCTTAACATTTTGAAGCAATTTAATATCTCGCTCCAAAATCTTTAACTCTTCGGCATCCAAAGCCAATACCTGTTCAACTATATAGCTAACCAACTCTTCCTGAATTTTCAGATTATCTTCATGACCGCAAAAAGCCATCTCCGCGTCCATCATCCAGAATTCAATCAAATGCCGCCGCGTTTTGCTTTTCTCAGCGCGAAATACCGGCCCAAAATCGAACACCCGACCATGCGCCATGACCGCCGCCTCGAGATATAGCTGACCCGATTGCGTCAGATAGGCCTTAGCCCAATCAAAATAATTGATTTCAAAAAGCTCGGTCGTGCCTTCGCAGGCATTTGGCGTCAGAATCGGCGAATCAATTTTGATAAAGTTATTTTGGTTGAAATAATCGTAAGTAGCCTTGATGATTGTATTGCGAATTCGTTGGATCGCCCATTGTTTTTTGGAACGTAACCAAAGATGACGATTGTCTAGGAGAAAATCGGGCCCATGCTCTTTTTTGGCGATCGGATATTCTTCGGCGATTTGAATAATTTTTAGATCTTCCGCTTGCAACTCAAACACTCCCGGCTGTTTTGGATGTTCCGTCACGGTGCCGGAAATCTCTGCGGATGTCTCCATGGTGATTTTTTCGCACTCCGCCCATATCGCGCCCGAAACTTTTGTCTTATCTACTATTGCCTGAACAAATCCCGACCCATCGCGCAATTGCAAAAAATAAAGACCGCCGGAAGAACGAAAATTATAAACCCAAACATTTAATACCAATTTTTTATTTTTATACTCCCCAAGATCTCTAATTAATACCCGCATAAGAAATTATTAAAACATTAAAACAATTAACATTAAAACAAAAAATGCTTTGTTTTAATATTTTTATGTTATTTGTTCTTGTGTTTCTATTATATCAATTTCACCTCATAAGTAAACCCCCCACCTTTATGAGATGGGGGGGTATTTCGGCTATTATCAGCTAAAATTCTACTCCGTGGAGGTAGCAGTATTGGTTGATCCGTCAACGTTTAGCGTCTCTGAATCGACAGGGTTGGCACTTTGTGTTTGGTCCGTTATTTGAGAGGCGTCATCGGAAGCCGGGGTCGCCGGAACAACAGGCGTATTATTCGTAAAAGAGCCGCACCCACCTTCTTGTTTATCAAATTCGCCATTCACGATTCTGACGCACCAAATTTTTCCCGTGGCCACGTCAGTAAGCTCTATGCCATTATTAACCCGAAGATCATCGGTCTTGGCATGTTTGACTTTAAGATTATCAATAATCGCTTTCTTAGCCCGAATAACTTTTGAATTTTCCATGGACGCCCTTCTGTAAATGGATAAAAAAACCTTCCTAAATAAGACCCCGCTCTTATGGAAAAGCGGGGTCCGATCATCAAAAGTCGTTCTAATTTTTACTCGATAAATCCACCGGACTGAATCGCCCACAGTTTGTTATACATTCCTTCTGGTTTTTTAATCAATTCATCATGGCTACCCTCTTCAATAATCCCGCCCTCATCCACCACCACGATTCGATCGACCATTTTTACCGTGGAGAGACGGTGAGCAATTACAATTACGGTCTTACCCTTCATTAATCTCTTTAATGCCCCTTGAATTAATTGCTCTGATTCGGAATCCAGACTGGAAGTTGCTTCATCAAGAACAAGAACCGGCGCGTTGCGGAGAATCGCGCGGGCAATCGCCACTCTTTGTCTCTCACCGCCGGAAAGCTTGATTCCGCGTTCACCGACGTAAGTATTATAACCCTCGGGCGTGGCCTTAATAAAATCATGACAATTGGCGGCTTTTGCCGCGGCAAATACTTCTTGATCTGTCGCCTCTGGCCGGCCATAACGGATATTTTCCATGAGCGTCCGATGAAACAGCACTGGATCTTGAGGCACCATGCTGATATTATGCCACAAACTTTCTTGCGTCACCCGAGCGATATTCTGGCCGTCAATAAAAATTTTTCCGCCAGTTAAATCATACATCCGCAATAATATCTTAACGGCGGTTGTCTTACCGGCGCCGGATGGTCCGATGAGCGCCAGACGCTCCCGCGGTTGAACTATAAGGTTAAAATTTTTTAAGATGCTTCTCGTCTCATTATAGTTAAAGACCACCTCCCGAAATTCTATCTTGCCTTTATTCACGACTAATTTTTTTGCTCCCTTAACATCTTGGATCTCATGCGGTTTTTTGAGAATCTCCGTCATCTCCTCCGCGTCCGCTAATCTCTCATAAATTTGACGGATCATTTTGCCAAAATCCCAGACCCGATTAAAAATATTAATCAAGTATGACTGAATTAAAACGAAATCACCAATAGTTAAAATCCCTCTTTGCCATAATTTGATGGCTAAAAATAAAATTCCTATTTCCAGGCCAATCATGAAAAACCCCTGAATCGCCTCAAAGGTAGCACCGAGATCCCAGGTCAATTTTCGAAGTCGTCTTAGGGCCTCGGTCGCCGCGCCAAAATAATTCACCTCTCGCCGATAGCCATTGAATAATTTAACCGTGCTGTTATTAGTAACCGTGTCGGCGAGGATGCCCGTGGTTCTGGTCTCCGCCTCACTGCGTTCAATATCGTACTTTAATTTATACTGAGTAAAAAACCAGTTAACCACCATAAAAATCAAAATCCAAACTAAAATACCGAGACCAAGCCAATAATTTCTCCTAAACAAAACAAAAACGATTACAACGATATTAACAATCAGAGGAAGAATACTCCAAACTATTCTATCCGTAATGTTTTCAAAAGCGCCGGAAAACCATTTGACTCTCTTAGTGAGCGAGCCGACAAAATTGTCATTGAAAAAACCAAAAGAATGACGGTGCAAATAAGCGAAACAATAATTGGTCAGATCGGTCATCACCTTACTCTCAAAATAATTGGAGGCAAAACCGGAAATTCGCCAAAAGAACCAACTCGTAAATTCCAGCCCGGCAATGCTGATAAGTATAATAATCAGTCCCTTAACAACCATATCTGCGGCCTGCCCGCTCGTCAGCTGGTCAAAGAAGGTCTTAAAATAGAGCGGGATAATGACGCTCACAAATGAGGCGGCAATAACCGAAAACACCATAAAAAGCCCGGAAACCTTGTAGTTCCGGCTATGGCGCCAATAGATTTCTAGCGTTTCTTTGGTGTTGTCTTCCATAAAAAAATAAAAATGGCCAAAATCGGCCCTCTACCTTAGAAGACGGAAAAATGGAAATAAAGTTCCACGCAACCTAATTTTCATTGAAACTTACTAAGTTAAAGATCCTAATTAAAAATACCAAATAATCTAAAAATTGTAAAACGATTTGACACTAGATCGTGGTCCGCGCTATAATATAATTGTTCAAGATAATGGTGTTGGTTGTTGGCCGGTTTTATCATCTACCGCGGCCGCGGATGATTACTGTTCAACAACTTCCTTCTATTATTTTTGAACAGCTAATTAATAAGCTGTTTTTTATATGGAAGAAAAATACATCTTCACATCAGAGTCCGTCACCGAGGGACATCCCGACAAAATTTGCGATCAAATCTCTGACGCGATCCTCGACAAACACTTGGCGCAAGATCGGAACGCACGAGTCGCGGTTGAGACCTTTACCACAACCGGGTTAGTGTTAATCGCCGGCGAAGTGACATCAAAAGCCCGCGTTGACGCGGAAAAAACGGCGAGAGAAGTTTTAAAAAACATTGGCTATACCGATTCGTCCTACGGCATAGACGCTGATCACGCCGGCATTCTTGTTTCTATTCATGATCAATCGCCGGATATCGCCCAGGGTGTAAATAAATCAAGCGTTGAGGAGCAAGGAGCGGGTGATCAAGGCCTGATGTTCGGCTACGCTTGCGATGAAACTGATGAATTTATGCCTCTACCCATAGCGCTCGCCCATCGATTAGCGCGGCAACTGTCAAAGGTAAGAAAAGACGGCACACTGCCTTATTTGCGGCCAGATGGAAAAACTCAAGTTGCCGTTGAATACGATCATGGCCGGCCGACTAAATTAAAAAATGTGGTTATTGCCGCGCAACACCACGAAAACATCAACTTGGAAGAATTAAGAAAAAACATTTTAGAAAAAGTTATCCGTCCGGTATGTGAAAAATATCTAACGCCCGACACTGAATTTTACATCAACATGACGGGAAATTTTGTTATCGGCGGGCCACAAGGCGATACTGGTCTCACCGGTCGAAAAATTATCGTGGATACTTATGGCGGGAGCGGACACCACGGCGGCGGTTGTTTTTCCGGTAAAGATCCGAGCAAGGTTGATCGTTCGGGAGCTTACATGGCCCGTTATGTCGCCAAAAACATCGTCGCATCCGGCCTCGCCAAAAAATGCGAGGTGCAAATCAGTTATGTTATTGGCCGAGCCGAGCCGACTAGCGTCCATATAGAAACATTTAGTACTAGTAAAATTCCAAATGGCAAACTGGCGGAAATGATAAAACAAACATTTGATTTTCGTCCGGGAAAAATTATTGAACAATTAGATCTTCTGCGTCCGATTTACCAGGCCACATCCGTATACGGACATTTTGGTCGAGGTGAATTCAGCTGGGAAAAAACGGACAAAATTAATGAACTCAAAAAAGCGGCTCTAGCCACTTAAGATTAATTTAACCGCCAAAGCATAAAATTAAGATAGCCGGCAAAGGTAACCCAGAGAATATACGGTAAGAGTAAATAAGCCGCCGGCCTTGAGATACGATAAAACGCAATAATGGTCGCGAGGATAGCGAGCCAAAGAAAAATAATCTCCATAAAGGCCAGCCCGGGGTTATGCAGGCCGAAAAAGATAATTGACCAAAGCGTGTTCATGACCAGCTGGCCGATAAATATCGCCAAGGCGATTTTAACATCCTTCCGGCCAAGTCCCTTGCGCCAGACAAAAAACGCGGCGACGCCCATGAGGGCGAATAGTGTCGTCCAGACCGGCGCGAAAATCCAGTTCGGCGGATTTAAGGCCGGCCTAGCTAGTGTCGCGTACCAGGTTACGATGGCTGGCGTCGTGAATACTGAACCAATAATCCCCGCCGCCTCAGAGATAACGATGGCAAGGATCATTCTGATTGGATTTAATAACTTCATAATAAAAAACTTAAAAATTACTAGGTCTCTTTATTAATCCGCAAATCAGAATAACAGCAAACTTTACTCCACTGATAGGACACGAACCAAGCTTATCCACTTCAACCCACCTACCCGTCAAACTCTGGGAGCTGGATTTGAACCAGCGACATCCGCGTTAACAGCGCGGCGTTCTGCCACTGAACTATCCCAGAATGATTTAAAAATCCCGCTTTTGGCGGGCCTTATATCTTTTATATAAAAACCGCCGCGCTTAAGCCGGATTATTATTACCGTTATTTCTGGCTGTAATATATCTCATGCCTCTATTTTAGCGAAAAACAATCTATTGTCAACCCCAAGATCTGCTTGCTTTAGAATTTCAAGCAATTGATTACGTAGGGCAATAAAAGTCAGGTCGCAGCTCTTCTCTCTTGCGACCGAATATCCAAGGCAAGCTAAAAGCTGAAGATAAAAATGACAACTCGATAATTCAAGACCTTTATTATCAGCCGAACTTACAGCCGCGAGAAATGAATTAAACAAATGAAAAATCCGACTATCGGCCTCGCCCTCACGCAAAATTAAATCGGCGAGAGATAAAACGCTCGCCGCAGTGAGAGTGCGTGCGAGATTGGCGTCTGGACGCATCATCGTCTGGATTAGTTCTACGGCGGCGAGATGATTGACTTCCTTGCCCGACACAACACGAATACTGACGATACCAAATGATTCCAGATGACCAGCCATTTTACTCTTTACGCGACGTAATCCACGACCAAGGGCTACTACCTTGCCGTGATTTTCCGTATAAAAAGAAACGAGACCGTCCGCTTCACGCGCCGCCCGCTTATTTAAAACGATTGCTTTATCTAAAATCTCCACAAGATTAATTTTTAATTTTAAATTTTTAATGAATTAATTCCTAATTGAATCATTCATCAAAAATTAGAAATGAAAATTGAAAATTACTTAATCTTATCCAAATAGCTCTGTAAAATCACCATCGCAGCGATCGCATCACGCGGATACTTTTTTTTATAAGTTAAAAAAAGTTTATCCGCTAGGCGCGAAGTGAGTCGCTCATCCTCCGTAATGATTGGCAGATTAAAATTATTCTTTAAATCAAGAATAAATGCTCTGGTCTCGTTAGTTTTCTCTGAATTCTTGTTATTCAGACCCATAGGCAGACCGACGACCACCCGATAAATTGCTTCTTGATTAAAGATTTTTTTTAACTCGGCAAGAATAAAGTCCCGGCCACGATTTTCTAGCACTTCAAAAGGCATAGCAACTTTTAATTGTTCGTCTCCGAGAGCAAGGCCCACTCTCTTTTCGCCATAATCAATCGCCAAAACTTTTGCCATAAGATTAGAAAAAAATCATTATTTTGTCACAATGACGCAACCCCTTTTAGTCACGGCCACTGTATGCTCATAGTGCGCGGAAAAACTGCCGTCTACCGTTACAACGGTCCAGCCGTCGCCAAGCACTTTTATCCGGTGAGTGCCATTGGTTACCATTGGCTCAATCGCAAGCACCATCCCCTCCACAATTTTTATCTTTGGCCCGCCGGCGTGATAATAGTTCGGGATACGCGGCTCCTCATGCACCTCGTGCCCCACGCCGTGTCCGACAAGATCCCGAATCACGGTAAATTTATTTTTTTCCACATAATTCTGGATCGCCCGACCAATATCGGAGATATAATTACCGGGTCTAACTTTCTTAATCCCTAGGTAAAGTGATTTTTCTGTCACCGCCATTAGCTTCTTTAAATTATCATCCACCTTACCCACAGCCACCGTCGTCGACATATCGGTAAAAAGTCCCTTACCGGCCGGGTAACGCATACCAATATCAATGCTAATAATGTCGCCCGGTTTCAGAATCGCACTCTCGCTCGCCGGTGAATGGACAATCTGATTATTAATCGAAGCGCAAATCGTAGATGGAAAAGGCCTCTCTTCATATTCACTATGGTAATCCTTAAAAGCCGGCTCGCCACCAATATCCCGAATCATCTTTTCCGCCATATTATCCAAAGCAAGCGTGTTTATCCCTGGCCGGACCTGTTTTTTAAGGTAATCCAAAATCTGTGCCAGTTTTTTTCCGCCTTCTTTCAAAACCTCGATTTCCGCTGATGTTTTGATGGTGATTTGATCCATAAATGCATTATAGCAGAGTAGACTTAAATGACAAATTATTTTGATCCGCTATCCGCACCCTGGAGACAAAATCGCTAAATTGTTAAATTGTTGGAAACAAAAACAATAATTTAGCAATTTAACAATTTAGCCCTGAATCAAAAAACCCCTTAACGGGGCGCATTAATATATTAATAAAAATCAGCCGGAAAAACTAGAATCCGTCATAATCACGCATCGTTAATTGCGAATCAATTTGTTTCACAATTTCAATCACAACTGATACCACAATGAGAACCGAGGTGCCGCCAATCACCATACTCTGAATTCCGGTCATTTGCTTGATAATAAGCGGCAAAACCGCGATGATGCCCAAAAACAAGGCGCCACCGAGCAAAATTCTGGTAACTACTCTATTGATATATTCCGCGGTATTAGCTCCAGGGCGAATACCAGGAATAAAACCGCCCTGCTTTTGCAAATTCTCGGCAATCTGCTGCGGATGAAAAATAACAAAAGTGTAAAAGTAAGTGAAACCAACGACAAAAGTAAAATAAAGAATACCATAAACCAATTGATTTTGGAAAACCGTAATCACCCACTGCGCCGCGGACACAATCCACTCGGTTTTCGCACGAGTAAAAAACTGCGCCACCATCGGTGGAAACAAGATAATTGAAATAGCAAAGATAATCGGAATCACGCCGCCCATATTAACTCGAAGGGGCAAATAGGTATCGGTACCGCCATACATCTTATTACCACGAATTCTTTTAGCGTAAGAAACCGGGATATTGCGCTGGGCCTCGGTCAGAAAAACCACACCGGCGATAGTAATTACGGCGATGGCCAGAAAAGCAACCGCGCTAATCAATTGACTCTTATCGAAAACCGCGACCGTCTTGGCAAAAGCCCCGGGTAAACTTGACACGATACCGGCAAAAATCAAAAGCGAAATACCGTTGCCAATTTTACGCTCAGAAATCAATTCGCCGATCCACATGAGAAACATAGTGCCGGCGGAAACCGTAATCATGATTGTAAGCATCTGAAAAGGCGTAAGAGTGCCAATAATTCCTCGACCGGTCTGGCGCAGAATAGAGATCATACCATAGCTCTGAAGCATAGCTAGCGGCACTGTCATATAGCGCGTGTACTGATTGATTTTCCGCTGTCCGGCCTCACCTTCTTTGGATAACTTTTCGAGCGCCGGTATAATCATCATTAGAAGTTGTAAAATAATAGAAGCGGTGATATAAGGCCCGACGCCCATGGCAATAATGGAAAAATTCTTCATCCCGCCGCCGGAAAAAATATCAATCAAACCCAAAAGCTGATTGGAACCAAAAAGATTTTTAAGAGCGGTGATATTGATGCCTGGCACTGGGATATGAGCGGCCAGACGGTAAACCACAAGCATCGCCAAAACAAAAAGGATGCTATTGCGCAAATCTCTTATCTTCCAAATTTGAACAAATTTCTGCCACATGACGATAGCTATTATTTTTTATTCACCTCAGCTTTACCGCCTGCCTTCAGAATCGCCTCCTTAGCGGTGGCTGAAAATTGATCGGCTTTGACGGTCAAGGATTTGGTCAGCTTCCCTTCGCCGAGAACCTTAATCCCGTGGCGATTATCAATAATGAGACCAGCAACCATCAGCTTTTTAGCATCAATTACCTCATTATTGTTAAATTTCTTTTCCAAATCACCAATGTTAACCACTGCGAGCTTATCATACATTGATTTAAAACCACGCAATTTGGGAATTTTCTGCATTCTCGCCTTTAGGCCGCGTAATTTCATTCCGCCACTAGCCCTAGCTTTTTGGCCTTTCAAACCCTTAGTTGAATAGGTGCCATGACCGGAAGCGTTACCGCGTCCGACTCTTTTTTTTCTTTTTCTTGCCCCTTTTGCCGGAGCAATGTTGTGTAGACCTAAAGCCATATAAAAATTTTAATGATTATTTTTCCGTCTTGCCGCTATCCATCTTCTTTACCGCGCTCAATCGCTCAAAGGCCTTCATCGTCGCCTTGGCATTATTCATTTTATTATTACTACCCATGTTCTTGGCAACCACATTCGGCACTCCGGCCATTTCCAGAACCACGCGCACCGCGCCACCCGCGATAATACCACGACCCTTGGCCGCCGGCTTAAGAATTATCTTCGCGGCTTTAAATTTTTCCGCTACCATATAAGGTATTGTCTCATTAACAAACTTCAACTGCAAGACATGTTTTTTGGCTTGTGCTACGGCCTTATTGATCGCCACGGTAACATCCTGCCCTTTCGCGAGACCTAGGCCCACCCTTCCTGCTCGGTCGCCGATGACAATACAGGCGCGGAATCTCATTCTTTTACCTCCGGCCATCACGCGAGTCACGCGAGCAAGATCAATTATTTCCTGTTGGAACTCTTCTTTTTCCCGTTCATGTCTTCCACCACTACCCTCTCGTCGCCGCCCACCGCCAAAACCACGCCCAACATTACCACGGCCACCGCGGACTCCAGATTTAGCTTCCTCTACGGGAGAGGCTTCTTTTATCCCTTGATTGTTTTTCGTCGTTTCGTCAGCCATATTTTATACCAGTTATACTAATTGTTTAATATCGTTTATTAATAATTCGTATTATTCTAACTTGCCACCTTGCTTGATATAATGAGAATTTACGAATTTATGCGAATGATACGAATAAAATTTAATACTTTGTAAATCAATTATTTGTTATTATAAATTATTTTAATTCGGGTCATTCGGGTCGCGTTTAAAACTTCAAACCAGCTTCACGCGCGGCGTCCGCAAGGGCCTTAACCCGACCGTGATATCGACTCGCACCCCGATCAAAAACCACTTCTTTGATTTTTAATTCTTGTGCCTTATCTGCAATACCCTTTCCAACAATAGCCGCCTGCTCAATTTTTTTACCCTTCAGGCCTTTGTTACCAAAATAAGCAACAGTCACACCTTTACTATCATCGATCAATTGAGCGGAAATGTTCTTTAGTGTTTTAGAAATTGAAAGCCGTGGGCATTTTGCTGTACCGAAAATAATCGAACGAACCCGCGCCGCGCGACGATTTTTAATTTCACTTTTTTTCTTATTATTAGTCTTCATATTATTTCAGTAAAATTAAGCCGCTGATTTAGCCGCCTTACCGGCCTTGCGTCTAATGGTCTCGGTGGCGTATTTAATTCCTTTACCCTTATATGGCTCGGGTTTTTTAATTTTACGAATATTGGCCGCCGTCTCGCCCAATAACTCACGATCAATGCCATTTAAGGTGATCAAACTATTCTCCACCTTGGCAGAAATCCCTGTCGGCAGAGGAAAATCAACTGGGTGGGAAAAACCGACATTCAAAACTAATTTATTGCCTTGGACAGCAACTTTAAAACCGACCCCGCTAAACTCAAGCTGTTTTTCAAAACCCTTAGTCACCCCTTCTACCATATTAGCAATCAGGGCGCGGAAAAGACCCCACCAGGCGCGCTCACGCTTATCATTTTCTCTTTGTACCTTAATCAAAATTTGGTTGTTATTGATCTCGACTTTGACCGCGGGGATTATCTCTCGCTCGAGCTGACCTTTTGGCCCCTTAATAATAAGCTGGGTTCCGCCGGATGGCAAAATCTCGGTCTTTACTTCAACGCCGCTTGGGATATCAATTGGTTTTTTACCGACTCTAGACATATTATTTTATTCTTTCAAAATTGGTTTAGTAAATTTCACAAATTACCTCGCCGCCAAGACCCAGTTTTTTCGCCTCATGATTAGTGAGCAGCCCTTTCGGCGTAGAAACCACAGCTAATCCGTAATTATTCAGGACAATTGGCAATTCATTCTTCTTCCGGTAAATCCGTCGGCCCGGTTTGCTGATTTTTTTCAAGCTATGAATAACCGGCGAACCGTTCTCGTATTTCAAAACCACTTTTAATTGCGGCTTGCTATTATTTTCTTCTTTTTCGTACGCGGAAATATAGCCCTCGTCTTTCAAAAGACGCGCCAGTTCATTTTTTAATCGCGAAAACGGCATCCTCACCTCGGTTTTATTCACCGCGAGACCGTTGCGCATTATTGTAAGCATGTCAGCTATTGGATCAGTAATCATAAATTAATTTAAAAATTATTTCTACCAGCTGGCCTTGCGAATACCAGGCAAATCGCCTTTATTGGCTAACTCTCGAAAACAAATCCGACAAATATTAAACTTTCTCATAAAACTACGTTTCCGACCGCAGCGCCAACATCGTCTCACTACACGAGTGGAATATTTTGGCGTTCTTTTTGATTTGTTAACTTGTGATTTAATGGCCATATATTATTTTTCTTCTTTTTTAAATGGGAACCCGAGCGCTGATAAAAGCTCGTAACTCTCGTCGGCGGTCTTCGCGGTGGTACCAATAACAACTTCTAGTCCGTGTGTTTTTTCAATTTCGTCAGACCGAATTTCTGGAAAAGCGATGCACTCGCGAAAACCAATGGCATAATTACCACTGCGGTCAAAGCCCTTTTTGGATAAACCGCGAAAGTCGCGCACACGCGGGAAAGTAACATTAATTAATTTATCAAGAAAATCCCACATCCGTTCACCGCGCAAAGTAACTTTGAAACCCACCACCATACCAGCGCGAATTTTAAATCCGGAAATAGATTTTTTGGCCTTGGTTTTCACCGGCTTTTGACCAGTAATCCTCTCCAGGGTTTTTTCCATAACGTCAAAATAGCTGCTATCCTGGAGAGCCCGGCTCGCACCGATGTTAATAACCACCTTTTCCAGCCGCGGTAAAGCTAGCCGATTTTTTTGACTCAAATTTTCGGCCAACTTTGGCAACACCTCTTTATTGTATTTATCTTTTAATCTCATACTTATTCGATTGTTTGTTTACATTTTTTACAAAAACGATATTTTTTTTGTTTCACCGACATCATTTTATCGCTGGTCGCCTTTTTTTCTACCATCTTGAAACCTACTCTGGTCGGCTGACTGCAATTTGGGCAGATCAAAAGGACGTTAGAAATATTAAGTGGCGCCGGAAATTTGATTTGCTGCCCTTTTTCACCCTGCTTTCTCGGCCGGGTATTTTTAACCAAAAGATTTAAACCCTCGACCACCACTTTTTTATCATTAACAAAAACCTGTAAAACTTTGCCGGTCTTACCCTTGTCTTTCCCGGTGGTAACTTGCACTTTGTCGTTTGTCTTTATTCTCATATATCGATATTCGTAATAATCAGTACATTAGTATGGTTCTAAACAACCTCCGGCGCTAAGGAAATAATCTTGGCAAAACCCTTGGCGCGTAATTCTCTCGGGATCGGGCCAAAGATACGTGTACCTTTTGGCTCTTTATTCTTCGGATCAATAATAATCACGGCATTCTCATCAAATCTAATGTAGCTACCATCCTTACGGCGTACTTCCTTTTTTGTCCGAGCGACCACCGCCCGGTAAACTTCGCCTTTTTTCACCATACTATGCGGCGTAGCCTCCTTAATAGAGACCTCGACAATGTCGCCAATGGTAGCAAATCTTTTTTTGTAACCACCAAGTACGCGAAAACAACCGAGCCGTTTGGCGCCGGTATTGTCCGCTGAATTAACTATTGATCTTAGCTGAATCATATTATAATGCGAATTAATGCGAATCTTTTTCTGTCTTTTTTAACTACTTATTCTTGTTGCTTGTTTTAATTTATTTAAATTATTTTCGCTAATTTATACGAATAATTTTATTCGCTCTTATTTGCTTTTAATTCGCTTCAATTAGTGTTTACTCTCCATCTCTTATCCTTGCTCAACGGCCGACACTCAACAAACTGCACCTTATCGCCGGGTTTAAATTGATTTTTTTCGTCATGAACCTTATATTTTTGACTCACTTTATACCGTTTATGATATTTAGGATGAACCTTGACACTATCCACTCGAACTACAATAGTCTTGGTCATTTTATTTGAAATCACGACTCCGGAAAACCGCCGGCAAACCTTTATTTTTTTTTCTTGATTATCAGTCATAAATTAAAATTATTTAGTCGTTTTATTTTTTTCTTTTAATATGGTCAGAATTTTCGCGACATCCTTTTTGACGCCGAGAAATTCCTTAATATTCTTCAACTGTTTGTTGGCAATTTTAAATCTTAATTCTCGCACCTGTTCTCTTGAGGTCTGAAGAAGCTTTTGTAATTCGTTGTCGGTTTTATCACGTAATTCTTTAATTTCCATATTTAAAATTATTTAGCGACTACTTTAGTTCTTACGGGCAATTTGTGGCCAGCGAGCGTTAGAGCTTCCTTGGCCACCGCCTCTTCCACACCATCAATCTCAAACATCACGGTACCCGGCTTAACCACCGCCACATAATATTCGACCGCGCCCTTACCGGTGCCCATAGTATTCTCATTGCCATGAAAAGTGATCGGTTTGTGCGGAAAAATTCTAATCCAAACCCGACCGCCTCTTTTCATGCATCGTGACATCGCGCGCCGCGCCGCCTCAATCTGTCGCGAGGTGATCCATTTGGCATCCAATGATTTCAGACCGAACGAACCAAAATCTACAGCATTACTGCTAGTGGCTTCGCCCCGGATCCGGCCCTGTTGCCATTTACGATGTTTTATTTTTTTAGGCATCAACATATTTGAAATTGACTATTTTATTTTTTATTCTCCTTCTCTCCGGTCTCCACCGCAGAGCCAACTATATCGCCCCGATAAATCCAGACCTTCACGCCGATCGCGCCATAAATCGTACGCGCCGCGCCGCGGCAGTAATCGATATCCGCCCGTAAAGTATGGAGCGGCACTTTGCCAGAAGAAAAAGTCTCGGTTCTGGCAATCTCCGCGCCATTCAGACGACCAGCGACCATCATCTTCATGCCTTTGGCGCCGGCTTTATCCACGCGAGACATAGCCATCTTAACGGCGCGACGAAAAGGCACGCGCTTTTCCAGGTCGGCAATAATATCGTTCATTACTACCCGCGCTGAAAGCGATGGTTTGGCCACTTCTTTAATACTTAGATTGATTACTACTTTTTCATAACCTTGCAAAAACTGCTGAATAATTTTCTTTTTTAGATCTTCTGCTCCGGAGCCACCACGGCCAATAATAATACCTGGCTTGGCGGCGTAGATCACAATATCAATAACATTAGAAGTGCGTTCAATAATAATCCGATCCAAAGCGGCGGCCTTCAGTTCTTTTTCTAAAAACTTTTTAATCAAAATATCTTCTCGCAAAAGCCGAGCGTATTTCTTGGGATTGGAAAACCACTTGGAGCTCCAGCCAAGCAATACTCCGGTGCGGAAACCCTTTGGATTAACTTTCTGACCCATATTAATGATTTTTAACTTTTAACTTTAATTTCTCTACATGCCAGACTTTCTGGCAAATAATTTGCGCCCGCCGCGGGCCGCATTTTTAATCTTTTTACCGTCTTCTGGTTTGAATATTTCTTTTGACTTAACCTCGTGTTCTTTTGGTTTGACTTCTTCTAATACGGCTGTTTCCATTGCGTCTTTACTCTTTTTCTCCTTACCGGTCGTCTTTTTTACCGTCGGCGCTTTTTCTTCAAGGACAATCGTCACATGAGAAACACCTTTACGTAGCGGTGTGGCTCGACCCTGCGCCCGCGGTAGCCATCTTTTCAGAACCGGCGCCATATCAACAAAAATTTTCTTTATAAATAAATTGTCTTTTTCCAGTTTAAAATTATTCTCCGCGTTAGCCAAGGTCGACGCGATGAATTTCTTTAAGGGAACAGCCGCCGCGCGTCGCATGAAAGCGAGTACGTTTATTGCGCGCTCCACATCCATACCACGAACAACATCGACGACCAGGCGAACCTTGCGCGGTGAAATTCTCAAATATTTTAATTCGGCTTTGACTTGCATAATATTAATAAATAACTATTTTTTAGGCGCGGGCGCGGCAGGTGCCGCGGCCTTATCCGCCGCTGCCTTGGCCTGGTCCTTGGCCATCTTACCGCCATGAACCACGAATTTTCTTGAAGGCGCGAATTCGCCTAGACGATGGCCGACCATATTTTCATTAACGGTTATCTCTATGTGGGTTTTACCATTGTGAACGCCGAAAGTAAATCCAATCATTTCTGGCGCGATTATGCTGTCGCGCGACCAGGTCTTAATAACCTTGCGATCGCCCAGCTTTAAACCGGCCACTTTTTTAAGTAGTTTTGGGTCAGTAAATATTCCTTTTTTAATTGATCTTGTCATATTTTACTTAATCCTTTTTTTGCGTCCTTTAATAATTAACTTGCTGGATTTTTTATTCGGATTTCTAGTCAATACACCAAGCGCGTGCTTACCCCAAGGGGTCTTCTGATATTTAAGACCAATTGGATTTACACCTTCACCGCCGCCATGAGGATGATCAACTGGATTCATCGCTTTACCGCGGACGGTCGGCTTTATACCTCTGTGTCTCATACGTCCGGCCTTACCATAACGAACATTTTTATGCTCAGTATTACTTACCTCGCCGATGGTGGCAGCGCAATTTTTCAGAAATAAACGAACCTCGCCTGATGGCATCTTGAGCTGAGCGTAATTTCCCTCGATGGTCATAAGCTGAGCGTAATTTCCCGCCGATCTCGCCACTACCCCGCCGGCTCGTGGTTGCAATTCAATATTATAAACAAATAATCCCTGGGGAATAAATTGTAGAGGCATGCGATAACCAATCTCTGGTTTGATTGTCTTTTCTGAGGAAAGAACCTGATCTCCGACTTTCATCCCTTTTGGTAAAATTATATATTGCTTTGCGCCGTCAACATAGGAAACGAGACCGATTCTTGCCGTACGGTTCGGGTCATATTCTATTTCCACGATCCGACCCGGAACATCAAATTTATTTTGTAAAAAATCAATCTGGCGATAAATCTTTTTTGCGCCGCCGCCGCGATGACGAATCGTAATTTTGCCTTGATTGTTGCGGCCAGAATGCTTATTTAAACTAACCAATAATCTTTTCATTGGTTTTTTGGTCGTCATCTCGCTCGTATCTTCTACGGAGGCGTGGCGACGAGCCGGTGTAGTTGGTTTGTAAAATCTTAATGCCATAATTTTTCAATTAAACTCCTTCGTAGACCTGAATGCTTTGACCTGGTTTTAGAGTAACAATCGCTTTGCGGCGATCCTTGGTTTGGCCGGAATTCCGGCCGCGTTTTACCATCTTACCGGAAACATTAGCGATATTAATTTTAACCGCGTCCACACCATATAAATCCTTAATCGCGTATCGCACCTCTACCTTGTTCGCGCGCGGTGCCACAAAAAACATATATTTATTTACCGCGCCGCCAATACTGGCCTTCTCGGTAATAATCGGTTTTATGATAATTCGGTAGGCGTTACCCGTGTCGTCCTTGGCTTTTTTCTTCTCGGCTCTTACTTCTACCTCGCCCGCCGTAGTCCGCCCGCCATGGCGGGCGGCGGAGGCGGGTTTTTTCTCCACCATCTTTGGCACGAGAGTCGTTTCTCCTTTATTCGCTTCTACTTTTTTTTCAATCTTAACCGGAGCTGATTTTATATCATCGGTTTTTTTTGTCCCTTTTTTAAATTTATCTAGAAAACTGCTCATAATTTTAAACTATTTAACTTTCTGACCATAAACTTTTTCAACCTCTTTTAATCCCTCTTTAGAAATAACTAAATATTTATATTTTAATAAATCCACAATATTCAAACTATTCGCGCCAAGCGCGTAAACATTTTTTAAATTTTTAACCAGCTTTACCAGCTTATCATCTTCCCGGCTCAAGGCAATCACGGCTTTTTGCTCTTTCAATGGTAAATTTTTCAAAACCTCGACGGCTTTTTTGGTTTTTTGTTCGGCGAGCTTCAAGCTATCCACGACTACCAACAATCCTTCCTTTGCTTTGTCGGATAAAACAACTCTCAATGCCAAATTTTTCATTTTTTTATTTACCTTCTCGGAGAAATTACGATCATTTCTCGGACCAAAAGTGACGCCGCCACCAATCCATAAAGGCGATCTAGAAGAACCATGACGAGCGCGACCGGTGCCTTTCTGCTTCCACGGTTTCTTACCGCCACCACGCACTTCACTGCGATCCTTTGTATGAGCAATTGCCTTTCTCGCATTATTCATTTGCGCCGTCATCACCTGATGTATAAGACTGGTTTTACCCGTCACTTCAAAAAGAAAAGGATTAAGCTCCAGCTCCTCCACTTTTTCACCTTTTAAGTTGTAAACAGCGGTTTTCATAGCTTATCCTATTTTTTAATAGCGCGAATTTCTAATAACCCATTTCTCGCTCCCGGTACCGCGCCCTTAATATATAAAAAATTATTCTTTGGATCAACTTCCACGATTTCCAAATTTTTCACCGTCACCGCCGCGTCACCCATGTGCCCGCCCATACGCAATCCCTTAAAAACATGCTGATTGCCGCCCGCGCCGATTGAACCCGGCATTCTGGCCTGGTCCTTGTGACCGTGGGTGCTATTTTGACCATGAAAATGATGACGTTTGACTACGCCGGCAAAACCGCGCCCCTTAGAATAACCGGACACGTCCACCATGTCGCCGACCGCAAAAATATCCGCAGTGATCTTGTCGCCCCGCTTCAACTCGCCCATTTCTTCCGGCTTTTCTGGTCGAAATTCTATTAAATCAGCTAGATTACCCAAATCTTTCAAGTGTCCGGCCATCGGCTTATTTTGCTTCTCTCTTACGCCAAAACCGACCTGGACCGCCGAATAACCGTCTTTTTCTACGGTTTTTACCTGAGTTATTGTGCATGGACCCGCCAAAACCTTGGTTACTGGGACTACTGCGCCATCAGCGGCAAATTTTTGGGTCATCTCTAATTTTTTGCCTAATATTGCTTTCATAATTAACTTTTTCACTTAAATTCACAAAAAAAACTAGAAACCTACGTTCTAGTCCTCAATATACATAAATATTGGCCAAAATTAGCCAAAATAAGAGTCCTAGTGTAGATTATTCCCCCGTCCATTCATCTCAATATCAGAAAAACTGGGGAAACTTGCTCCACTGTTTTCCCCGATAAATCTCGGGATTTTAAGTGTGGCTATAGTATAGAGGAAAGAAAAAAAGGTGTCAAGAAGAGGAGATAAATTAGTTCTAAATTTGTATTTATGATAAAATCATAGCGTAGGCGAAATGGCCATTATCTGTCCAATACCTGTCTCTCTGATAACACATTTCGGTCATAATTTTGGCTTATTTTGAACAAAAAATAAACAAGTTCGTATATAAGGAGTTA
>Ga0172371_10004550_pt1 | contig 20920 bp, 13 predicted proteins | sample Lak12m_FD_114543 | JGI IMG/M metagenome (GOLD analysis project Ga0172371, IMG submission 114543) | Freshwater microbial communities from Kabuno Bay, South-Kivu, Congo - kab_022012_12m | ecosystem: Environmental > Aquatic > Freshwater > Lake | place: Democratic Republic of the Congo: South-Kivu... | reverse complement strand
GTGACCGATGCCAGGAACCACGCCCTCGAAGGGGGCTACGTCTTCGCCGTGCGCGGCGAGGGCGCCAAGGGCAGCGACTTCCGCTTCAGCCACATCGAACTGGTCCCGGACAAGGCCGAGTACCGGCCGGGCGAGCGCATGGAGCTGGCCGTTAGGGCCGACCGCGAGGACGCCTTTGTGCTGCTCTTCGTCCGCGCCGCCAACGGCATCTGCCTGACGCCGAAGTGCATCCGCCTCAAGGGCCGCAGCACCATCGAGGACGTCGACATCACCCAGAAGGACATGCCGAATGTCTTCATCGAGGCGCTGACGGTGGCAGATGGCGACGTGCACACGATCATCAAGGAGATCGTGGTCCCGCCGGAGAAGCGGGTGCTCGGGGTGGAGGTGTTGCCGTCGGCGACTCGCTTCCTGCCCGGCGCCAAGGGGCAGGTGAAGGTGCAACTGACCGAGGCGGGCGGCAAGCCGTTCGTCGGGACGGCGGTGGTGAGTGTCTACGACAAGAGTGTCGAGTACGTCGCCGGTGGCTCCAACGTGGGGGATATCCGGGCCTGCTTCTGGCAGTGGCGGCGCAACCACTCCGAGTGCACCTGGCACACCTTGACGCGCTGGTTCGGCAACCTGCTGAAGCCCAAAGAGACGCCCATGCAGACCGTGGGCCTCTACGGCGGCGTCGAGGAGGGCCAGGAACAGGGCCTGGGAATGGGCATGATGGGGCCGGGCGGCGGGGCCCGCCGCAAGGGGATGATGATGCGCCGCGGCGGCATGATGCCCGGGGGTGAGATGCTGGCCATGGACGCGATGGCGGGAGCCCCCGCCACCATGGCCTCGGGCGGCATGGCCGGGCCGGGGATGGAGATGGCCAAGGCGGCCCCCATGGCGGAGGCGGCCGGCATGGGTGGCATGGGCGGCGGTATGGGCGGCCCGGCCGGCGGCGCGCCGGCCATGGTCCAACCCACCGTGCGCAAGGAGTTCGCCGACACCGCCGTCTGGGTGGCCACGGTCGAGACCGGCCCGGATGGCAGCGCGGAGGTCCCCGTCCCACTCCCCGAGAACCTGACCACCTGGAAGATCCGCGTCTGGGCCATGGGCAAGGGCACCCGCGTCGGCGAGGGCAGTACCGAGGTCATCACCTCGAAGGACCTCCTGCTGCGCCTGCAGGCCCCCCGTTTCTTCGTGCAGAAGGACGAGGTGGTGCTCTCGGCCAACATCCACAACTACCTCGAGAAGGACAAGGAGATCAGGGCGGTCCTGGAGTTCGGCGGGGCCTGCCTGGAAGCCATCAGCCCGGCGGAGCGCACCATCCACATCGCCGCCAAGGGCGAGGCCCGCGTCGACTGGCGCGTCAAGGTCGTCCGCGAGGGCGAGGCCGTCGTGCGCATGAAGGCCCTCAGCGACGCCGAGTCCGATGCCATGGAGATGCGCTTCCCAGTCTATGTGCACGGGATGGACAAGAGGGTCTCCTCATGCGGCTTGCTGCGGCCCCAGGACAGCCGTACCGAGATCACCATCGAGGTCCCCAAGGAGCGCCGGCCCGAGTCCGCCCGGCTCGAGGTCCGCTTCTCGCCCTCGCTGGCCATGGCGATGATCGATGCCCTGCCGTACCTGGTGGACTACCCCTACGGCTGCACGGAACAGACCCTGAACCGGTTCCTGCCCACCGTGGTGACGCAGAACGCGCTCCAGCGCATGGGGGTCAGTCTGAAGGAGATACGGGACAAGCGCACGAACCTGAATGCGCAGGAACTGGGGGACCCGGCCCGGCGCGCGTCGCAGTGGCAGCGTTATGGAGTCCCCGCCGTGTTCGACGAGCGGACCGTAGTGGCCATGGTCCGGGAGGGGGTCGACGCCCTGGTGGCCATGCAGCTCAGCGATGGCGGCTGGGGCTGGTTCAGCGGCTATGGGGAGCAGAGCTGGCCCCACACGACGGCGACGGTCGTGCACGGCCTGCAGGTAGCCATCGGGAATGACGTGGCCGTACCGCCGGAGGTCCTGCAGCGCGGGATCGACTGGCTCAAGCGTTACCAGTCCCTGCAGGTGGCCCTCCTGCGCAATGCGGAGCAGGACCCCCGGCCGGAGCCCTGGAAGGCCCGGGCCGATGCCACGGATGCCCTCGTCTACCGCACCCTGGCGGACGCCGACGCCATGGATGAGGCCATGCGGGACTACCTCTACCGCGACCGCACCGAGCTGCCCCTCTACAGCCTGGCCCTCTACGGCCTGGGGCTGCAGCGCCAGCGCCAGGAGGAGAAGCTGGGCATGATCCTGCGCAACCTGAGCCAGTTCGTCAAGCGCGACGAGGAGAACCAGACCGCCTACCTAGACCTGGGCAACGGCGGCTACTGGTGGTACTGGTACGGCAGTGAGATCGAGGCCCAGGCCGCCTACCTCAAGCTGCTCTGCGCTGCCGATCCCCGCAACGACCTCCTGCCGCGCCTGGTCAAGTACCTGCTCAACAACCGCAAACACGCCACCTACTGGAACAGCACCCGTGACACCGCCCTCTGCGTGGAAGCCTTCGCCGACTACATCAAGGCCTCCGGCGAGGACCGTCCCGAGATGACCGTCACCCTCAGCCTTGACGGCCAGGCGCCGAAGAAGGTCAGCATCAGCCCGGAGAACCTGTTCACCGTCGACAATGCCTATGTTCTCGAAGGCGAACGCCTGCAGGCCGGGGCTCACACGCTCGCCCTGACCAAGGAGGGCAGAGGACCTCTCTACTGGAACTGCTACGTGAGCTACTTCACCCTCGAAGACCCCATCGGCAAGGCCGGTCTCGAGGTGAAGACCGAGAGGGCCCTCTACCGGTTGGTCCGCGACGACCGCGAGATCGCCGCCGCCGGCGCCCGCGGGCAGGTCCTCAAGCAACGCGCGGAGCACTACCGCCGCGAACCCCTCAAGGCCGGGGCCCGCGTCGACAGTGGGGCCCTCATCGAGGTGGAACTCCTGGTCGAGAGCAAGAACGACTACGAGTACATCGTCCTGGAGGACTTCAAAGCCGCCGGTTGCGAACCGGTGGACCTCCGCAGCGGCTACACGGGCAACGAACTCGGTGCCTACGTGGAGTTCCGGGACGAGCGCACCGCCTTCTTCATGCGGCAGTTGGCCCGCGGCCAGCACAGTGTCTCGTACCGTCTGCGCGCGGAGGTGCCCGGGGCCTTCAGCGCCCTGCCGGCGAAGATCTGGGGCATGTACGCACCGGAACTGCGCGGCAACTCCGACGAGAACAAGCTGGAGATCGGCGAGCGGCCGTGACGATGAGGGTCCGTCTGCCCTCGGACGCCCCGGAGAGGCCCCGACGCAGACCGGTGGCAACCCCGTAACCGCTGGCGAGGCCAGTGCCTGCACTCGTGCCGGGCGACCCGCCCGGCGTGGTCGGCCGGGGCGGGGGGGTCGGCGCGATCCCCGGCATCTGGGTCTGGGGCGGACGACGCTGAGCTGCATCCGCTCGACGGTGGACTGGCTCAGCGGACGGACGCTGGCCGCGGGGCCGCGCCTGCCGCCGCGGCCGCGGCGCTGGGAGCCGGTAGCGGCGGAGACCCTGGCCAGGCTGGAAGAGGCCGCCGGGCCGGCGGGGTGGGAACGGCTGCTGCTGGCGCTGTGTGTGTGGGTGGGACTGCGGGTGGGACAGATGGCCGGGCTGCGCCGGCGGGACCTGGGCCGAGGCTGTCGGCAGGTGTGGTACCTGGGGCGCCGGGGGCGGCGGCAGAAGGCGGTCGTGCCGCCGGGTTGCCGGCGGGTGCTGGCGCGCTGTGTGCGCGGCTGCAGCCCCGGGGACTGGCTGTTTCCGTCGGCGGCGAGGGACGGTGCCGGTCACCTGCCGCTGCGGGCTCTGCAGCGGACGCTGGCGGCCCTGGTGCAGCGGGCCGGGGCGCCGGCGGGGACCCCCTTCGAGGCGTTGCGCCGGAGCGGGGCCTGGGCGGCGGCGCCGCCGACGGCCGGCGCTGGTGCGGGGGAGCCCGGGGCTGGGGCCGGTGGGCCAGGGCCGGCAGGCCGGTGGGGTGGCCGACCGGTTCAGCGCCGGCTGCGCCGTCGTGCGGCCAGCCCCCCGCCATGTCGGCAGCAATGGCCTGGGACTGCTGGCGCGGGGCGGCCTCCTCCCGGTGGGCGTCGGCGAAGCGCTGTCGCAGAGCCTCCCGGGAGCCGCGGGAGCGCTCCCGGGCCGCCGTGCCCGGCGAAGCCACCCCTCGTGCCACGCCCTCCCTGCGCCTCCCGCGCGATCCGCCCCGAGCTCGGGCGGCCGGGTTGCCGCTGGGGGTGAGTTCCGGTCTGCACGGGTTGGCGGGCATGCCCAGGGCTGGCCTGGCCGGACCGGCACGCTGCCGGCTTGGGCACCGGCTACGGCTGAGGCCCTCCCCTCCCGGCCAGGGCCTCTGCCAGCATGGTGTGCAGTTCGCCGAGGTGGTTCACCGTCAGGTCCGGGCGGACCGTGAGCCCGGCCCCATAGATGCCATCCTCCTGCGGGTTTGCGATCTTGCAGCTCGGGCTCCCCGCGTTGGCGGCCAGGAGGATGTCGGTCTGCAACCGGTCCCCGACCATGAGCATCTCCTCGGGACGCAGCCCGTGCCGGCGCGCGATGTGCCACAGCATCTCGGGACTGGGCTTGCCCAGGACCTTGTCCGGCACCCGCAGGGTGGCGGCGGTGAGGCAGGCGCAGATGGAGGCGCAGTCCACCAAAACGGTCGCCTCGTCGGTAGGACAGATCACGTCCGGGTGCGTCGCGATAAATGGCTTCCCGCGAGAGATCCAGTAGGCAGTCCGGCAGAGCCGTGCATAGGTGAGGCCGGTGTCAAAGCCTACGAGCACCACGTCGGGGTCCTCGTCAACGTCGTGGAAGCCCGCCGTGACCATCTCGTTCCGCATGTCGGGCGTCCCGAGGATGAAAAGGCGGTTCTGCCCGGGGTAGGCTGCGCGCAGGTAGTCCACCGTGTTCCAAGTCGAGGTATACATCTGCTCCGGATCGATGCGGATGCCCAGGCGGGCCAGCTTGTCCACGTAGGCCTGGCGGCTGCGGGACGAGTTGTTGGTCAGGAAGGTGAACCCGATCCCTTGGGCCCGCAGGAAATCCAGCCAAGGGAGCGTCCATGGGAACAGGGTGGCGCCGCGGTAGATGGTGCCATCCATATCCATCACGACGTGGCGAATGCGCTGGAGGCGGAGAGGCATGGGGGTGAGAGAGAGGGGGGCAATCTCCAAGTTCCAGGGGCCAAGGGCCATGCTACGAAGGCCAGGTCCCGAATCCGGCGGCCCGGCTTCGGGTTTGGGGTCTCGGGTCTCGGGGTCCCTGAGGGGGGCTGCGGGGCCCCGGTCCTGGCGGCCGCCCTACTGGCGGTCGTGCGCCAAGAAGGCCTGGTATCCTTTGAAGGCCATGTACGTGTCGAGCTTGCCGGCGACCTCCCAGGGCGCGTGCATGCTGAACAGTCCCACGCCGCAGTCGACCACGTCCATACCATAGCGCGCCAGGAAGAGAGCGATGGTGCCGCCGCCGCCGCCGTCGACCTTGCCCAGTTCGCCGGTCTGCCAGACGACGCCGGCCTGGTTGAACACGCGCCGGATCTCCGCCATGAACTCCGCGCTGGCATCGCTGGAGCCGGACTTGCCGCGGGAACCGGTGTACTTGGCCACCACCACGCCGGCGTTGATCTGGGCCATGTTGTTGGGGCTGCTCACGTCGGGGTAGTTGGGGTCGTGCAGCGCGTTGACATCGGCGGAGAGCATTCGTGAACGCTCCAGACAGCGCCTCAGGGCCAGGTCGCTGCCGTTCCCGGCCAAGGCGAGCATCTCGGCCACGGTGTTCTCCAGGAAGCGCGAGTCCATGCCGGTAGCGCCCACGGAGCCGATCTCCTCCTTATCGCAGAGCAGGACCATAGCCGTGTAGGCCGGCGTCCTGCGCAGGTCCAGCAGGGCCCGCAGGCCGGCGTAGGCGCAGACGCGGTCGTCGTGCCCATAGCCGAGGATCATGGAGCGGTCGAGGCCGAGGTCGCGGGCCGGGCCGGCCGGGACCAGTTCCAGCTCGGCGCTGGAGAGGTCCTCTTCGGTGATCCCGTACTGGGCCTGCAGCCACCGCACCAGGTTCAGCTTCACCTTGTCCTTGACCTTGGCATCGTCGCCGGCGCCCTCGGCCGGCAGGCTGCCCACCAGCACGTTCAGGCCTTCACCGCTGATCCCGTCGGCCATGGTCTTGGTCGCCTGGTCTTTGCCGAGGTGCGGCAGCAGGTCGGTGATGGTGAGCACCGGGTCACCGGGGGCCTCCCCGATGCAGACCGGGACTCGGGTCCCGTCCTGGCGGACGACGACGCCATGCAGGGCCAGCGGCATGGCAACCCACTGGTACTTCTTGACGCCACCGTAGTAATGCGTGTCAAGGAGCGCCACCCCCCCCTCCTCATACAACGGGACCGGTTTGGTGTCGAGTCGAGGCGCATCCGTATGGCCGCCGACGATATGGAGGCCGTCCTCGAGGGGGTGCGTGCCGACGATGGCGGCCATGAGTGTCTTGCCGCGCCAGCCGCGGTAGACCCTGGTCCCCGGTGCCAGGCGGCCGCTGTGGCTGCCGGCGTGGTCCAGGTCCACGAAGCCCTGTGCCTGCAGTTGGGCGACCGCCAGGTCGAAGGCCTCGCGTTCCGTCTTGGCGGCGCTGAGGAAGGCCATGTAGTGGCGGCCGTAGGCCTCCACCGCGCGCCGTTCCTTCGCCGGCAGCCGGGACCACGCGTTCTCGCGCTTCCAGACGGGGGCCGGTGCAGTCTTCGTCCTGGGACTCATTCGCGGTGCCTCCCAACCCGGCCGAGCCGGAGCCAAGACGGCGTGCCGAAGTGGCTGTCGGCGGCGGGGTCGCTGCTAGTGCGATGTCTCGATGGACACTCCCACATCACTCCTGACGAATCGGTAGCACGACCAGGTCCCAGGGTCTGATACGCCAGGACGCGCGTGCTCTCAGATACCCTATCACCAGGCGGGGCCGACGCATCGTCCTCCCCGGGTACCGGCCAGGGCTGTTCTAGGGTCGCCGTCGGCAAGCCGACAGACGCGCGCCGACGGCTGCAGGTCCCAGCTCCGACGGGGACCCCTGGGTCGAACGGACTTCGGTCCCGCGGCCGCGGGACTGGCGACGGTTTCTCGGAACAGCCCCGGGTACCGGGTGCCGGCCATTGCCGGGCCGGGTGGCGTCTACTATATTCCACTGACCGGAGATCGACCAGACAGGAGTGGCCGTGTCCGAGCGAACCATCCAGGGCGGGTTCTTCATCACCTTCGAAGGTCCGGAAGGCGCGGGCAAGTCCACCCAGATCAGGTGTCTGGCGCGGCAACTGAAGCAGCGTGGCTATGCGCTCTGTGTGACCCGCGAGCCCGGGGGGACCCGCCTCGGCGAGCGCCTGCGTTACCTGATCAAGCACTTCCCTGGGCCCGACACCGTCACCCCCGAGGCGGAACTGCTGATGTTCGGCGCCAGCCGCGCCCAACTGCTGCGCCAGGTCATCCTCCCACACCTGGCTGCCGGCGGCCTCGTGCTCTGCGACCGTTTTGCCGACTCCACCAGCGTCTACCAGGGCCTGGCACGCGGGCTCGACCTCGCCTTCATCGACGCCATGCACCGCTTCACCATCGGCAACCGCTGGCCGGACCTCACCTTCCTCCTGGACCTGGACACCGACACCGGCCTCGCCCGCGCCCGGCGCCGGCGGGGGGCGCGCCGGGGCCCGCGCCGGGGCCCGGGCGACCGTATCGAGGCCGAGTCGCGCGCCTTCCACCAGACGGTCCGCGAGGGGTTCCTCGAGTTGGCCCGCGCCGAACCGCGCCGGTTCCGCATCGTGGACGCGGCGGCAGACCGGGACACGGTTCGTGCCCGCATCCTGGCGGAGGTGGACCGTGCCCTTGGCTGAGTTCCAGGACCTCTCACCCAGTCTCCGCCAGCGCCTGCTCGCGTCGCGGCGCGCCGAGCGGATGGGCCAGGGGTACCTTCTGGTGGGCGACAGTCCCGAGCGGCTGGCCCGCTTCGCCACCGCCTGGGCCCAGGTGTGGGCCTGTCGCACGCCGAGTCCCGAGGGTGACGCCTGCGGCCACTGTGAGGTCTGTGCCCGCCTTGCCGAGGGCTCCTACCCGGAGCGCACCGACCTGGGACCTGAGTCCAAGACCCGCCAGATCCTCGTCGAGGCCATGCGCGAGTTCGACAACCACCTGAATCTCGCCACCGACGCCGCGCAGCCGAAGATCGGGGTCATCAGCGAAGCCGAATGCATGGGCCTGGAGGCGCAGAACTCGTTCCTCAAGACGCTCGAGGAGCCTCCGCCCAGCACCCTCCTGCTACTATGGACCACCCAGCCCCGCCTGCTCCTGCCCACCATCCGCTCCCGCTGCCAGGTCATTTCCCTGCTCGGCAACCGGGCAGACTATGCCGGCCTCCGCGAGCGCGGCCTCTTCCGTGCCCTGGCGCCGCTCCGCCGCCAGGCTGGCGCCGCGGTCGGCCTGCGCGTCTCAGCCCACCTTCAGGCGCTGTTTGCGGAACTCCAGGCCGAGGCCGAGCGGACCGTCGGCAGCACGCCCACCGAGGAACGCTGGGCCGTGGTGGCCGACGAAGACAAGGCCCTGCAGAAGCGCCTCCGCGAACAGCACGAGACCCGCGTCGCGGCGGAGTACGTCCGCCTCCGGCGCCTGGTCGAGGACGGCATCCACGCCTGGTTCCTCCAGCAGCGACTCCTCGCTGCCGGGGTCCGGCCGCACCTTCTGCCTCACCCCGACCTCATCGCCGACCTGCCCGACGAGACCCGCACCGCCCCCCCGCCCGCCCCCGATGAGGCCGACGAGGACCTCCGCTTCGTCGCCCATCTCCTGCGCGCCCTGCGCGCCAGCCTCAACGAGGCCCTGGCCCTCGACACGTTCTGCCTCTCCGTCAGTGCCAGAACACCCTCTGCAACAAGACGTCCAGCCGGCGCTTGACGACCGGGCCATGGCGAGTTGCCATCATTTTTGTGCACAGGTTATCAACAGGCTGATCCGAGCTGCGCCAGGACCCGCGTCATTAGCCGCAAGTTACTTGTAATAAGGTATTTATGCTCTATTCAACGGGTCCAGGTGTCATTTTCGCACTCCAGCCCGCTGCCGGGGGCTGGAGTTATGCACAAGGTCGGACAGGGCACGGAAATCGCGTCAGATGAAGGGGTAAGCATCGGCGCTTTGGGGCGCTGGCGGGGCGGTCCTCTGCCCGCGATACAGGCGGTCACTGGATCGGAACGGCGACCTCTGCGGTCCGGCCGCTGGCCCGCTCGAGCACCTGCAGGCGCCAGGTGCCGACAGGGCCGTTCCCCAGTACCGGCAGAGCGGCCTCCAGGACCCCGCGCCGGAAGGCGGTGTGGTGGGAGAAGTCGCTGGGGGAGCCGTCGGGGTGCAGCCAGGTGAGGGTCGCCGGCACCAGCCCCGGGACGATGCGGTCCTGGTCATCCAGGAGCGTCGCGCGGACCGAGACCTGGCGGCCACGGTGGTCCCCCCACTGGGCGGTGGCGAGTTCGGCCTGGAGTTCCAGCCGCGCGATGGGGGCAGGGAGCAGGATCAGCACCCGGGCCCCGCCCGGCGGCAGGTCGAGGGCCACGGTGGCGGAGGTCCCGGAGGCCGCCAGCGGGACCGCCTCCTGGGACAGCAGGTCATAGGCGGTGCTGCCCAGAGCGGCCGAGACCTGGACGAGGGCGTTGTGGGGCACGCCCACCTCGCGCACCATCCCGAAGTGGCCGTACATGGGTCCCTGGACGCGCAGGTCATTGACGACGCCGAGGTAGCAGGCCCCCTCGGCTTCCAGCAGGTTCAGCCAGGTGAAGGGCGACAGGGAGCGTGCTTCAGGGGTGACCGCGGTCTCGATGACCTCGAGGAGGGCGGGTTCGGGGAGCCCGTGTTCGACGCCCGCGTCTGCCTGGGCTGCCATGGCCTCGACGGTGCGGGGATCGGCGGCGCTGGCCGCCTTCTCCTGTGCCTGGGCCTCCTGGCCCGGGGGCCGAGGCGAGAACGCGCCAGCGGCGTCGCTGGGACGGAGCACCACGGCGCCGGGGAGGGTCACCCGGGTCTCGGGATCGGTGACGAGGGTGCCGCCGCGAGCCACGAAGCGTCCCAGCCCCGCCACCGCGGGCCGGGTCAGGCAGGTGGCCGCGGAGACCGCCACCAACTGGTACGACGCGAGCGGGTCGCCCTTGCGCTCGAAGTCCTCGTCCAGCAGCACATCGAAGGGGACTCCCGAGTTCAGCAGGCAGGTCTCCAGCCAGGTGGTCCCAGGCCAACGGACATCGCCATAGAGCTGGCTGGCGAAGGAGCGCAGGATGGCGATGCGTCGGGGCCGGTTGCGCCACTGGGGGATCAGCGCGCCGAGAGGCCCCACCTCGTCGCGGTGGAAGCGGATGAAGGCGGCCAGCAGGTCGGGGGTCCAGGGCATGAGCTTGCCGGCCAGTCCGGGCTGAGCTTCCAGCCGCCGTTTGGCCTGATCCCAGGAGGGCTCGGAGGCGCCGAACAGCTCGTCGATCTGGGCCTTGGTCAGGCAGCGGTGGTAGGCGTTCTCGAAGTCGGCCCGGGGCACGATGTCGAAGTTCCAGTAGGTGAACAAACGGATGGGCTGCAAAGCGCACAGCCAGGCAGCCTCGCGGAAGAGGTCCGCGGTGGGCGCGGCGTTGTAGGGGGCCGCGGTGCCGGCCTTGAACAGGAACTGGGGCATCCCCGAGGGCCGCAGATCGGTGCCCCGGACGGCGGCATTCAGGCATTCCTGCACCATCACGGCGCTCATGGGACTCGGGTAGTAGAACCACTCCTGCGCAACGCGGACCCGGTCGAAGGCGCGCACGGCCGGCCGCCGCAGGATGGGCTCCTGGATCGTCAGCACGTCCGGCCGCCGCAGGAGCACCTCGTCGCTGAGGGCCTGGTTCAGATAGGCCTCGGTGGGCGCCAGGGGCCCATGGAACCACCGGTGGTAGGCATAGAACGGGGTCGTCACCTCAACGACGCCATCGTCAGGCCGCGTCAGACCCGCCACCGCCAGTCGCAGGCGCCCCAAGGGCAACTGGTGCGCATCCGTGTCGCCATGGGGGGGGTTACGCCAGGCGTCCAGGTCGAGTTGGAAGGTCTGCAGGACCCAGGCCACGTGCTCCGGAGAGTAGTCGTGGGTCCAGATCCACTGGACCTCGCTGTTGAAGGTGACGGCCCGCAGCGCCGGGGCCCCGGCGAGCCGCTCGGCCGCGCGCGCGGCCTCGCGCCGGACCTGTTCGACGATGAAGGGGCTGTTGAGGCGGGCCAGGCCGGGTTTGCCGTTCATGTCGTGGACCAGGTCGTCCCCCTCCAGGCCCCGCGGGTACCCCAGGTAGTGGTGGTGGGGGGCCCAGCCCAGGCCCTGGCGCATGGTCTCCGCCAGGTCGCCGCCGCCGCAGGTGAAGCCGTAGGCCCGGTCGAAGGTCCGCTGCCAGGGCAGCACCTGCAGGTTGCCCACGGGCTCCGGCGCGGGGGTGATGTCGACCTGGCGCCGGAAGCAGGCCAGCTCCCGGGCCCCGGCAGTGGCCGTCACGGTCAGCGGGTAGGTGCCCACGGCCAGGTCGGCAAGGAAGCGGAACTCCACGGGCACGACGGCCCCGGGGGCGAGCCCCTCTGCCCGGCGGGTGATGGCGAGCGTGGAGCCGATGCGGAAGGTCACATCGACCACCCCCAGCCTGGCTGGACTGAGGTTGCGCAGGTCGCAACGCCAGACCTGGGTTTCGAGGCCGTGGGCGATACACTCGACGAAACGCTGTGGCCGCAGGACGACAGCCGGGGTGGCCAGTCCGGCTCCCGCCCCATCGGCCCGCGCCAGGCGCAGCACCTCTGCCTCGGTCAGCACGCGGTTGTAGAGGAAGACCTCGTCCAGGACCGCATGGGCCGCGGCGTTGGGCCCGCCCGAGGCCAGGTGGATGGCGGCGGGGCGGGCCGGGATCTGGAGGCCCTCGACGGCGGCACGTTGGGAGCCATCAAGGTAGAGGATGGCCCGGTCCGATGTCCACGTCACAGCGACGTGGTACCAGGTGCCCGGCGCAAAGGCCAGGTCCGCGGAGACGTCCTGGGGTTTCTCCCGCCGCCAGCCCAGGTGGATGCGACGGTCGCCGGACAGCCGCACCTGCAGGGCGGGCTCCCAACGGTTCGGACCGGCCAGCTCAAACAGGGTCCGCCAGCTCTGCGGCCCGCCGCGCAGGCGGACGCAGAAGGCAGCGGACCCCGTCTGGCCCGCCAGGCAGGGCCTCAGGTCGTCCACATCGACGGTCTCGGGCGCCCGGTAGGCGAGGCCGGGTAGCCAGGTCGAAGCCCCCATGGTGCCGGCGTAGGAGTAGCCGCCGCGCATCTCCAGCATCAGCGCATCCAGCACCAGGATCTGCCCCTGTCGGCGGCCGCCGGCCCGCAGGATCACCGGCGTAGAGGCCTGCCGGGCGACGTCGCGGGTAAAGACGCCGACCTCCAGGTCAACCTCCACGCGCCGCCAGTCCGGCGTCACCGGCTGCTCGGTTTCGCCCAGCACGGCGGCGGTGTTGGCGTCGAGCACCTGGAAGCGCACCCGGTCGCTCTCGGGGCCCCCGGGGTCGCCGCGCACAAAGGCCGAGGCGGTGTAGCTGCCGTTGAGGACGGCTACGGGGACCCGCATCTCGGCCCCCCGACCGTCCTCCGCGCAGGTGATATGGAGCGAAGCCCGGCCCTCGAGGATGGGTTCGCGGAAGCCCCGCGCCTCATCGTCCGTGGCCAGGATGACGCCCACACTGGCACCCGCGAGGGCCACGAAGGGGAGCGCCGAGCCGGTGCGGGACAGGACCTGGGCGACCTCCGCCGGCAGCCAGTTGCGGCATTCGTACCGGGCCCCCGACTCATAGCCGGACTCGACCAGCAGGCCCAGGCCAAAACGCCCCGGCACAAAGCGCGGTTCGTTGACGGCCACCTCCTGGAGGGTGTCGGTGAACGCCTGGCTGGAACGCTCGAAACCGGCCAGGGATTCCTCCCCCGTGGGGGTCACCAGCCTCAGGTCGCCGTCGCAGGCCATGTAGCCGATCAGGCCGACCGCCAGCGGATCGACCTCGGCAGCGACGAGCCGTAACCCTAGCACTCCAGCGGCCAGTGCCGCGCAGACGCAGGCCCTGGCCCTGCGGGAGGGAACCATGAGCGTCCGCCTTTCTCTGGGGGCGTCGCCTGTCCTTCGGGCCAACCCGTTGGCGCCGACGATAAGTGTAGTGCCGGCAGGGCAAAGTGCCTCCCGGCCCCGGCGGACGCCGCGACGACGGGCCAGAGGGCCTTACGGCTCGCGCACGACCCAGAAGCGGTCGACCCAGACGTAGGCGGTGTTGTCACCGTTCCTGGTGGGGGCCGCCCAGAGGAAGACGTCGCCGTGCAGGGGGGTGGTGCCCAGTTTGTAGGTGTGGTACTGGCCGTCCGCGATCTCGGTGCAGGCCACCGCGACGTCACCCAGCGAGCGCCGGTTCTTGCTGTCGTAGATGCCGGCGGTGAAGGCACCCCCGGCGTTGCCCGTCTTGTCGACGCGCACGGCGGCATAGACGGAGTACGTGGCCTCCGGGTCCCAGGGCTTCCCCGTAAGCACCTGCTGCGTCGCCCACTCGTTGGTGCTGCCGACCATGCGCGAAGCGACCTTGTCGGAGGCCAGTTCGTCATGCTCGAGCGACGAGAGCGTCCCCTCCTGGTAGAGGCCGAAGTTTGTATCCTGGAAGTCGAAGAAGCGCTCCACCGGCAGGTCCTCGCAGCCCGCCGGCCGCGGCGAGGCGATGCGGCCCATGGCCGTAGTGCGCCGCTGGAAGGAATCCAGGCGGGCGCCCTCCGAGATCATGGTGATGCCATAGGCCTCGGCCACGCGGCTGAAGGTCTTCGCATTCTCCATCTCATCAGCCGGGCCAGGCCAGGGTTGCTTGGCGCGGACGGCCAGGTCCTGGAACTCGGCCCAGCGCCGCGCCCAGACGTAGCGCACCGGCAGCCGCGCCACCTGCACCCGCGGCAGCAGGGCCGGCTCGTCCTTGACCGCGGCTTCCGCCTGGACGAAGAGCGCCTCTGCCTTCCCCAGCAGGTCCAGGTTGAGGAAGTCGGCGCTGACGGACGAGAAGCACGTCAGGTAGGTCTTCCGGGCCTGGGCCTCGTCGTGGATCAGCGCGATGTACTGGCTGATGAAGGGGGCCGCGGCGCCGTAGTAGCCCTGCACGAACTCCGAGACCAGCGCGTCACCGTCGAGCTGGGGGTTCCAGAGCACCTTGGCCAGGACCCACGCCTTGAGCTCGGCGAACTCCGCCCCCAGGGAGGTATAGGCGCCCTGCTCGAAGATGCCCTTGACGCCATGCGCCACGAAGAAGCGCACGTTCGGCGCCAGCACGCGGAGGTTCGGGTGAGGCTGGATGTAGTGCGCGAAGTTGGTGGTGTAGTCCCAGACGTAGAGGCGCTGGCAGACCTTGGACCAGCCCACGATATCGTCGGCGAACGTCCGGTTGCTCTCCGCCGTCAGCGGCTGCGCGAAGTCGCACTCGATGCTGCACAAGCGGACGACGACGTTGGGCAGGGGCTTGACGTGGAGGGGCGGCTTACGCGTGTACTGGTACGCCAGGGTGTCGATGGCCACGTTCGGGTACTGCTTCGCCACCTCGGCAGCCACGTAGTTGACGAAGTGCAGCAGGGGCCCTGCCGGCGAGCCCTCCGCCTCCTCGAGCTGCCGGCAGGCGGGGCAGCGGCAGTGGTTATCGGTGTCGTTCTGGGAGACCGAGACGATGTTGGCCCCGGGGTGCGCCTTGAGGTGCTCGATCACCCGCTGCGCCGTGAACTTCTTCAGCTCCTCGTTGGTCACGCAGAGCTGAACGTACTCCCCTGCCCCGCCGACACGTTTGCCGTCCAGCTCGCTGTACCATTCCGGGTGCGCCGCGAAGTTCTCTGCCGGCGGCACCAGGTTGAAGAAGGTGTGTACGAACAACCCGCCGTAGTCCAGCTTGCCGCCCCGCTGCTCGTCCAGCCGCGTGGCATGGCCATTGGACTTGATGCGGGCCGCAAAGTCGGCATCGAAGGCGTCCATCCAGAAGGTCTCGCGGTACTCCAGCGGCGGCACGTAGCGGACGTGCTGCTCGGGGACCACCAGGTCGCGCCGGCTGGGGATGGTACTGACCTTCGACGACCACCAGCGGCACCCCACGACGTCCTCGAGGAAGGTGTAGACGGCGTAGAGCGTGCCGCGCGGCCGGGCACCGGCCAGGATGAGGGTGCTCCCCCGGCTCTCGATGACGAAGCCGTCAGGAGAAAGGTCGCTCAGCAGCGAGTCCGGCTGGACGGCGCCGGGCCCCACGATGAGGAACGGCCCCGCCGCGGCGGTGGCCGTCGTCCGGACCGCGAACTCCGCACCCGTGACCTGACCGAGGAAGGTGGCCAGCTCCGCGGCGGCGTGCCGCTCCACCACGGTGGCGTCGACGGCCACCACCACCGTGGCCAGGGCCTTGCCGTCCCGGCTCAGCGGCAGGTCCGCTCCGCGGGTCAGGGCCGGAGCCGCCAGTAGAGCGCAGGCAGCGGCGGTCGCTCGAACTGAGGTCATCATCGTCGGCGTCCTTATGCAGCAGGCCTGGGGCGGCTGGGGTGACGGGCACACCCCTTGGTTATCCATACGGTAGCCTCCCTCTGCGGCCCGCGAAAGCCCACTGCCCAAGTCCGGCGTTCTTGCGGCAGTCTCCCCGCCGCTTCAACGCCGAGGGTCCCCCGTGCCGCCCGTGGCATTGGCCTCGATCCAGGCCGCGTAGGGAGGGTGGACCTCGTCCAGGGCCACGGCGTGGATGGCGGGGAGTTCGTAGGAGTGCAGCTCGCGGACTGCGGCTTCCACGGCCTGGCGGCGCTCGGGCACGGTCTTGAGCAGGAGGCGGTGCTCCTTCTCGTTCTGGCTTGCAGGGACCCGCCGCGCGTCTACCCTATGGGTTGCCGGCAGGGCGCCTGGGCCGCGGCCATGATCCGTCCGCTCCGCCGGATCTGACGGATCCGACCGATCCGACGGATCGTGGGGGCTGCGGCCCGGCCGGGCCTCCCTGCGCCGTTCACCCAAGGAGGCCATCGCCGTGGACCCAGCCTTCTTCCCCAGACGCGCCATCCACCTTGACTTCCACACGATGCCCGGCATCTGCGATGTCGGCCTGGACTTTGCCCTACCGGGACGAGCCCACCCCCATCGAGTTGGAGATCCTGCCGACGGGCGGCTGGGGCTGCGACGTGATGTCGGCGGCCATCCGCTACGCCCGGACGCTGGGCAAGCCCTACCTCACCATGACCGGTCGCTTCCACTGGAGCTGGGGTGGCTTCGGCGGTATCCGCACCCAGGCTGGCCTCCTCTTCGACGGCTGCAGCTCCATCGCCAACGGCGGCACCTGCAGCATCGGCGACCACAGGCATCCCCGGGGGGTGCCGGAACCCGCCGTCTACCGCCTCATCGGCGAGGTCTGCTCGCAGGTCCGGGCTCTGGAGCCCTGGACCGCTGGCGCCAGGGCCGTCGCCGAGATCGCCGTGCCGGAGGTGAACGGCTACCAGCCCGTGGTGTTCGAGGGTGGCGCGTCGCGTCGGCAAGCAGCTCCCCGGGGAAGGACCAGACGGTGAAGGCACACACCGCAGTCGCCTTCCTGCTCTGCGCCACGGCCCTTCTCGGCCGCGCCGACGCCCGCGGGCTGGCCAACCTGCTGCCCAACCCCGGGTTCGAGGAGGGGCTGGCGGGCTGGGAGCTGGCAGGAGACCCCGCCGTCGTCCTCGATGTTGCAGCCAGGCATGGCGGCCGGCAATCGCTCCGCGTCGCGCCGCGCCAGGGACCGGCGTCGACAGACCTGCTGAAGGTCAGCGCGACGGTCCCCGCTCGGCCTGGGGAGACCTACCGGGCCCGCTTCTGGGTCCTGGCCGGCCCGGTGACAGACGGCTCCGAGCCCTACGGGGCCCTCGAGTTCCTGGCCGGAGACCAGCGCCTGGGACTGGCCCATACCGACTTCGGCGTCAACCGCTACGAACCCGGAGCCTGGCATTGTCTCCAGGTGCTGGGCGTGGTCCCCGCGGGGACCACGGCCGTGCGCCTGTCACTCCTGATGCACCCCCACGCCGCCGTCTGGTTCGATGACGCCGAGCTGGTGCGTCTGCGCCCGGCCCCGGCGCCGGAGACGACGGCCGTGACGCTGCGGCTGCAACCTGGCCAGACCCTCTGCCGGGACTGGCGCGGCTTCGGCGTCCAAGGGGAGGTCTTCCTTCACCTGCAACGCTCTGTGCAGCAGGGCTATACGGCCGCTGATCGACGCCTGATCGAAGACCGCATCCGCGCGCTGCGGCCGCACCTCGTCCGCCTCACGGTCAGACTCTCGGACTGGGAGTCGCAACTCGGCCTGCGGACCCCGGACAACGACACGCTGAAGGACCTCAAAGCGACCATCGCCCTCTACGGCGAGGTCGGCGGCGAGGTCCAGCTCACGGAGTGGGGACAGGCGCTGCCGGACTGGTGCCGGCCCACGGAGCGCCTGCCCCATCCCGACAGGCGCCGCGCCTTCACCGATAGCTGGGCCGCCCTCCTCCGGCACCTGCGGCATGACTGCGGCCTCACCAACGTCCGCTACGTGACCCTGCACAACGAGCCCAACAACCTTCCCTGGAATGAGTACCGGCTTCTGTGCCGGTCCCTCGATGCGTCCCTGGACGCCGCTGGCATCCGCCGGGAGATCCAGCTCATCGGCCCCGACGAGGCCAACGAGAACCTGCTCCTGCCCCTGGCCATCCGCGACGTGGACAACGTTCTGGACGGCTACGATGCGCACGGCTACACCGCCAACACCGGCGAGGAGTTCGGCCTCTGGGTCGAAGGCCGGACCTGCCTCATGCCCAGGACGCGTCGGTTCGGCTTCGGAGACAGACGCAAGCCCTTCCTCATCAGCGAGTTCGGCATGGCCGCCGGGATGGACACCTGGCAGACCCCCCACAACGACGAGTATGGCTACGGCCTCTTCCTCGCCGATGCCGCCATCGAGGCCTGCCGGCGCGGCGCCTCGGGCCTGGTGATGTACTGCATCGGCGATTACGACTGCGGCACGAAGATGAAGTGGGGCCTCTGGAAGGGCCGCGACGAAGGCTGGGAGCCCCGTCCCGGCTACTACGCCTGGTCGCTGGTCACCAGCACGACCCGCCTGGGCAGCTCCGTCCACCCGCTGGAGAGCGACGCGGTGTCGGTGCCGGCCGTAGCCCTGCGCGCGCCGGACCGGGGCCCCTGGACCCTGATGGCCGTCAACCGCCTGCCGGTCTCGCGCCCACTGGTCCTCGCCGGCCTGCCCCGGGACTCCACCTGGACCCCCTTCGTCTACCGCCCGGAGGCCATCCCCACCTCCGACCGCGGCCTGATCCCCGCCGGCCCCACCGAGACCGCGGATGCCAAGGGGGTACTCACCACCACCCTCCCGCCCAACGCCTTCGCCGTGTGGCGGGACGTGGCGGGAGTGACGCTTCACCGCCTCACTCCGGTAGCGTCCGGAAGCCCGCTCGCCGGAAGTCAGCATCGACGGCTATGGCGGCCTTGAGTTGCAGCCGCTCCAGGATGGTGAACGAGGTGCAGTCCGTGAAGCTGTACTGCTTGTCTGCATCGCGGCGGAAACGGACCCACGCCCTGGCCACGTCCTCCGGGCTGACAGCGACGAGCATGGCGACGCGGGGGTCACGCAGCGTCTCGCCCGCAGCACACGCCTCGGCATGCCCTACACGGTAGCGGACCAGCGTGACCAGTTCGTCGAACACATAGTCGGTCGTGACCAAGCGCCCCTCCCACTCCTCGAGCACGGTCGCCACGGCACCGTGATCCGGGTCCAGAGCGTTGAAGTAGGCAAACCAGGCTCCCGTGTCGACCAGAAGGCGGTCCATCACTTCCCCCCATACAGCACGAGGTTGTGATCCCGACCCCGCGTGGCGCGAACCCGGAACACTCCCTTCGCGGCCTTGAGCCGGCCAGCGGGACCGGTCCCGGGGGTGGCGTTCTCCAGCCCCGCCTTCAGCACCTCCCGCACGAGTGCCGCCATGCTCCGCCCCTCGAGCCGGGCACGACTGCTCAGGACCTGGTACTGCTCGTCTTCCAGAAGGACCTGGGTTCGGTGCATAGCGAACGCCTCCTGTGACATCATACGCTTACATTATACATCACATCGCGTGCCGGGGCCAGCCAAAACCATCCCCTCGCAGGGCGGCTCGGTCCCCCCCGATGCTGCCAGGGGTCCCCTGCCAGGCATCGTTCCTGGCGGGCCGCGGTCGTTCCGCGCGCTCCTGTTCCGAGGTCGGTGCGAGGCCCGCCTTGGCGCATTCCCTGACCCACCGGTTCCGGTGCTCCCGTAGCCCCCCGAGGATCGCGGCCACGCGTGGGTCATCACGCGCCGCCTCGAAACACTCCGAGTCCTCGACGGATTCCTGCGTGCAGTTCGCCTGCCGTTCTGTCTGCGATGGCAGGTGACGGCCCGTCAGCCATACAAGGGCGGCGAGTCGGTCAACAGCCGCCCCGGAAGTGAGGTTGGCAATCCACTCCTCGGTCGTGCGTCTAGGCACAGGAGGACCCCTGTGCGGCGTGCGCCAGGCGTAGTGGTTCCTGGCCACCCTCCCTCTGTCGTCCTCGAGGCGGACCGGCACGAACGGCAAGGACCCTCCGCACCGCGAACTGGCCCAGGTTGGTCGTGGACGCTAGGCCCGACCGGAGCGCCCCGCGGCGGTCCCCTTCCACGGTCCGGCGCCCCGCGGCTACTCCAGCCGCAGAGTGACGATCTGCTTGGGACCGAGGGCGATGGGCACCTTGCCCGCCCGGATGGCGCGGGCCGGGCCCCTGGGGGTGCTCTCCAGGTCCACGGGCGTGGCCTGCGTCGGCCGCTGGACGCCCTCCGGCCACCCGGTCAGGTCCAGCGTCGCCCGCGTCCCCGCGGCCAGCGGGTTGAACAGGCGCACTTCGAGGCCGGCGCCCTCCTGCCGGGCGCTGGTCATGACGACCTCGCCCTGAAGCCGCAGGAATGAGGCGCTGGCGGGCAGCCGGCGCTCGCTGCGGTAGAGGGCCATGTCCTCGGCCTGGAGCTGGACCTCCTGGATGCCGGCCGCCAGCAGTGTCCCGAGCCGACAGAGCCCGGCCCGGTCCACGGGGGCCGGCGTCGGCACGATCCAGTAGCGGAACGTGAGGTCGCCGCTGAGCTGGCCGTTGGGCTGGCCGGCGGTCATCACCGTGCGACGCGTGCCGCGGAAGAGGGTCAGTGCCAGGGGCCGTTCGCCGGTATCCCGGACCGCGAACTCGAGCTGGCCCGAGCTGACCACGGCCAGCCCGCGCTCGGGATCGGCCACCGCGGCCCAGGTCTGCATGGGCTTGGTCTCGACCGCGATCTCGCGGCCGCGATGGTTGCCGGCAGGCAGCGCAATGTCCCGCTCCACAACGTCGTAAGCGCCATCCGCCAGGCAGGTGGCGGCCTTGGCGCCGCTGGGCAGCAGCACCCGCAGCCGGTGGTCCAGGGCCGTGTTGCGGACACGGGTCTCGACCTCGACCCGGGGGCAGCCCGCGCGCAGGGTGACCGTGCTGTCGATGACCAGTTCCGCCATCGCCTCGGACCGGCGCATGGCCGGGAAGTCGAACTCCTTCGGGACCCCCATGGTGGTGCGGATGCGGAAGCGGGTCAGGCCGGGGCCATCGTGGACCAGGGCGATGTCGCTGCGGGCGGCGGTGGAGACGAAGGCCTGGTCGTTGACGGCCTGGCCGTGGTACCAGCCATCGCCGATGTCGGCGCAGTCCTCGAACGTCAGCAGGCCCTCGTAGATCTCGTCGGTGCGACGGTCGTGCAGGGTCAGCGTCCCGTTGGCGCCGATGCGCACGGCCATGAACTCGTTGGCCATGCTGGACTCGCTGGTGGCCAGGCCAGGGCGCTCGGGATGACGTGTGGGCTCGATGACCGGCCCG
>Ga0172371_10004548_pt1 | contig 20928 bp, 17 predicted proteins | sample Lak12m_FD_114543 | JGI IMG/M metagenome (GOLD analysis project Ga0172371, IMG submission 114543) | Freshwater microbial communities from Kabuno Bay, South-Kivu, Congo - kab_022012_12m | ecosystem: Environmental > Aquatic > Freshwater > Lake | place: Democratic Republic of the Congo: South-Kivu... | reverse complement strand
GGCGACAGAAAACAAACTGTTTACGCCAATTAAATTTGTATATCGGGTCACTCCAGCATTGAGTCTGCCTGCTAAAATAACATATTCACGTATATAAATTTATGATAGTGCTATTTTTTTTGCAAACGATTGCAATCTGATTTAAAAGCCTGGCAGGTTGTTCGACAATCTCACATCTGCACTGTGTTAACATTGACGCCTGAAAGCAGATTTCAGGCTATTCTCAGCTCCCGTCAAATACCGGCCGCCGTTTCTCGAGGAATGAGTTTTTGCCTTCCATAAAATCATTGCTGTTATATGCCTTTCGCCTTAATTCGGTGATTTGCTCATATATTACCGGGTTCAGGGGCTTTGCTTTGCCCAACAGGTTGAGCTGCTCTTTGATTACCGATATGGCAAGCGGTGAGTTGTGGGTAATATCGTGTGCCATTTTAAGGGTATAGGCCTCGAGTTCATCAGCAGGTACCAAATGGTTGAGCACTCCCAGATTGTAAGCTTTTTCTGCTGATATTGGTTTGGCGGTAAAAAACATCTCTTTGGCAATGTTCATTTCAACCATATTCAAAAAATGCACCAGCCCCGAAGCATTATGGGGAACCCCAATTTTGGCCGGGGTTATGGCAAACGAACAATTGGGCGATCCCAGCAGTATATCGCAGGTAAAAGCCATATCGCAACCACCTCCCCAAACTGTTCCATTGATCATAGCAATAACCGGTGCAGGGAAATCTTCAATTTTTCGCATTACCTGTTCAAGCGGATGGTTATACGGCAAGGGGTCTTTACCCGGCTCGGGCAATTCGCTGATGTCAAGCCCGGCCGACCAAACATCAACACCCGGGTTGGCACGAATGATCACAACCCTGGCCATTTGTGCCGCAAACTGGTCAAACGCTTCCATCAACTCCTGCAGCATAAAAAGGCTGAGCGAATTGCGTTTTTCGTCGTTATCGAATGTGATAATTCCAATCTTGTCGTTGAAAGTTTGTTTTATAAGATTCATAGGCCGGTTTTGGATTTAGTGAGATTTATTCAGGAAAATTTAATAAAAACTACAATGCCATCGCATCTGATTATTTAAGCAGCAGTGTATTAACCCTTGCTAATATATTTAATGCACTCTAAAACTACACCAATGCAAGCCCTCTTTTTTACAAGTATGGATAAAACCAGTTCAGGAATGGGTAAAAACCGGCCAATGACCTGCAATTAGCAGGCAAAGACCATGCATGCCGATTCAAATCTGCAACAGCCTGTACAATAATTTTACACCGGCTCAAGCAGCACTTAATTATAATTGCGGCTAAATTTTAAGATCCCCTTCTTCTGCATCAATGCCATAATCCTTCATCAATCTGAATCCATATTGCCTAAGATCGCTGATTACAGGTATGGCATCAAGGCCGCGGGGCGTGAGCGAATATTCGACTTTGGGAGGCACAACCGCAAACACTTCGCGGTGAATAAAGCCATCTTCCTCCAGCTCACGCAACGAAGCAGTGAGCATTTTATGGGTTACCTTGGGCATGGTTTTTTTAAGTTCACCATAACGCAGGGTCTTGTCGCGCAACCGCCACAAAATTGGCATCTTCCAGGTTCCGCCAATCCTGTCCATTGTAAATTCAACCGAATTATAATAGAGTTTTTTATTAAACAGAAATTCAGGCATGATCTAAGGTGTTGATATACAATTTGCTTTCCCATTTGTTAGTATCTACCATTTAGGTAAATATATTTACAAAGATAGTACACGCAATTATTTTTGCAAGCGTAATCTTAATGCTGATCACTATGAAAAAACAACTTTTATTCACTGCAATCATCACAGCTTTATCGGCTGTATTATTTGCACAACCTGCCCATAAAATGAAAACGGTAACTGAAAAACAACATTATGTGCATTTTCACGGAGCGCCAACCAAAGGTAAAATACTGATGGTAGCGAGCAGCCCTTCGGTGTCGAAACAAACCGGCTGGCCCATCGGTTTTTGGGCTGCCGAACTTACACATCCGCTCAGGGTGTTTATGGAAGCCGGCTACGAAGTAGAGCTAGCCTCGACCGAAGGCGGTAAGATCGAAATGGATGGCTACAGCAACCCTACCGATGCCAGTGGATACTCGGCACACGATGTAATTACGCTGGGCTACCTGCAAATGCCCTGGTTTACCGATATGCTTGCAAATACTAAAAAAATGACTGAGGTTAACCCGGGTGATTATGCTGCTATTTTTCTGGTTGGCGGACAAGGCCCTATGTACACATTTAAAGGCAATAAGGAGCTTGAAAAGCTGTTTGTCGGATTTTACGAGGCTGGCAAACCTTCAGCAGCCGTATGTCATTCAACCACCCTGCTATTAAATGCCCGCAAATCAAATGGCGATCTGCTGGTAAATGGCAAGACCTGGACCGGATTTGCCAATTCAGAAGAGGATTTTGCCGATAAAGCGGTGGGAATTAAAATTCAGCCATACCGCATCGAAGATGAAGCCCGCAAGCTTACAGGAACCACGTTTAAAGTTTCCGATGCATTTGCATCCTATGCCATTGCCGACGGCAACCTGGTAACCGGGCAGCAGCAAAATTCGGGTGAGGCTGCCGCTGAGATGGTGGTACAATTGCTTTCGGGCCAATGAAAAAAATGATTTTTTATCTGTTGCTGGCAGCATCCTTTCTACAGGGTGCTGCTATGGCACAGATTCCTGTGGAAGTATTTGCCGGTAATGAAAAAGCAACCCTCGATTTTATGTTTTTCAGGTTCTTCGGCAATCAGGCGGGCAAACAGTCGCCATGGCTCTTTTTTAGCCGAAACAGGGCAGGAGTTGATTATGCAATGACGTCAAACACGCGTTTGCCCCAGTTTGGATTTACCGAAGCGGTTTCATTTAATCATAAGGCTTTGAAAGGCGTGGCTCCGGTGTTGGTGGCTCAGATATTCAACACAGGCGTATATGCTAAAGCGGGCATTCAGTTTGCAAGGGTAAAAACCAAAATTACCATATTCAGCTGGCTGGTTTCTGAGCTAAAAAACGACCCGTCTGTTGATTATTTTCTGCTGTTCCGATATACACCTCCTTTGGGAACCAGATTGCACCTGTTTACTCAGTTTGAAACCTCAAACGCATGGAATTCCAAAACCGGAGCACTTAGTCTTACGCAGCGCCTGCGCGGAGGACTTAAGCGAGGTCAGTTTCAGTTTGGGCTGGGTACTGATTTCACCGAAAGAGGAAAGCAGGAGTTTAACTTTACTTCAAATACCGGTTTGTTTTTAAGGATCGAATTTTAATGCAATACATTATGAAAACCATTTTCAGCAAAAGCAGGGTTGAAGCTTTCTCCGACGGCATTTTTGCCATTATTATCACCCTGCTGGTTCTTGAAATTAAAGTGCCACACATCGAAAACCATACATCGGCTGGCGCACTTACTGAAGCGCTCATCGCGCTGCTTCCCAAATTCACCAGCTGGATTATCAGCTTTTTTACCATTGCCGTTATCTGGGTTAATCATCACCGCATCTTCAAGCAAATAAAAACGCTCGACAACGGCATTTTCTGGTGGAATGCATTCCTGCTGCTCTGGAGTTCGTTTATTCCCTTCCCCACCGCGGTACTTGGCGATTATCCCGAAAACCAGACCTCATTTGTGCTTTACGGCATTGTAATGGCGCTTATGGCCCTCAGCTTTTCGCTTATGCGGATTTACATGCTCCGCAACAACGGTATTATCGACGAATATGTAGATATGTCTGCCTTTAGAAAAGGGACAATGTTATCGCTGTTGTTTGGCCCTGCCATGTACCTGCTCGGTATTGCTGCCGGATTTGTGCATCCATACCTTGCTTTTGCGGTATATCTGGGCATTCCGGTATATTTCATTTTTTCAGAAAATTCAAATTAACACAATCATGAACGTAGGATTTATAGGCATTGGTAACGTAGGTTTCGCCATTGCCAATCGTTTGCAAAAGCTCGGTCACCATGTGATTATAGGTAACAATAACCCGGCATCTGACAGTATGCGCAAAGCCCTGGAGCGCAATCCGGCTTTTACCGCAACAGATGTGCAGCAAATGGTGGATGCTGCTGATGTGGTATTTCTGGCTACACCCTTCGGCACCAATAAACAGGTGCTTAAGGAGGTTAGGTTTAATGGCAAAACACTGGTCGACTGCACCAACCCGGTGGGACCTGGCATTACCCATGGACTAAAAAGCGAACGATCGGGAGCAGAAGCTGTTCAGGAATGGGCCCCGGATGCCAGGGTTGTTAAAGCATTTAATATTTACGGATATGAAAATTTTGCCGATAATACATTCCCTGCGTACAATGTATTGCCCGTTATGCTCATAGCCGGCAACGATGCCGATGCCAAGGACAGGGTTTCGGCCCTGATCAGTGAGATGGGATTTATGCCAAAGGATACCGGTAAGCTTGACCAGGCACTGCATCTGGAACACATGACATTGCTTTGGGTTAAAATGGTGCGGGCAAACGGGCACAACCCCGGTTTTGTTTGGGCCTTACTTGAAAAATAACCAGCCACCAGATAAAGTAAGGTCACGGCATGCCGTGACCTTACCGGGCAATCTGTTTATTGTTGAATCATAAGTTTACGCTCAACCCTACCCTGAGTAGTAATAGCTTCAAACACATAGACTCCGGGTTGAATGGCGCGGCCGACACTCATTTCAATTGTAGTTGTTCCGCTTGCCAGCCAACAAGCCGGAAACTCCTGAATCACCCTGCCCTGTAAATCAAGCATCCTGAAGTTTGCGCTAACCTGTGTTGTGCTGCCGGCAACCACTCTGAAACGGCCGTTGTTCGGATTGGGATAAATTATCAGGTCAAGTGCCGGAGCCGGGCGTTGATTTACAGCAACCTGGGTTGAATCATACCCCCCCGATATGCAGGTGAGCAGCCCGTCGCGGTCGCCGAAAAGCATTTCCATTGAATGGTCGCCGGTGATGTCGGGAATAGTATTAAGCGCATCAACGGCAGCCATAGCCGGTGTGGTGCTCAGTATGCTTCCATTTACTCCATTCAGGAAATAGGCGTTGTTGTTCTGATAGAGCGTTCCTATAGCTGCATCACTGGTGCCATCCCATGTAATATCGCCGGCATTGGCTACACACCACGATTTATCTGAAAGTGGCTGCGACCATATAGATGTGCAGGTGCTTCCATCAATAACCCTCGCATTGAAGCCACTATGCGCCACCAGTACATCACGGTAGCCGTTTTTGTTGGCATCATCAATATCTACCAGCCTAAGAATAATAACAGCCCCTATGCTTACCTGGTGCACCGGAAGTCCGTTGGCAGCATTGAGATAAACCAGATAGCCTGAGAAATCGCCGGCAGCAATATCTTTAATACCATCGCCGGTTATGTCGTCAAGCTGCATCAACCCCCAAACTGAACTTCCCTGGTTCGTATAATTCCACTTAAGCTGACCGTTTGTGCCATTTAACCCAATGGTGCGACCCTGCGTTTCACCCTGATTTGAGGCTCCGGCCACCACATCGGGAAGCCCATCGCCGGTAAAATCATCAACGCCAATAACTGAGAAAACCGGCCCGCCCACATAATATTCCCACAGCGATATACCGTTGAGCCCATTGAGGCAGTAAACCCTTACCGGGCCAGTGTTGTTGCCATCGTTACCGGTAGCGGCAAGTACATCGTCAGCACCATCACCGTTAAAATCGTAACGGCTGTCAACCTGGTATAACCAGCCTCCGCCACCATATTCGTGGGTGCTGTGTTTCCAAAGCTGCTGACCGGTTTTGCCCGAAAGTGCAATAATAGATTCATCGCCTCCGGCAGTACCTGCAATTACATCCTCAAAACCGTCGTTGTTGATATCCTGAATAATCGAAATACAGTTTTGTTGATATACAGGACCTGATGTGATAAATTTCTCCCATATTACATCACCGGTAACCGAAGCGTTGCCATTAAAGCACCGGATATAATAATCTTCTGAACCCACAATTACATCGCTTATGCCATCGCCCGTAACATCGGAAATAGGCATAATTGATTTAGGGCTGTTGTCGAAACCATCGCTGATGGAGTATGTCCATAACGGGGTTCCGATGGGGTAAGTGGTCAACTCGCCTGTGCCGTTGAGGCTGAAATACAGCAGTTCCTGGCCGGTTGCGTTGGACGCTATGGTGAGCGTTGCCGAGTAGTCAGCACTTTCGGTGGGGTGAAACCACAACCCGATTTCGGTAGTTGCCAATGGAGTAATGGTGATGGGAAGGTTAACCGACTCATCAACAGTAAAATGTTCATTATCAATGTTTAGATTGCTGATGATCAGGTTTTGATTACCGGTATTGGTAACGGGGAGTTTCCATCGCGAATAAGCCCCTGCTCTGCGCGTGCCGTAATCGTAATATGTGGCAGGTAACGAAATATGCGGATTGGGATAAACTCCATTGCCGGTAAGGGTTAAATTAACAATGGGGTGTACCGGATCGCTCGACTGAATACTCACCTGCGTATTGAGCGGAACGGCGCTCACAGGGGTAAACCTGAGCGGTATGTTCACACTACCGCCGGGAGTTATGGTTTGGGGCGTTGTGAAGGTGGTGGTTATCGGCTGCCCCGGTATAATGCCGATGCCTGTGATGGTAAGGTTGGCCGATCCGGTATTCTGAACCTGACAGTTCCAGGTGGCGTTGCTGCCAATGGCCACGTTTCCATAATTATGCATGGTAACCGGTACATTTATAACAGGGGTACCGGCTCCGGTCAGATCGATTTTATATAAGGTGCTGTTACCACCCAACGGTCCGTCGCAATACCACAAGTAAGTACCATCGTACACCACACCCGAAGGATTTTGCCCTGTACTTGGGTGACTCTCGATAACGGTGCCGGTAGTAGTAACTTTATACAGCGTATTGCCGTAATAATCAGCTATCCACAGGTCGTTCCCCTGCTTGCAGATGTCCCATGGCTGATTGGCCGGAGGTGTAAACTGCGACAAAACTGCACCCGAGGCATTGAGATGGTAAACTATTCCTGGGTCGGGATAATAGGTGCATACCCACCAGTTGCCATTGTCGTAAGCCACGCCCGACATGTAATGATCGGGCAGGGTGAGCGTGGAAACATTGCCACCCGACAGGTTAAACTCGAGGATGCTTGATGGCTGTGATGAATTGGAGGGTTGGTCAACGGTAACCAGATCGGGGCTTTTATAGGTTAGCCCATAGGCATCGCCAAAAGTGCCGCTGCATTGCAGGCTGTAGCTTCCATTGGCCGGGTTGAATTTATAGATATTCTGACCATTGGCCCCATATATGCCAAAGTAAAGGAAGGTGCCATCCCAGGCAAGCCCGCTGGCTTTTCCCGGAACAGTGTAGCTAGCCACTATGGCCCATTCGTTTGGACTTTTGCCAGAATTCTGAGCCTGTAAGAGCGGTGAAAACAGGACCAGAAAAATCATTACAACCATGAGCTGGGTAGCGTTTCTTTTCATCTTGTTTAACTGTTGTGAAAAAATGAGTCCCTAAATTTAACCAAATAATGCGAAACACAGTTTGCGGAGTGGAAAAATCAAAATATTCTGAAAAAATAACAGGGACGAGGGGCGCTGAAAGGGGCGAGGGACGTGTGTTGTGATAAGGTGACAGGGAGACAAGGGGACAGGGAGACGGGGAGATGGTATTCAGAAAGCTATCGGCACGCAGAAAAGGGACGAGGGACGGGGGACGCCAAATAGGGGCGCGGGACTTAGAATCCAGAACGCAGAACCTTTTTACTTTTTACTTTGAGCCTGTCTGACTGCCGTCAGAGCAGGCAGGCTTTGAGCTTTCAACAGTTAACTTGCAGTTTTGCTGAACCTGCGGCTTATGGCCATCAACACAAACAGCAGCAGCCCCAGCACCGATACGCGTGCAATGTAATCACCGTACCTCACATAAAACGTTATTTTATCGTTGGCATTGATTTTTTGCCGGATTACCGCCGGTTTCCAATAGGTGGTAGCCTGCATGACATCGCCGCGCTGATTTACAAAACAGCTGGTTCCGGTGTTGGCCGAGCGGGCTATGCTACGGCGGGTTTCAATGGCGCGCACCGACGAAAACAGCATATGCTGACGGTGGCCGGGTGAGTTGCCCCACCATCCATCATTGGTAATCACAAAAATAAGGTTGGCGCCATTGCGTACAAAGTGGTTTACAAACTCCCCGTACACCGATTCATAGCAAATAACAGGGGCTATTTTAAGCGTATCGTTAATGGTAAACGGAATCTGTTCGGCATCTACACCCAGCTGCCCTACCGTTCCGCCCAGATCGAGTGCGAAATCACCCAGCGGTTTCAGCAGCCACGGAAAAGGCATCAGTTCAACACCCGGAGTAAGTTTCGATTTATGGGTGCGCTGCAAATCGGGGTAGTTACGGATGAGGAATGCCGTATTAAAGGCATCGTAATAGCCATCGCTGTTGCGGAATTTTCGGGCCGTGGCCGGAATCACATCACCGGTGCCATAGGCGCGGTAAGTAGAGTAGCCTGAAACAATACTCGCCTGTGGATAACGGGCCATCAGGCTGTCGCGGAATTGCTGAATGGTAGGCTCGTGGCTGAGGTCATTTTCCCATATCATCTGTCCGCTCGACCAGTCGGGCTGCACCATCGACTCAGGGAAAACAATAAAATTGGTATGGCGGTCGGCTTTGGTTCCGGCCAGTTTAAATGCATTGGCAATCACCTGCGATGCCGGCAATTCATATTGCTCAGCATAGGGGTCAATGTTGGGTTGCACCACCACTACATCCACCGGAGCTTTTTTTTCGGAATAGGTATAATACATGACCCATGAAATGATCGCCGGCACAAGAATAACCGCAGCAACCGAAACCCACTGGGCCAGTGAAAACCTGTTATTTTCGTCAGAATGCCTGAGGATAATCAGCCGTGCAATCATAATATTCACCACCAGTACCCATACTGAGCCGCCAAACATACCCGTGTATTCGTACCATTGCATCCACGAGGGCCAGGCCGAAAAACCATTGCCAAGGCTCATCCACGGAAAGTTAAGATCCCAGTGATGGTGCAGGTATTCGTACGATATCCATACAAAAATTAAACTCAGGTAACTGCCCGAGGGGTTTTTAAGGCTGCGCCTGATAAAATGAAACAACCAGAAGGCCAGCGACATGCTGATGCTGTTTACCAGCAGTGCGGCTACCAGTCCAAACAGGGTTGAATTGTAAATCCACCAAATGGTGAGGCCATTCCAGATGAGAAACGCCGGAAAAACCCTGAAAAAAATATGAAAACTGTGATGCTCGTTGCGGTGCTTCAGCAAATGGTCTTCGAGCAGCAGCAGGGGGACAAATCCAATAAAAAGCAGGGGTGGAAATCCACGGGCCGGCCAGGCCAGCGCCAGCAAAATGCCCGAAATAACGGGCAGCGACCATACAATGCGTTTATTCATGGTGTGTTATATCTCGTGCAAATTTACCTATTATGAGCCGCACGGGATAAAATTTCTGTTAATTAATGATTATCTTTACCTGCCGACCCATCGACCGGCAAAATTTCTTTACATCTTTGTTATACTTGTTAACCCTGTATTTACAATAACCTGATGGCTTATGATACGCAAATTACTCCTGCTTTTAAGTGCTATTCTTCTGGTAACGGTCGCCAATGCCCAGAAAACCGATACACAGAAACTACGCGATTTTGCCTTACAGCTTCGCCTTCGTTATGCTGTTGAACACGCCAAAGCACTTGAACTTGCGACTAAAACCGACATGCCGGTTAAATCCATCAACGGCGAAAGCCAAACAGAACTCAGCATTTTTGTGAACGGGTTTCCGCGCATTTTTACCACGTACAACCTGGTTGCAGCCGCTACCGCTTCCACATCGCCCTGCTGGCCGGGTGGCTCAGCCGGCCTCAACCTTACCGGAACAGGGGTGCAACTTGCCATCTGGGACGGAGGAAAAGTACTCACTACCCATCAGGAATACAGTGGCAGGGTTACCCTTGGCGATGTTGCTTCGTTAGGTGGCCACGCTACTCACGTAGCCGGAACCATGATTGCATCGGGAGTGGATGCCAATGCCAAAGGTATGTCGCCCGATGCCATGCTCGTCAGTTACGACTGGAACGACGATGCCGCCGAAATGGCCACCGAAGGAGCCAATGGGCTTAAAGTATCGAACCACTCTTATGGCTACCTTACCGGATGGAATTATAACTACCGCGGCGACAGCAAATGGGTGTGGTTTGGCGATACCACCCTGAGTCGCACCAAAGACTATGGCTTTGGCGCTTATGAATCTACCTCTCACCTGTGGGATACCATAGCCTATGCGGCCCCCGATTATCTGATTGTAAAATCTTCGGGCAACGAACGCTTTGAAGGGCCAACAACCCAACCTGTAGCACACTGGCTGTGGAACGGAGGCGATTGGGTTTTATCGAGCAGCGTACGCGAAAAAGATGGCGGCACTGCCGGTTACGACTGCCTTCCCTGGCAAAGCAGCGCCAAGAACATCCTTACGGTAGGTGCTGTAAACGATATTCCGGCAGGATATCAGCAGCCTTCCGATGTGGTGCTGGCCGGGTTCAGCAGCTGTGGCCCCACCGACGACGGACGGGTAAAACCCGACATCGTGGCCAATGGTGTAGGATTATATTCAAGCTATTCCACCAGCAACACAAGCTATACCATCATGTCGGGTACCAGCATGTCAACCCCCAACACCAGCGGTTCGCTGGGGCTGCTGCATCAGCATCATTTTAATCTGACCGGAACTACTGATTTCAGGTCATCATCCGTTAAAGGCCTTATTTTGCATACTGCCAGCGAGGCCGGCAGCAATCCCGGACCCGATTACCAGTTTGGCTGGGGATTACTGAATACCGAAAAGGCTGCCCTGCTGATGAGCGAAGATGCCGCAAACGGATTTAACTTCAACATACGTGAAATAACGGTAAACCAGGGCGATGTAATTACTATTCCGGTGTACACCAAAGGTACGGAGCCTTTACTGGCTACGCTCTGCTGGACCGATCCGCCCAGCGATGTTTACGGCCAGACTGTTGACGACCGCACCCCCATGCTTGTGAACGATTTGGATATTCGGCTGATAAATTCAAATGGCACAGTTTATTATCCGTGGAAACTCGATCCTGATAATCCATCGGCTGCTGCCACACAAACCGACAATGCCATTGATAATGTCGAGAAGGTTGAAACCGGAACACCTGCTGCCGGAGAAACGTGGTTTGTACAGATATCGCACAAGGGAACGCTTAAAGCTGGTTTACCACAGGTGGCTTCGTTCATTATCAGCGGAATTGTACCACCTCCAACCGAAACCACCTGGACCGGCACAACCGACACGGACTGGCAAACCGCTGCAAACTGGAGCAATGGCATTCCGGGCACAAGTACAAATGTTACCATTGCCGTCGCCACCAATATGCCTGACATCGTGAGCCCAGCCTTTTGCAACAACATAACCGTTGAAAACGGCACTTCGGTTATCGGAAACGGCGATCTGAACGTGTACGGCACCGCCACTGTTGAATGCGCCATCACCGCAGCCCGTTACCATTATGTATGCAGTCCGGTAAACGGGCCAACCGCAGGGTCGGTATTTCCGCTAACCGCATTTTTGCGGTATTACGACGAAACCCAGCCGGCCGAACAGTGGGTTAGCATTTACCAGAACGATGCCATGCTTACCACCAGAGGATATGCACTGTATGTACCTGCCGAAACCGGCGATATTACCGCAACCTATTCAGGCACTATGAACGACGGGCCGTACACCGCCACCGGCCTTTCATTTACTGCCAACAGCATTCCGGCGTACGACGGGTATAACCTTACGGGAAATCCATATCCTTCGCCCATCGATCTTGAAAGCGCCGGCATTGTACGCACCAACCTCGATGCAAGTGTTTATTTCTGGGATCCTTCGCTCAATGGCGGACTGGGGAGCTATGCCACCTGGACCATCGGCAGCACCGGCACCAATGGCGCAACGCAATATGTGCCTGTTGGCCAGGGGTTTTTTGTGAAGGTTTCGGCTGAAGGCCTTACCGGAAGCTTCGGCCTCGACAACAGTACCCGAACGGCAAGCACCCATGCGTTTTACAAAAGTGATCCCATGCCCAACACCTTGCGGATTAAAGCCGGTAACGATGTACTCAGCGATGAAACCGTTATACGGTTTGCTCAGGGCACCTCCCCCTATTTTGATGCACAGGCCGATGCCTGGAAACTATTGAATACCGGAACAAACCAGTTATACACCCGTGCAGCCGACAACGGCAAACTGGCACTCAATTGTTTTGAAGGACCGGGTAGTTTTCCGGTTGTTCCGCTGAATTACTTTGTGGCCACACCCGGAAAATTTACCATAACGGCAGCGGGTGCTGAAACATTTGGTGAAGAAACCCCCGTGGTATTACTGGATACCAAAACCAACATCCGTCAGAACCTCAAAGCAAATCCCGCTTACACATTTGATGCTGCCACCGGCGACAATGAAGAGCGTTTTGCCATTGCATTTGGAGCACTTGGCACGCAATCGCCTGAAGAAGCAGGAATTTCGGTGTATGCCGTGAACCAAACCCTGTATATTTTCGCCAACCGGCCAATAACCCAAACAAAGGCTGAAATAATTGATGCAAGCGGCAAACAAATACATGAACTGTATCTCAATGGACAGCAGAATGTTAGCCTGCCACTTAAAGTAAGCCCGGGAATGTATATAGTACGACTTGTCGGAAATGACACTGCCACATCGTTTAAAGTAGTAGTGTGGTAATGCAGTAACGCATATTTTTATAAAATAAAATCAGTATAGCTGGTTATCATTTGATATAAACCGGCCATTGTTGTTTATACCGGACAAATACCAAAACTTTTTTAGGGGAATGCCCGATATTGTTAGTAAATTCACAAAGAATTGATAATTTTGCACCGGAATCATACTGCAAGTATCGCATTATCAATATATTTTAAAAAAACCTACTTAATTAAGCGGAGGAAAACATGGCAATTACCAAACTGGACCAGATGTTTGAGGTCCTTAAATCAAAAACCAAAAAACGACTGGTAGCAGCATATGCAAACGATTCACACACCATTGAAGCAGTGAGTGAAGCGGTTGACAAAGGAATAATTGACGGAGTGCTGGTAGGCGACGAGCAAACCATGCGCAACGTGTGTGCCCAGCTGGGCATTGATGCAGGCAAATTTAAACTGGTGCACGAACCCAACGAGGCAAAAGCTGCCGCCAAGGCCGTAAAGCTGGTTAACAGCGGTGAAGGCGAACTGCTGATGAAAGGGCTGGTGAGTACCGACAAATACATGAAAGCCATCCTGAATAAAGAAGAAGGCTTAATGGACCCCGGGGCTGTGCTTAGCCATGTAACTGTGATCGAAAATCCGAACTACCATAAACTACTGATTGTTGGCGATGTGGCCATTATTCCGCTGCCGGAGTTCAAGCAGAAAGTAGCCATACTCAATTATCTGGTAAACACCGCAAAGGCACTTGGTATTGAAAAGCCAAAAGTAGCGGTTATCACAGCATCGGAACAGGTGTTGCCGGGCATGCCCTCGTGTGTTGATGCAGCCCTGCTGGCCAAAATGGCCGACCGCGGTCAGATAAACGGAGCATTTGTTGATGGTCCGCTGGCACTGGATGCTGCCATCGACAAGGAATCAGCCGAAATAAAGAAACTCAGCGGCCCGGTAGCCGGCGATGCCGACTGCCTGCTGTTCCCGAACATTGAAGCCGGTAATGTATTTTACAAAACCAACACCAAGCTGGCCAATGCTGAACTGGGCGCCTTTGTTGCCGGTGCGCGCGTGCCCTGTGTACTTTCATCGCGCGGCGACAGCGCTCAAACCAAACTCTACAGCATTGCACTGGCTGCGTTAATTGCCAAATAAGATCAGTAAACTGTTATGGACAACGCACGCATCCTGGCAATTAATCCCGGTTCTACAAGTACCAAAATAGCGGTTTTTGATGGTGCCAATCCCGTGTTTGTGCGCACCATTACGCATACAACCGACGAATTATCGAAGTTTGATAAAATTACCGACCAGTACGCGTTCCGCAAAGCCATTATTTACAAGCAGCTGGAAGAAGCCGGTATTGAAATGGACAGCATTCGTGCGGTGGTTGGCCGTGGCGGGTTAACCAAACCCATTCCTTCGGGAGTGTACGAGGTGAATGAGACCATGAAATACGACATGGCACACAGCCCTATGGGCGAGCATGCCAGCAACCTGGGCGGCTTTATTGCCGACGATATTGCCAAAAGCCTGCCCAATGCCCGCGCTTTTATCGCCGACCCGGTAGTGGTTGACGAACTCGAACCGCTGGCCAGGGTTTCAGGCCATCCTGATTTTGCCCGTAAATCTATTTTTCACGCCCTCAACCAGAAAGCCATTGCGCGGCAGCACGCCAAATCCATCATGCGCAAATACGAAGACCTGAATCTTATTGTAGTGCATCTGGGAGGTGGTATCAGTGTGGGCGCCCATCGCAAGGGGCTGGTGGTTGACGTAAACCAGGCACTTGATGGTGAAGGTCCGTTCTCGCCCGAGCGCAGCGGAACCCTGCCGGCTGCCGATCTGGTGCGTGCCTGTTTCAGCGGTAAATACACGCAAAAAGAGTTGCTGCAAATGATCAAAGGCAAAGGCGGGATGGCCGCTTTCCTGGGAACCAACAGCGCATACGAAGTAGAACAACGTGCCGCCGGCGGCGACGATGAAGCAAAATTTATTTTTGAAGCCATGGCCTATCAGGTTGCCAAAACCATTGGAGCCATGAGCACCGTTTTTAAAGGCGAGGTTGACTCGATACTGATAACCGGTGGGGTGGCCCACAGCAAATGGTTTGTAAACCAAGTGATTGAACGCGTGTATAAAATTGCCCCGGTGCATGTATATCCCGGCGAAGACGAAATGCGCGCCCTGGCCATGAACGGCCTGATGGTGCTCAGAGGCGAAGTAGAGGTGAAAGAGTATGTGTGATGCGCAGCATCAGGTAAAAAGTCTGAAGGAAAAAGTAAAAAGGGAAGTCAGATTGTAAGTAAAAGGTGTAACTCTCCCGGAAAACCGGAACAGGTCGTATAACATTTTTATTTCACCGAGGTTCACAGAGTAGTCACGGAGGTTCACGGAGAGCCCGGGTTTAGTATAACGTCCGATATCTGAAACCAGAACCCGGAACTTTTTTACTGTTTAAGCTATGACTGCTCTCAGCTCATCGCTTTGGGCTTTTTACTTTGAGCCTGCCTTGCAGGGACGTGGGACGAGTATGAGACAAGGTGACAGTGGGACAGGGAGACAAGGAGAAAAAATATTTAATCCTTTAGTAGAGCTTTACTTTGAACTTTGAGCTTTGAGCATGTTACTTTGAGCTTGTTACTTAAAAACCTCTCCCATCCATTTCCACACATTCCGGTTAAATATCTCCCCTTTGGCTCCGCCATAAAGATCGGTAAACGATTGTGTCGCGGGTATACCGGGCTGTAGTTTCAGCTTTTGCGAAGGCTCGTACAAAAAGGTAGGCTCCGGGTGAAACTGAACACCCAACACATTGGGGTACACGGTGTGTTTTATTATTTCAATCACCTTGCCATCCATGCTGGTAGCGGCAACAACAAACCCCTTGCCGATGCGCCCGGCGGCCTGATGGTGACTGCTCAGCACATAGGGTGTAGGGTCAGAGCCTGGGAATACCGTTTCCAGCAGATCGGGGCGGGTAATCTGAACACGGTGGAAGCTTCCCCAGATCAGATTGTCGTCGTCCCCGAGATTGGTGTAGTAGTTGCGGTGTTGTGCATCGGCATCAATGGCCAGCACCTCTTCGGCGGTGGTGAGCCGGTAAATTTCAGTAGGAATATCCTGTATAAGCGTGCCACCGGTGGCCACGTTCATCGACTGCATCCCCAGGCAAATGCCCAGTATACGGTAATCGGATTTTTGCTTAAGCAAAGGCACATATGCATCGTTTTGACTGCCCCCCAGCAAATGAAAAAGAAACGACAGCTCGAAGCGGTGGCGGTTGGGGTCGGTTACAACAGTTAAGAGGTTGGTTTGGGCACCATAGAACGCCGGCGGAATATCGGGCCCGCCAAAAAAGATAACACCCTGCGAACCTGCAAACACCTCGCGGAAGTCACTGCTGCATGCATTTTCGGCATAAATGAGCGAATCAGGGTCTTTGGTACATTCCTGAAGGTAAACGCCCGGTCGGCTGTTGTTTCGGATAAATTCGGCCGACTGCCTGAAATCGTAGTTCTGCCGGCTGCTGTAAAACCCTACCAGGTTGTAATCGGCCGGCAATTCAAAAATCTGATGATCGATCAGATAAAAAACTGTTTTAAGGTTGTTTACCGTTGGATTCATCAGCACAATACAGCGGTGGCCCTCAGCGGCCGGTGTACTGAAATACTGCTGGGCAGAAATTGGAATACTTATAAAAAGAACCAACAGCCCCGTAAGAAACTTTTTCATGATGTGTGAATTTTGCCCCAAACAATGACGTTATCACGCAATGATTTTCAATCTACTCTGCTTACAAAACAAAAAAAAGAACTTTGCGTCTTTGCGTCTTTGCGTGAGCTGTTTTGATGCCACTTCAGGCAGTTTGCCAACAAAACCGCCTTTCCCTTTGTTATTCAGCTAAAATAATGATTTTATGCAACTTTTTGCTATTCCAACCGGAAATCTGAAACTTGACGGTGGTGCCATGTTTGGCGTGGTGCCCAAATCGCTGTGGAGCAAATATTATCCAGCCGACGAAAACAACCTCATCAACCTGGCCATGCGCTGCCTGCTGGTGGTGGATGGTGACCGGAAAATCCTGATCAACAATGGCATCGGCGACAAGCAAAGTGAGAAATTCTTCAGCCATTACTACCTCAATGGCAACGATACCCTGCTGAAGTCGCTGTCAGCCGTGGGTTACCAGCCCGAAGACATTACCGATATGTTCCTTACCCACCTGCATTTTGACCATGCCGGTGGAAGTGTAAAGTACACGGCCGACCGCAGCGGGTTTGAAACCGTGTTCCCCAATGCCACCTACTGGATCAGCACGCCGCAGTGGGAATGGGCCATGCATGCCAACCGCCGCGAAAGTGCCAGCTTTCTGAAAGAAAACATCAAACCCATTGAAGAAAGCGGAAGGCTGAAACTGTTCGATTACCCCGGCGAGTTGTTCCCCGGCATTGAAGTGAGGTTTTTCAACGGCCATACCGATGGACAAGCCATTCCGTTTATCAGATACAAGGACAAAACCATTGTATTTACCAGCGACCTGCTGCCCACTGCAGCCCATCTGCCCCTGCCCTGGGTCATGAGCTACGACACCCGCCCGTTGATTACCCTTGACGAGAAGGAGCTTTTCCTTGAGGAAGCCGTTGACAAAGGTTATGTACTCTTTTTCGAGCACGACCTTTACACCGAATGCTGTACCCTGGAGCGGACAGAGAAGGGGATTAAGGTAGATAAGTCCATGAGTTTGAAGGATCTTTTGTAACCCGACGGGAAATCTTCTGTTTCATTGAGATTCATTCTTCTCCGTGTGCTCTGTAAAGCCCCGGGGTGCTCTGTATAACCTATTTTGTTTCACCGGGACTCTGAGAAGGTCTAATCCCTTTGGACAAAATTTCAAACAAGAACAACGAACAAAATTTAAGAGTTTCACATATCTTCCAATGACAGGCAGAGCATCTCAATCTGATGTTTTGGCAGTAGTTTATGTTTAAGGTGTTTAACTTTTGCAGACAATAGTTCCGGCTTAAAATTCTTCTTGTGCCGCTTCACTTCTACCGCTACTGCCTTATTTTTTTCTAATTTTAATGCCACGATATCTATTTCATTTTGCACGCCTTTGGGTTCCCACCATGAGCCAATAGCACGATATTGAAAACTTTCAGCAAATTGCTGTTTGAAATATCTTTCCAGCATAATACCCGAATAGGTCGGGTAATCGGATTTTATAATCGTTTGCAACCCAACAAAGTTCTTTATTTCTATCAGAGAGCGATACCGGTCGAAATAGTTAAACCAAAACCGGATAAAGTTATCCTGAATCTCATATCTGACAGTTTGACTTCCTTCTTTAGCCATTATGGGACGTTGGCGGACAATGATATTGTAATCCTCAATCAACCGTTTGATCTGTCCTCCGATACTCTTATCGCCTAATGCAGCTTCTATTTCGGGTTGCGTATTGATACCACCCGAAATAGCACTCAGGATAGAGAAATAAGTGGCATAATTTTTTCCGAACTCTTCAATCAACAGGTTTTTACCTTCATCGGTAAAGGGAGAGTTTTCCCTGACCATAAATGAAATCATTTCATCGACGTTCAGGTTTATGTTGTCACAGAAAAGTTCAACGTACTTGGGCACTCCGGCAGTGAAAGTGTATAGAGCAAGTAAGTCATCGTTGGTATAACCGGGATTATGGTCGCGCATAATTTCTTTCAGGGTAGCCAGATCAAAAGCCGCGAGTTTGATAATACTATCCGCCCTGCCAAAAAGAGGTTCCTTTTTGTTTTGGAATAATTTCTGCATCAACGAATAAACAGAGCCGGATACAATCAAATTCATTCTGGATTTTTTGCGATACGTATCCCAAATGTTCTGTAAATCACTATATACCGATTCATTAATGTTGTAAAACTCCTGAAATTCGTCAATAACCAGATTGAACGACCTCTGGGAAGACAGCTCCATGAGATATTGGAACAATGACCTGAAGGTGCGTATCTCTGCGGGAACAAATGTATCGAGTGACTGACCGATAATGGGAATAAACTCAGCACAGAGTGTTGCCTCGCTTTTCCGGCCTACAAAAAGATAAATAGTCGGCAGGTTTTCGACCGATTTCATAACAAGGCTCGTTTTCCCGATTCTCCTTCTTCCGGTCACTACTGTCAGCCGTGAATGGTCGCTGAACGACAGATTTTGTATCCGTTGCAGTTCAGCTAACTCACTGGTCCTGTTATAAAATTTCATCTTCTCAGCTTTATTACACCCGTAACAGTTACGGCTGTTACAAAGATATACGAAAGTTTGGAATTACCCTATCTTTTTTTTATCACCCCCGCTGCCACCATTCAGCAGCTGCTATCCGCTGCCCATCTGCCCCTGCCCATGGTCATGAGCTACGACACCCGCCCGTTGATTACCCTTGACGAGAAGGAGCTTTTCCTTGAGGAAGCCGTGGACAAAGGTTATGTCCTCTTTTTTGAGCACGACATTTACACCGAATGCTGCACCCTGGCGCGGATGGAGAGGGGATAAAAGTGGGGGAGGTATTCAAAGCCAATCACCTATTTTCAAAATCCTGATTTATTGATTAACTTTGTATTGTGAAAACTTCAAAAGGTAAAATCCTGAATCTTATCAGGGAAAATATCAGTCAACTGGATCCACAGGCAGAGATTATCCTATATGGAAGTCGCGCACGTGGCGACGAACGGGTGGATTCCGACTGGGATATCCTGATCCTTATTGATGATGAAGCTACCTTTGAAAGGGAAAGAACCTTCCGGCATCATCTTTATGACCTTGAAATCAGCCTTGGTGAAGCTTTTTCAGTTTTTGTCTTTAACAAAAATGACTGGAATACGAAGTTCAGAATTACCAGCTTTTACCAGAATGTTGTTACTGAAGGCATTGCGGTATGAAGGCCGGCTTTACTGAACAGGAATATATCCGATACCGACTTGAAAAAGCCCGTGAAACATTGCATGATGCAGAAATACTTGCCCATGAAGGAAGTTGGAATTCTGCGATGAACCGCCTGTATTATGCTTGTTTTTATGCTGTATTAGCCCTGCTTTTCAAACATGATATAAAAACCCGTACACATTCCGGTGTAAAATCCCAATTCGGATTGAATTTTATTGTAACAGGAGCAATTGAAAAGAAATGGGGGGCGTTTTATTCTGATATTTTTGCCTTACGCCAAAAAGGTGATTACGCTGATTTTATTGAATTTGAGGAACATGAGCTAAGCACCCTGATTCCCGAAGCCAGGTTGTTTATTTCTATAATCGATTCTTTGTTAACCTGATTTTTGAGCTATAGGGCCGATATTTAATCTCTTTGGCCTCTGGTGTCCTTTGAAGGTTTATTTTTATGTATATTTTTAGTTGCATCGAAAATATACATAATTGAAATCGTTATTGTCCGGTTAAAGTAAAAGAAACCTTGACACCCAAACCCAAAGCCACCGATAAAACCCGGAACAAGTTGTATATGTTTTTGTTTCACAGAGGGTCTCGGAGGGTCTTATTTTTTCTCTATGTTACTCTGTGTTACTCTGTGTTACCTCTGTATTACCTCTGTGTTACCTCTGTGTAGCTTTAAGTAACTTTTTTTAACAGAGGTTCAAGGAAAACACCCCGGTGCACTTAGTTAAAGGGACTATTTTGCATTCCTCTCTTCAGTCATTAAATCCCCAAACAGAATATAATCTTTCACCAACCCAATCTGCGTTCGGATGGCATAAGTTTCCGTAGCAATATTCCATGTTTCAATGGCCTGCCGGGCTTTTTCCGGTAGTTTTGATGTGTTGTTGTTGGAAATGTAGATATACAAGGCCACATCTTTCGCAAAAGAAAGCCTGGTTTCATTGGTGGCAGCATCCGGGACACCAGCAGTTCTTACTTCCAGCACCCTCAACAATTCATCTTTTGAAGGTGAATACTGCTGCATGACCATGGTACGCAAAGAAGTAACAAAGCCTGGTACGGCCATGGGCCTTATGTTCGGGGTATGGTATGGCGGCGGAATGGTAAACACAATCAGGCCTTCCCGGAAATCAACCTTGATCGGTAAGGATGTGTTTTGCTGTGAATATGAAAGTAATGCACTAAATATCAGCGCTATGG
>Ga0172371_10004547_pt1 | contig 20928 bp, 16 predicted proteins | sample Lak12m_FD_114543 | JGI IMG/M metagenome (GOLD analysis project Ga0172371, IMG submission 114543) | Freshwater microbial communities from Kabuno Bay, South-Kivu, Congo - kab_022012_12m | ecosystem: Environmental > Aquatic > Freshwater > Lake | place: Democratic Republic of the Congo: South-Kivu... | reverse complement strand
TGCGGTTCCTCGCCGGTTCTTTCCGGCTCGGAACGTCGATGGCACAGAAAATCGTGCCATCGCTTCGTAAACGCTTGCAGGGCGAAAATCCCGGTCGATAATAGGGAGAGCAAGGCGTGAAGGATGCCCTGGCCGCCGTCGATGCGGAACCTCGGCTGGCATGGTCCGCCTGCCCCGGGGCTGGCTCTCAGGGTGTGCCCCTTCGGCTACAGATAAGCCTGGATCCGGCAATGAAGAGAGACGGTCATGTACTTTGAATTCACTTGTGCCCAGTGCAACAAGAGACTCAAGATTCGCGAGGAGTACGCCAACAAGAAGACGCGCTGTCCGTACTGCCACTACACTCAGGTGCCGACGGCGCCGCCGGCGCCGCCGGATACGGGCGACCCGCTGAGCTTCTTGGAGCAAGGAACCGCGGCCCCGCGCGAAGGCGCCCAGCGAGAAGGTGTCCCGCGGGAGGGCGTCCCGCGGGAGGGCGTCCCGCGGGAGGGCGGGCCGCGGGAGGGCGGGCCGCGGGAGGGCGGGCCGTCGCCGGCCGCCCGGCAGGAGCGAAAGCCCGCCGCAGGCGGTTCCGACGACGACTCGGCGAGCGGGACCGAAGTGAGCATCTGGAAGACGGGCCTCCTCGGTTTTGCGATCTTCGTGGCGGTGTATACCGTGCTGTACCCTTTTCAGAATAGCTACCTGGGGGCCCTGCTCTGGCGACGGGGCTGGGTGCAGTTCGCCGAGGTGTTCCTGGCGGCCTGGTCGGGGGTCATCCTGGTCTTCAAGACCCGGAAGCTCACCAAGCAGAAGGAGTCGATGCTCTTCGACCTATTGCCCAACGACATCTCCCGCGACATCAACGCCCAGAACACCGGGCAGTTCATCCGGCACATCCGCGGGCTGCCGGTCCAGCCCGGGCAGAGTTTCCTGGTGAACCGGGTACTCCGCGGCCTGGAGCATTTCGGCATCTTGGGAAGTTCCGGCGAGGTGAGCGGACGGCTCGCCTCGCAGTCGGACATCGACAGCAACGCGGTCGATTCGAGCTACTCCCTGATCAAGGTGTTCGTCTGGGCGATCCCGATCCTGGGGTTCATCGGCACGGTGCAGGGGATCGGCCAGGCCGTGGGGGCGTTTTCGGCCACGATGAGCGCCGCCGGCGATATGTCCGCCTTGAAGGACTCATTCAATCTGGTCACCGCCGGTTTGGCCACGGCGTTCGACACGACGCTCCTGGCCCTGGTACTGAGCATGTTCATTATGTTTCCGATGAGCTCGACGCAGAAGTCGGAGCAGGACTTGCTCAACTGGGTCGACGAGTACTGCAACGAGAACTTGCTCAAGCGGCTCAAAGAACACGCGGGCGTGGACCTGCCCTCCGGCGTCGACCAGAAGGCCCTCCAAGCGGCCATCGAGGCGGCCATGGTGCCGCACCACGCCGAGTTCCGCGCCTGGGGCCAGAAGCTGGAGGCCCTGGGCGACAACTTCTCGCGGCAGATGGCCAAGACATGGTCGCAAACCGAGGAACAGATCCGCACCCGGCACGCCCAGGCCATGAAGGAGATCGTCAAGGCGACGGAGACGTTCCAGGAGTCCGCCGAGCGACTGAAGACCGCCTCGGAGAAGCAGGCATCGGCGATGGCCGACCTGGCAAAGCGGACGGCCGAGATCCAGGACAAGCTGGCCGCCTCCATCCAGCACTCGGCCGAGTCGATCGGCGGCCTGGCGGAATCGGTGCCGCGGTACCTGGCCGCGCTGGGGCAGGCGCTTTCCGGGCTGAACGAGGTGCTCGGCCAGCTCGGCGAGAAACAGGTGGTCGTCCAAGCCGCACCGCGGCGGCGCGGGTGGTTCTTCTTCAGCCGGCGCGACGGGAGTTAGCGCCATGGCCGCGCAAAAGAAGAACGCATCGGACGCCATCTCCCTGTTCCCGTTCATGAGCATCCTGGTCGCTCTGATCGGGTCGCTCACGCTGCTGATTGCGGCCCTGTCCGCCGGGCAGATGAACCAGGAGCAATCCAAGGAAGTGATCGATCGCTACAAGGAGTACTCCCAGATGAAGGCCGACATGGAGCGCGACCGGGCGGAGTTGGAGAAGCTCAAGCAGCTTCTCGACGACGCCAGCCAGTTGCAGGAGCAGATCCGCCTGGCCGCCGAAGAGGCGTCCTTGCTGGAAAAGAAGCACAAGGACCACCTGGACCGTGTCGCAGCGAGCGGGCACGACAAGATGCTGGCCGAGGCCAACCGCTTGCGCCGGCGGATCACCGACCTGGAGCCCGATCCGGCCAAGCTCCAAAAGACCATCAAGGAACTGGAAGAAGAGATCAAGAGGCGCAAGGCCGGCCCGGAGGAGGCGATCGTCCAGATTCGCCCCGGCGGCACCGGCGTGGATGTCGTTCCTGCCTTCGTCGAGTGCACGTCGACCGGAATCGCGATCCACGAAGGCAAGGAGCCCCAGCGGATCCGCACGGCCGATCTGAACAAGGAGGGGGGCGACTTCCACAAGCTCCTCGATCGCGTGGCGGCCACGCCCAAGGGGCAGGTCATTCTCCTGGTGCGGCCCGACGGCGTGGGCACCTTCAACGTGGCCCGCAGCGTGGCCCAAACCCATTTCGGCCCCAACGGCTATTGCCGCACCGGCAAGCTCCCGGTCCCCTCGCAAGGCAATATCGACTTGAGCATCTTCCGGAGGTAGAGGTCCAGGCATGGCGCGGCGAAGCTCCTCGGCGGGAGGCATGAACCTCGACTCGCTCATGGATACCCTCACCAATGTGGTGGGGATCCTCCTGATTATCTTGATCTACAGCCTCTTGAGCGGCACGGAGACGATCAAGCGGATCAAGGGCTTCGTCGACGAGATCAGCGACGAGCAATACGCCCGCATGCTCGCCGAGGCTGAGGAGGTGCGACGCCTCCTCGCTCAGCAGCGGCAGGCATGGCAAAGCGCCGACAACAACTACTCCGGCCAGCGGGAAGCCCTGGTGCGGCAGTGGAAGTTGATCGAGCAGCTCAAGAAGGACTACGCCAAGCTCACGGAAACCAAGATCAACGTCGAGGACCTGAAGAAGCTCGTCAACGAGCGGCGGACCAAGGTGGAGTCGCTCGAGAAGCAGATCGCCGAGAGCGAGAAGCAGATCGCCACCCTCAAGGCGCGGCTGGCCGAGACCCCGGCCGCCGGCCCCGACATCGACGCCAAGATCGTCAATCTCCCCGATCCCCGCCCAGCCCCGAAAGGGGCCCAGCCGGTGATCTTCCTTTGCCGAGGCGGGCGGGTCGTGCCGATCGACGGCCCGGGCCTGCAAGTGAAGGCGCAGCAAGTGATCCAGGAGGGCCAGAGGGTCCTCTTCAAGCAGAACCGTATCGACTGCGAGAAGCTCGCCCAGTTGTTCGAGAAGCGATTCGTGGGCGATCGGTACTGCCGGCTCAAAATCCGCGTGGGCGGCGACGCCAAGCCCTACCTCGCCGTGGAGATACGCCCCGACGCCGGCGACAAGACCGAGGCCATCGCCCGAGGAAACCAGTTCCGCCGTTGGATCCGCGGCGTCGACCCGCAGAGGTTCTACTTCGAGTTCCGCGTCTTCAGCGACAGCTTCGACACGTATCTAACAGCCCGCAACGTGGCCGCGAGGCAAGGGATCCTGGGCGGCTGGATCCCTTACGACGCCAAGTCGGAATATTCGCTCGGCTTGGGAGTGGATCTGAAGACGACGTGTCTCGGGAAAGAACCTCCTCCCCCACCCCCGCCAACGCCAAAGCCCGCCGGACCCGTCCGTCCGCCGCCGCCAGCCGACGTGGTGGATTAGATGGAAGGACACGAGCCCGGGGACCTCATTTGCGCTTCGATCTGCTATCGCGGTTTCGCCGACGAGTCGTCGTTTTTCCCTTCCCCATAGACGTTCGTAAGTGCCCCGAAAGCGGCGCGCCCCAGCACCGAGAGCGCCGCCGGCACCGGCGACGGATCAGTCGCCAGGAGGCCGTCCATGCACGTGCTGCAAGTAGGCGCTGGCGATGTCAAACCGACGCGCCATTCCTATGACCTTTAATTCCTCAAGGTTGTTGACGATCGGCAGGGCCAAGAGGTCGTTTTCCACGAACAGTTCCAGGGCCCGGTCCAACTGGTCGTCGGGCTGAAGCGGCCGAATGTCGCTCCGCATCAGGTCCTCGGCCAAGACCAGCGGACTCACGTGCGGCGACTGGGAGACGAGGTGAACCTCCTCCAAATTGACCACGCCGAGAAGCCGCTTATCGCCGTCCACGACCGCCAGTACGGGATACGCCGCCCGAGAGAGCTGATCAATCACGCTGCCAAGAGGATCGTTCGGCCGCAATAGCGCGAACGGTTCCTGGCGGTCGAGAAGAAACCGTCGCACGCGGACGCCGGCGAGCACTTCGCGCACGTAGCTGCCTTGGTGGGCCGGGGACCGGGAGCGGCTCTCCAACTGGGATGAGTAGATCGACTGCTCGTCGGACAGGACAAATGCCAACACACAGACCCAAAGCGACGGGAGCAGGAGGTGGTACCCCCCCGTCATTTCGCTGACGATCACCAGGGTCGAGAAGGGCGTCTTGGCGGCAGCGGCAAAGAAGCCGGCCATCCCCACGATCACGTACGAGGCCGGATCGGGCACCAGTCCCGGCCAGAGGCGGTGCAGCACGATGCCCATCGCGCCTCCGCCGCAGCCTCCGATGACCATCGACGGCCCGAACACCCCGCCCGAGCCTCCGCTGCCGATCGTCAGGCTGGTCGTAAAGATCTTCCCGAGGGCAATGGCCAGAAGCAGCAGGGCGCTGGCATTCGGCCCGTCGGTGATCGCCCGCTGGACCGAACCGTATCCGAACGAGAGGACCGAGAGCACGAGTTCCTGCCCACCGAAGAAGAAGTAGAGCACCAGGCCAAGGGCCCCCGTAAAAAAGGCGCCGATGGCGGGCCTCACGTGGTGGGGCAGCGGCACCTTCTTGAAGAGGGCGGTCAGGCCGTAGAAGCTCCGCGTGTAGATCGTGGCCAGCAGGACCATGAAGAGAACCAGGAGCAAGTACGGCGCAAGCTGCTCGGGATCGTTGAAGTGAAAGTCCGGGGTCTCGAACAGCGGTTTCCATCCGGCGTAGAGGCCCAGCGTGCAATACGAGACGACGCTGGCAATCGCCGCGGGCATAATCACTTCGGGCTCGAACTCCGGGGAGCGATAGAGGACCTCGGCGGCAAAGAGGGCTCCGGCCAGCGGGGCGCGGAAGATGGCGGCGATTCCAGCGCCCATCCCGGCTGCCATGAGGACGCGGCGCTCGACGGGGCGCAGGTGAAGCAGGTTCGCCAGCAAGGAGCCGAAGCCAGCCCCGATCTGGGCGATCGGACCTTCGCGGCCCCCGGATCCCCCCGAGCCGATCGTCAGGGCACTCGCGACGATCTTCACCAACGGGACCCGCGGGCGGATTTGTCCCTGGTGAAGATGATAGGCGGCGATGGCCGCGTCGGTGCCGTGCCCCTCGGCTTCCGGCGCGAAGCTGTAGACGATCAGCCCGCTCAAGAGCCCGCCCACGGTCGGGATCAGCAGCAACAGCCAGGGGTGCAGGGGCGGATCGATTGCGGGAAGCCACGCGGGGAGCGATTCGCCGCCCGCCCGCGCCGCATGATACCCGGCGAGCGATCCCAGAGCATAATACTCGACAACCTGCGTGGAAACGTAGAAAACGATGGCCCCCAGGCCGGCAACCACCCCCACCAGCGCGGCGAGGCTCAAGACTCGGAGCTGGCTTCGCAGACGATTTTGTCGAAATGCCAGGAACTGGGGGACCCAACGGAGCAGGGGCCGAAGCCACACGTTCGACGACTACCTTTCTGCCATCAATATCCCGGAGAGGCCATCCCTTTGCGTTCCACAGCCCACCCATCTGGGGTTGCGGTCTCGCATGCCATTACCTCAGGCGGCGCGTCCGTCGCCGTAGGCATATTGTCGGATTTGGCGATGACCGTCAAGCCGCTTTGGGTGACAGTGAACCCCCGGGCTCGGTCGCGAACCGGGTCAAAACCAACTTCGGTCCCTGGCAGGATGGTAACGCCCTTGTCAATAATACTCCGGCGGACTCTCGCGTGCCTGCCGATATCCACGCCCGCGAAGAGGATCGAATCCTCAACACGGGCATAACTATTCACGCGGCAGCGAGGCCCGAGGATCGATCGCTCGACGTGCCCTCCGGAAACGATCGCCCCCGAGCAGGCGATGCTGTCGAGTGCCAGCCCGCGACGCTCGGACTCGGCGAACACGAATTTCGGCGGCGGATCGTTCGGCTGATAGGTCCGGATCGGCCACGCCTCGTCGTAGAGGTTCAACTGCGGATCGGTCGCCACGAGGTCCATGTTTGCCTCGTAGTAGGCGTCCAGCGTGCCCACGTCCCTCCAGTAGGCGGTTCGCTTGCGGTTCTCATCGACGAACGGATACGCGAAGACGCGATCCTCCCCCAGAACAGCGGGCAGCACATTCCCTCCGAAGTCGTGGCGGCTCTCCCGGCGGGTGGCGTCGCGGCAAAGCGTCTCGAAGAGGAACTGCGCGGTGAAAATGTAGATCCCCATCGAGGCCAGGCACTCGCGGTCGTTGCCTGGAATCGGCTTCGGGTCGGCGGGCTTCTCCTCGAAGCCGACCACGCGATCGTCCCGTTCGACTTCCAGGACGCCGAAGCGCCGGCTTGCCTCCTCACGCGTAGCGCGGAGCACGCCGACAGTCACGTCGGCACGGTTCTCGAGGTGGTAGTCCATCATGAGACCGTAATTCATCTTGTAGATGTGGTCTCCCGCCAGGATGACAACGAGCTCAGGTTGCTCCTTTTCGATCGCGTAGATGTTCTGATACACCGCGTCGGCAGTCCCCTGGTACCAGTTTTCGTCGATGCGCTGCTGGGGCGGCACCACGTCGACAAATTCACCCAACTCCCGGCAGAAGTATCGGTTCCAGCCCATGCTAATGTGGCGATCCAGGCTCATCGCCTTATACTGGGTGAGGACGAGAATCTTCCGCAAGCCGCTGTTGAGGCAATTCGACAGGGTGAAATCGATGATGCGGTAGACGCCGCCGAATGGCACGGCCGGCTTGGCACGGTCGCGAGTCAGTGGATCTAGCCGTTCCCCCCTTCCTCCGGCGAGGATGACGGCGAGGACGCGATCCCTCATACTCGATCCTTCCCTTGTCATGTTCTCGTAATTCGCTCCGCGGAGCATGGTACGACCCTCGCTCAGGCACTAGGCTGCCAGCGGAGTGCCGGGGTGAGATTCGCCGGCCTATTCACGGCGCTCACGCCGTGTTCGAGGTCCACCAGCAGCCCTTGCAGGGCCTCGGTATCCGGCAGCGAATCCTGGGCCACCGGGGGCGCATCGGGGCCGACCCCGATCCCGATCCCCCCCAACGCTATGGCCGCTCTCAGGGCCTCGGCGTCGTTGGCCGAGTCGCCTGCATAGAGCAACGCACACTTGCAGGGTTCAAGGTGGCGAACGATCATCGAGACGGCCGTCCCCTTATTCCACCCCAGTTCAGGCGTAACTTCAAGGGCCATCGGGCCGTCGCTGCACCGGAGCCTTGACGAAACCGGCTGGAGAGTCTCCCGAACGCGTGTCCGTAATCCTTCGATCAATTCCGACGGCGTGTGCCGGAAGTGGACGGTGAATCCCAGCCCCTTGTCCTCCAACCAAGCCCCGGGAAAGGCGGGAAGCTGGTCAGAGACGCGGTGCGTGAGGTCCTCGATCAGGGCGCGGGCCTGTCGTGCCCCGGGATGCACGAGCTGTAATCCGTACAAGTCGAGTTCCATCCCGCTCGTGCCGGCGAGGCACAGGTTGGACAGACAAAGGATTTCCTTGAGTTCTTCGAGGGCCCTCCCGCTGATGATCCCGAGGTGCACTCGCGGCTCCCCGGCCAACCTTTCCAAAAGGCGACGGACGCAGGGACTCAGTCGGGCCAACCGCGGATGCTCGGCAATCGGCACGAGCGTCCCGTCGTAGTCGAACAAGAGGATCAGATGCCTACCCGCCCGGTACGCAGTGAGAAGGTCCTCAACGATCGGTCGCCAGGACGACGTCATACGCGATCCCCCACGAGCCGGCGGGCATCGACGTGCCGGCTCGCCTCCGACAGGAGCATCCCGGCCCAACGGTAGATGTTGTTGTCGGCTACCTGGCTGCGCAGGCGGCGCATCCGCTGCTCCTGCTCCTCCGGAGGCATCGTCAGGGCCCGATAGAGGGCTGCGGCGAACTCATCCACCGCATAGGGGTTAATGATCACCGCGTCGGTCAACTCCTGAGCGGCTCCCGTGAACTCCGACAGCACGAGCACCCCCTGAAGGTCGCTCCTTGCCGCGACGAATTCCTTCGCCACCAGATTCATCCCGTCGTGAAGCGAACTGACCACACAGCCGGCCGCAATGCGATAGAGCGTGAACACCTGCCAGGGGACATGGTGCTCATTCACAAAGACGATCGGCCGCCAGGGGTCCTGGCCATGACGCCAATTGATCTCTTCCGCCATCCGGTCCAACTCCTCGTTGAGTTGCCGGTACGCCGGGATGTGGACGCGGCTCGGGGCCCCGACCTGCACGAGGCTGAAGGAGCCTTTGAGCTCGGGATGCTGGATGAGCAGCCGATCGACGGCGGCGAACCGCTCGGGAATCCCCTTGGTGTAATCGACGCGATCCACGCCGACCAGGAGCCGCTCGTCGCGAAGCCCGAGGTGCCTGCGGAGTTGCCACTCAACCGACTCCAAATCGGGCGGGAGGGTGGCGGCCACGAGGTCGGGGTCGATGCTGATCGGGTGCGGACGCACGCTGGTCGTCCGTCCGCCTCGCGTGACGGCGAATTGCTCCATGTCGACCTTGGATTCGATCGCGCGATCCACCGTGTCGAGGAAGTTGTTGCAGTGGTACTGGATGTGGAACGACAACAGATCGTTTCCGAGCAGGCCGTCGAGGATCTCGTCCTGCCAAGGACAAATGCGGAATGCTTCCCGATTGGGCCAGGGAATGTGCCAGAATTGCGCGACGGCCAGGTCTTCTCGGGCGTTCTTGAGCATCCGCGGGAGCAAGGCGAAGTGATAGTCCTGGACGAAAACCAAGGCCGGCTCGTCGCCCACCTCATCCAATACGGCATCGGCGAACTTCTGGTTGACGGCCTTGTAGAGTTCCCAGTCCCGGATGTCGAAGCGGGGACGTGTGTACGCGACGTGGCAGAGGGGCCAGAGGGCCTCGTTGGAGAAACCGTAGTAGTAGCCTTGTTCCTCCCTCCTACTGAGCCACACTCGGCGGAGCGTATAGGAAGGTTGCTCGGGGGGGACCAAGACCCGGTCTCGCTCATCAACCGCCGCGCGGTCCGCGTTCCCACTTCCGTGGGCGACCCACACCCCGCCGCATGCACGCATCAGCGGGTCCAAGGCCGTGGTCAGGCCGCTTGCCGGCCGCATACAGCGCACCTCGTCTCCCTCATACCTGTGGATGTACGGCTCCCGGTTGGCAACGATGACGATCTTGGGTCCGCCCAAGCGTTCGCGAACCACATCCTCCAGCCGCTCTTTTGTCCAGGCCATGGGCCTCCCCTTTCTATGCTTGTACTTGTCGAGCCTCCTCGCCCCGGCTTCCATGGCGACGAGTTGGAGTCAAAGTCCGGGAAAAACGTGGTTTCCGATGACGTTGAGCACGATCCAGACCACGACAGCGAGGGGAACCAGCGCAGCCACGTACCGATTGAAGTCACTCCACGTTGCTGGCTCCCCTGTGGCTGTCGTGGCTTGTCCCGACTTCTGTTCCACCCAACGGCAACCGATCATAAGGGCGATGAACGCAAAGTACCCCGCATCGAGCGCGGTCAGCCAGCCGGTTGAAGAGTTGACGATCCCCAGCGAGACGATCACCAGAGCCATCGGCCCGAGAAACATCCAGACGGCCCGCATTCCCAGGAGCCACGCGCTGGTAACGACCGGACGCTGCACAGCACCGCGTCCGTTGCCTTCCGAATCCGAAGGACTCGCCGACTCTTGGCTCCGGGCAGCGTGAACATCCATCGGTGGTTCCACCGTGCGCCGACTTGCCGCTTGGTGGATGTGCGACTTCTTCATTTCGCCCTACCTTCTACGACGTTCGCCTCATTCCGTTCTTCTTCGCAGCGTGCCAGCAAGGAACGGATCCGCTGCGTTAGACGTGTTCCGGACATGGGTTTCGCCAGGTAGTCGCTGATATGAAACTGCGCTATATTGTAGAGAACCGCAGGGCTGCAGCCTTGGGTCAGGAGCAAAATGCCGCGGAGTTTGGGTAGGCTGCGGTCTTCGTACATAAGCCTCACGATCCCGTCGCCTCCGCCCCCGGGAATCGCCGGTTCCAGCACCAGCACATCCGGCACGAAATCACGCAGTTGACGAAGGCATTCAATCCCGTCCTGCGCGGTCGCTACTTCGAAGCCCTCCAAGGAGAGGTGTTCCTTATAGGCGGCCAACAGATAGCGGTCCGGATCGGCAATGAGAACGCGCGTGGCCATCAACGATTACCCCTTGAGGTGGACGGCTTCCTGCGTTCACGCTCGACAATCTCAGCCCGGTGCACGGAAATATTCGGGGGAGCGCTGATACCCACACGGACCCGGCTGCGTGAGATGTCGAGCACGGTGACCGTCAGTTGGTATTCCGGCACGACGATTCGTTCACCCTGCTTTCGGCTTAGGACCAGCATCGGCCTGACTCCGTCCTGCATGTTGCTGGGGCAAATGCCGCCCCCGTGACCAGTTCCCCATCGGCGGTCGCGCTCCATCCAAAGGCGTCCGTTTCGCCCGTAGTCAAGATTCGCCATAGAAAGCACCGCCAAGGGCATGCAACCCCTATGCCGACACCCGAAGGAATCGAGGCCTTTGTCGCAACTTGTTTGCAGGAAATGGATTACCCCAAAATGGCGTTGCTACCGCCGAGGCCCGAATGGGCCGGGGCCGCTTCCTAGAAGGACAAATTCTGTCCATTCGGGCAAGAAAGTTTTCCAAGGGTCTCGACGGGGCCTCGCTCCCCAACGCTGCCCCGAGTCGCCGAGCCGCACCTAAGTGGTAGCCTGTCAAGCAGTTAGGAAGTATAATGGACTGTTGCCGCGCCTTTCGACGGTTTGGCACCAGGGTTGCTCTCCAAGGCGCGGCTGACGGGAACGCCGCGACTTGGTCATCGGGATCGCGCTGGAGATCGCCTCGGCGGGAGAATTCGTATGTGGACAAAGGTCGTAGCGCCCACCCTCCTCGTCAGCCTCTTGTGGGTGGCCGTGAGCGGGGGAACGACGTTGTACATCAACTGGCTCTTCGACTCCCACTCCCGCGTCCTCAAGGAGAACGTTGCCACCATTCAGGCGGCTGCAGGAATCCAGGACGTTGTCTGGCGGCTTCAGGCCCTCGCGATGCAGGCGGCGGAAGCGCAAGACGCCGGAGGACCCCATGCCCAAATGGCCGAACTGGAGGGCGCGTTCCAGGAACATCTCTCGAAAGCGGAACAAACCGCCATGACACCCGAGGAGAACGTGCTTGTCGGTGAGATCCGCGAGCACTTCACCAGGTATCTGCTGCAAATTCAAGGCGGGTTTCTGGAAAACAGCCCGGAACCGGCCCGTTCGTGGGGACGACTGGAAAACACGATCCGATTGGCCCATGCGGTCACACAACCGTGCAAGAGACTCCTGGAGGTCAACGAAAGGCTATTGACCGAGTCGACGGTCCGCAGCGAACGCTTGGGCGACGCCGTCATGATGATTCGCTTTGCCTTCGTCATCGCGGGACCGGCCATCGGAATCGTCTTTGGCGTTTGGGTGGCCCGGGGACTGCATCGCTCCATTTCGCAAATCAGCGTCACCTTGAGGACGGCAACGGGCGAACTTGAACGCGAGCTGGGGCGGATCGATATCGGCCCGGGGGGCGACCTCCCCGGCCTCGAGCAGCAGGTGCAGACGGTCTCGACACAGATCACGGAAGTCGTGGACCAGCTTCACGAAGCCCGTCGAGAGGTGATTCGTGCCGAGCGACTGGCTGCGGTGGGCGAACTCGCCGCAGGTGTCGCCCACGAGCTCCGCAATCCCCTCACGTCCGTCAAGCTGCTCATCCAGACGGCCGCACAACGGCCTCGCGACCGGGCATGGACCGACCGGCAATACCAGGTCGTCCAGGAAGAAATCACGCGCATGGAGAAGACGATCCAAGGGTTGCTCGACTTCGCGCGGCCGCCAGAACTTCATCGATTGCGTCATGACCTTCGCGACACGTTGCGACGCGCCGTAAACCTCATGGAGGGCCGCGCCAAGCAGGAGCAGGTAACCATCTCCGCCGACTTGCCCATTGGCCCCGTCCTCGTCGAGGGCGACCCCGAGCAACTCCACCAGGTATTCGTCAACCTCTTCTTGAACGGAATCGAAGCCATGACGCAAGGGGGGGCGATGAGCGTCGCGATCCAGCCCAGTCAGGACGGGAAAGGGGCGTGTCGGGTCGTGTTCCGCGATTCCGGGTCGGGAATTCCGGAATCCGTCATGCAGCGAATCTTCGAGCCGTTCATTACGAGCAAAGAGCGGGGCACGGGATTGGGACTCGCCGTCAGCCGCCGCATTGTCGAGGAACACCGCGGAAGGCTTACCGCGGCGAATCAGCCCGGCGGGGGGGCCGTATTCGTGGTGGAACTGCCCTCAATCGCCGAGGGGCAGGCAGCCTCTTTCGGCAATTCGACCGCCCCTGCCGAAACCGCGGCGGGTCTTCACGCAACGGTCCTTAAGAAGAATCAAGAGGCTGCCAATGCCTAAGCTCCTTGTGATCGATGACGAGCCCAACATCCGCTTCAGCATCGAACAGGTCTTCGACGACAGCGACGTGTCCGTCCTCGGCGCGGAGACGGCCGAAGAGGGCCTCCGCCTCGTTGACGCGGAATCGCCCGACGTGATCATGCTCGACATCAAGCTCGGAAACCACTCCGGGCTCGAAGTATTCCACGATCTCCGCCGCATGGATCCGAAAAGCCTGGTGATTTTTATTACGGGATACGGCACCACCGAGACGGCGATCGAGGCCATGAAACTCGGGGCTTATGATTACCTCGTCAAACCGCTGGACGCCGCCCAGATTCAGAAGGTCGTCGGCCAGGCCTGTGAGATCAGCCGGCTGATGCACGTCCCCGCGATCATGGAGGAAGGGGATCGTCCGGAGGAACAACCGGACCGCCTCATCGGCAGCGGCCAGGCCATGCAGACCGTGTGCAAGCAGATCGGTCGCGTCGCTCCTCAAGAAGTCAACGTGCTCATTCTCGGCGAGAGCGGAACGGGCAAGGAGCTGGTGGCCCGGGCCATCTACCACCACAGCCACCGAAGTCAGGCCCCGTTCCTGGCAATCAACTGTGCGGCGATCCCCGTGGCTCTCTTGGAGAGCGAGCTTTTCGGTCACGAGCGCGGGGCCTTCACCGGCGCCGAGCAGCGCCGCATCGGCAAATTCGAGCAATGCCACGGAGGGACGCTCCTGTTGGATGAAGTCGGCGACATGTCGCCGCACACCCAGGCCAAGATTCTGCGATTGCTCCAGGAGAAGTGCTTCGAGCGCGTCGGCGGTAACGAGACGATCGCGGCCGACGTGCGGATCCTGGCGGCGACCAACCAGAACCTGGAGGGCCTCATCGAACAGGGACGATTCCGCAAGGACCTCTTTTATCGCCTCCGAGGAGTGACCGTCAGTCTCCCGCCGCTCCGCGACCGGCGTGAGGATATCCCCGAGTTGGCGCATTACTTCCTGTACCGTTTCAACCGCCAGTTGGGGACCGCCGTACAGTCGATCTCCCCCGAATCGCTGGAAGTGCTCCAGCAGTATCCCTGGCCGGGAAATGTACGCGAACTCCAGAGCGTCGTCCGCGAGGCCCTGATCGTTTCGGCGGGTCCGAGCATCCTGCCCGAGTTTCTTCCTGCGGAACTGCACCAACCCGCGTCGTCCGACGCCGAGCCCGAGGGGACCCCTCCCCCGCTATCCGACGCCGACTGGCAATCCCTCAGGGATGTGGTCGAGAACTGGATCGCCAGCGGCCAGACGGACGTCTACCGCCGGGTGCGGGAGCAGTTCGACCGGCTGGTCATCGTGCGCGCCATGCAGCAGGCCGACGGCAATCAGAATCGCACCGCCGAGATTCTCGGAATCAGTCGTGCGACCCTCCGCGCAAGGCTGCGGGCGATGAGGCTTGCGACCAAGAAGGTCGTAACCGCCGACGCGCCGGTTCCGCCAGACTCGGAGCCCCAGCCTGAAGGAACCAGCGACCGTCAAGGGGCGTGTTGAACTCTGACCGCTAATCCGTCAAGTCGACCAACGAAAGTCGGGGGCACAAGGGCACGACTCCTCCAGGGTGGTCATTTCGGGCGTTTGCGGCGTTTGAAATGGCGTACGGCGGCAGTCCCACGGACAATTTCTTGCCCTGGTGGCCAATTTCTTGCCACGCGATCCAGGGACCGTTCGGCACCAGCGGGCACCGGGGAATTCGACTTGTGTCGCTCCACCGATTTCGGTACGTTGGCCGCCGTCTCGTTCTCATTCCAAGACGTACCCTTGGCGTGGCGCAGAAGGTAGAGATCCATACCGTCGGCGAGCACGCCCGGCTTCTTCGGCCATGAGGCATCCACCGCAGATCGTGTTTGGGCTGGGGAGCGGTCGCTGCGGCACGCAATCGCTGGCCGGCTGGCTGGACCGCCAAGAGGGCGCCCGGGTCTTCCTTGCGGTGCACGGTCCCGCGATTCCCTGGGAGGGCGGGTGCAGGGCGATCGACGAGGTCATCCGCGGCTTCTTGTCAACCCCGGGGGCACGGCTGATCGGCGACGCGGCCCCGTACTACCTTCCTTACGTCGAGCACATCTTGGCCGCGCATCCGCACGTCCGGTTCATTTGCCTGAAGCGAGACCGGGAAGAGACGGTCGTCAGCTTCCTGAAAACGACCCTCCACAAGAACTTTTGGATCGCGCACGACGGCGTCCGGTGGAAACGCACTCCGTGGGACCGGTGCTTCCCGAAATACCAAGTGTCGGACAAGGCGGAAGCGATCGGACGATACTGGGACGACTACTACCGGCGGGCCGCGGAACTCGCGGTGGAGTATCCCCGGGCATTCCGCGTTTTTCCCACCGACGCACTCAACACGGCGGAAGGCCAACACGCGATCTTGGGACATCTGGGGATCCCGGCGGAATCCCGACGCCTGTTGGTGGGCCTTCGCCTGAACGTCGCGACGCGCAGCGGACTACTCCGTGTGATCGGCCACGTCCTCAAACTCGTAACCCGGGGCTTTCCCCGCAGGAAAGTGGTCTCTTTCGCCGACGCGCCGCCCGCCCCTCCTCGGCCGACAGTGTGAACCCGCGAGCGGACCGCTCCGGGGAGTCTCGCTCCTCCGTCCCGTTTCCCAACGAGCTCCACGGATAGGGACTTGGGACCCGCGCCTCGCGATCCCTGCTCGTGGGATCGAGGACGTTGTCGGCATCGAACGACAGGAATCCCTTCGCGCCTTCACGATCCCGTTGACCGAGAGGAGGGCCCGTTGCTCCAGGTGCTCCACACGCAGCGATCGGGACCTGCGTCCGTGCGGCCGATTCCCGGACCGCTCGGCGCGCGTCCCGGAGGAATGAAGGAGGGGAATCCAGTGGGCGAGCCGATGCGCCATCCGAGTGTTAAACATGAAGAGATCCTCCCGCTCGATTCGACGTACTCAAGGTGACAAGGCGTTCTGTATGGCGTTTCGCAGGTTCGCAGGTCGACTCCGAGAAAGGGTGTCCGCCAGCGCTGCGGCCCGTCAGGCTACGTCGGGTAGCCGAGGGCCTCGAAATCGCGCCGGTAGATGTCGGCCACGATGGAGCGCGTGGCCGGGGTCCACAGGTCGGGGGCCTTCGCAGCGCCCGACTGGTTCAGCCACGCCAACCGCGCGACCGCGGCCTCGCCCGCCGCGCCGAGGCCGGCTTGCGCAAACATTTCGCGCAGAGCGGCAGTCAGGCGTTCCATCTTGACGATGTGATGGTAGTGGATGGCCTCAACACGCAGGACCTCGGTCTGAAGGGTGAAGTGGGGATCCCAGCCGACACCGTGCCGCTGGAGGCCGCGCACGAAGCGGTCGAACGAGATCCTGCCCTGCATGCGCCGGGTCCTGTCGTGGCGGTCCTTCCACGCCGCCGGGCCGCACAGGGCCTGTCCGATGTAACCGCACAGGTAGGCGCCCAGGTCGAATCGCTTGGCGTAGCGATTGAGTTTGTTGTGGTAGTTCGATACGACGCGCGCGTACGGGTCGCGCACCACCGAGAACCAGACATAGCCGGTACGCCGACGCGCCAAGTCGACCAGCCCGTTGTCGTCGCAACGCACGAGGTAGGTCCCTTCGGGGCCCGGCGACGCGCCGCCACGGAGGGTCGGTAATGCGGCTCTCGGACGCAACGAGGAACCACAGCCTCCCAGTTCACCCAGCAGGTTCATCAGCGTCGTGGAGGCGCACTTGGGTACGGGGCGATAGATGAGTTTGAACGGCTCGCAGATGACCACCCAATTCATGTCGCTCTCAACGTTCGGAAACGCCGTCCTCCTTGCAGGAATCAGCAGTTGCCCAACACCTCTCGCCGGGCCGCGGGGCGTAGCCCAACTCTCCGAAAAGGCTCCAGTCGGTCTCCTCGGCCACGGCAGCGTGAATGACGTCGGCGACCGGCGCCAGGCGGCGGTGGATCGCCTTGCGCCGTGTCGTGAAGGAAACGGATCGCTCCTTGAGCGGACTGTGATCCCAGGGGGCCGGTTTTGCGGCACGCTCGATCAGGATCAACCCTCTGCCGCGATAAACGAGGCGGTGACCCTTCGCCAGATCGTCGAGTACCACTTTGGGATTCGCCCAAAGGTCTTCGACCCGGACGATGCTCGTCCGTTCGGGGAAGGAGAATGCTTGTCGCCCAAGACGTGCATCAGGACCACGGCGTTGCGGAAATTCCGCATCAGCAACGCCCGGAGGATAGAGGATATTGGTGCCGGTGCGGCGATCCCCGTACTGCTTCAAGAACACGGTCTCACCGGAGGCGATTCCCCCCGTGCGGTCCGGGAATTCGCTATCCATTATGGGGTACTCCGCGTTCGCGCAGGGTCTGGCGACAATCAAACGAGGAGGAAACGGCCGAGAGAACGGCCGCAGTATTCCCCCTTTGATTGGTGGCCCATTCTGCAAATCGCGGGCCAGACCCGGGAACCAGCTTTCGTTCCGCCCGCGGCACCTGACGAACGATGGCTGCAATGTCGTACTAGACTGTCACTTATGCTGGCAGCCTGCGAGGAATATGCGGGCTACGGGGGCACACGGCCTGGTCTCGTGAATGGCAAGAAACCAACCACCAAGGCAAGAAGCCAACCACGAGAAGGCAAGGAACCGACCACGGAGGTGATGCGGTCTGCGAGCCTGAGGCAAGAGTCTTTCAGAAGTCAGGGCGGCCACGAGGAGCACGGCCTTCTGACCTTGGGCAACTTTTTGCGCGACGTGCAAAAGAACTTGCCGGGAGATGTAACACTTGTTTCGGGAACCGCGTCCTACCCATAGCGAGCCGCGCGGGACGTAACCTGTTGATATCCAACGGATTCGTGATTCTTCACCGCCGCTGCGCCGGCAATGGTACGCGTCTTGCAGTTTGGTTCCAGCGTCGCAGCAACCGATCGCGGCACGCTGTTCACCCCGCCGGGGAATCGCATTGCGGCGGGCGTGACGAGGAGCCGTTGCCTCGTCGTGCTCCGATCGAGGAAAGGAAGGCCACCATGAACGCGAGATCGAAACGCAACCTGTGCTCTCTGCCACGTTTGGCGGTTCGCCACGCTGAAAAGGGGATATTCGCTCTGACGCTGCTGGTCCTGTTTGCGAGCGTATTCAGGGCAAGCCGTCGCGAAACCCTTCCCTGGACCCCTGACGACCTCGACAGGCTGACCCAGACGGCTACGGCGCACGTCGAGGCCACTCCGCCTCCACAAGCTCACATCGTGCGATACAGCGAGATCGCGAGAGGGAGCGTGCGGCGGATTTCCGCAGCATCCTATGCGCTCACGACCCCCTTCGATCCGCCCATGTGGCGCACCAGCAAGCGATCGAATCCTGATATCTACCCGCTTCGGGAGCTGCTGGCCTCGGCCGGCCGGGGCGCTTTCGCCGCGGTGACGGAAGACCCATCCTCGGAGTACCAAAGCAAGGGCGTTCGCGGCGAGCGATGGGTCTGCCTGACAGGCGTGATCGACTACGGGCAAGAAGCGGAGGCTTTTCAGGATGCCCTCTGGGAGGCGACCTATCACGACGTCCAAAGAGACAGGCCCGACTATGTGTACTTCCGCGTGGAGCGGGCCGAAGTGGACCCTCGGGGGCTGGAGACGGAGTTGCACTGGGTTCGACAACACGTCGGCAACATGTTTCTCCGCCAGCAAGCGTGGACCCAATACGGCACGGACCCGGTTGACCCGCGGTATGTCCCGCCGGAGCGTGGCGGGATCAGTCTGGTCTTTCCGGTCGGGCCGCTCCTGGATCGGCCGTGGGGACCGGAAGTGTGCCACCCGCGAATCCCCTTTCGGGAGACGGCATTGGTCGGCCGGCCGAACGTGACCCGCCGCGCAAGGGCCAACCATCGCCCCGAAGACGACGAGCAGGCATTCAACGAGCCGGAATACCTTCTGTTCCGCTACTTTGACTACGCAGTCGCACCGGGAAAGCAGTACCGATACCGGGTCCGACTCATGCTCGCGAACCCGAACTGTGCCGTCGCGCCCCAGTTTCTGGAGGACGAGAGTTCGGCCAAGGTCCGCTACCTGGAGACGGAGTGGAGCGAACCGACAGCCGTGGTTCAAATCCCTCCCGACACGGAGGTGCTCGCGGGTCCGGCCAAGACTTGGGGTGCGCGGGCAACCGTTATGATGACCCGATTCCTGATGTCAACGGGCGAAGTCGCCTTCGAGGAATTCCAGGTTCGCCGTGGGCGACTGCTCGAATTCGCCGACCGCGTGCTCCGTCCGCAAACCAGGGCGATCCAGGTCGCACAACTTCCCTTCCTAACCGAGGGAATGGCGCCGCCGACGTCCCCGGCAAGGGCGGCCGAGCACCGCTTCAAGCAACCGACCACGGCTCCGTCCCGCGAAACTCAACCCGGCACACAGACCGTCAGGTATTCGAGCGGCATGCTGCTTCTGGACGTGCGCGGCGGAGAGCGAATGCCCGGGCCGGATCGATTCACGGAGCCGGCGAGTCTGCTGCTCATGGACTCGCTCGGGAATCTGGTGGTCCGCAACGAGATGGATGATCTTCCCGAGTATCGGTCGTATCAGCGGGCCGCAAATCCGCCTGAGGCCACCTATGCCGAGAAGAAACCGGCCTTGCGGGGCCGAGAGGCACCGGCGATTTCTCTTGAGTGATTGGGGCAGCCAACGCGGCTCCCTCACGGGCTCCGACGGGGGCACGAGGGAATTTGACGAATACCGACTGATGAGGAGCACTCCTGATGATTACGCTACTAGACCGACCCACGCGTGAAACGGTTCGGCGGCCCGCATCCGCGGTTGCCGCGTCGCACCAAGTCGGGCGAGCTCATGCCACGGTGATCGTGCGGACGATCCTGGCCCGAGCACTTCAGGCCAGGTGGATTGCCCGCGAGGAAGGCCTCGCGGTCATGCGATGGCTGGACCACCTTGACGCGCCGATCAGCCATCGGTAGCGGCCGGGACCGCGCGGACTTGGGAATCCGAGCGGATTCCCGATTGCTGGCCGCGGATTGCAGCGGTACTATTGAGCCTCAGAAGAGTAATGCAACGTTTCCCTTCCGAGCCGGGGCGTGCCGCCCCGGATATTCCGGGCCGACACGGCCCGGCTCCGAATTGTCGGTGTTGCACTACTCTCCTGAGGGTCAATAAACATGAGGACGAGAAGCGACGGCAACCGCATGGCATGACACGACGGTGAAGGCTGCCGCTGGTTTGACCGTACAGCGCAAGGACGTGCACTCCGGCACCATGGGATTACCGCCATGACTCCAACCCGGCTGCTCTGGTACGTGTCGGAATGGCTGGTCCATCCGGCGCGATCGAGTGTTATCGCGATGAATTACCATCTGGGACGCTTTCGCGACGTCGTCTGGATCTTCGGGGACGGCCGCAGCGGCACAACCTGGGTGTCGGATCTGATCAACTGGGACAAGAGCTACCGCGAGATGTTCGAGCCTTTCCATCCCAAGTTGGCTCGGGGCATGGGAGGCATTTCCGCTCACCAGTACATCCGGCCGGGCGATTCGGAGCACCGATTGTTCCGCAGGGCTTCCGACGTGCTTTGCGGGAAATACCGAAGTCTCCGAGTCGATCGCGCCAATCAGCGCCTCTGGTATCGAGGTCTTCTGATCAAGGACATCTTCGCCAACCTGTTCGCGTACTGGGCCTCGCAACATTTCCCGGACGTGAAGACGGTTCTGCTCATCCGTAACCCGTTCGCGGTGGCGCTCTCTAAGTCCAAGAGAAGGACCTGGTATTGGCTCGATGATCCTTCGGAGTTGCTCAAGCAGGAACCGTTGTATCAGGATTACCTCCGGCCGTTCGAGGACGTAATCCGGGGGGTGGGTGATGATTTCATCCAGAGGCAGGTGCTCATCTGGGCGATCATCCACTACGTTCCCCTCCGGCAATTCGAGCCCGGCCGTCTCCAAGTCGTGTTCTACGAGGACGTCGTCCGGCATCCGGAGCAGGAACTCTCGCGGCTGTTTCATTATCTCAAGCGGGACTCCGGCGATTCCTTGATGAAGGGGGCGTCCGATATCCTGACCGTGCCGAGCCGGGTCACAGGAAGCGACAAGAAGGCGGCCCGAGGACAATGGCCGATCGGGCAGTGGAAGCGTGAGCTGTCCGCGGAGCAAGTGCAGACAGGCTTGAAGATCCTGGCCCACTTCGGCCTTGATCGTCTCTACGGCGACGAAGCGATGCCCAGACGAGAG